>OGRY01002622.1_pt1 | contig 11210 bp, 12 predicted proteins | sample 1553551 | NCBI WGS metagenome assembly OGRY01 (sample SAMEA2580101, study PRJEB22360) | human gut metagenome | biome: human gut; feature: human-associated habitat; material: faeces | place: Denmark | collected 2008/2010
GAAATTGTTCGCAAAGAACCAGATAAGAAGTATCGCGGACAGCCATGTTCTGTCACATGTGTGGGTACAGCGTATGACCATATACATACATGGCCTTTTACGATTATCAAACCGGAAGGAATGAGATATGACGGGTACTTAAGACTAAGGGATATGAACCAATTTGCTCGCGAGTATCTTCCTATTGCAAAAAGAATAGATTTCAAAAAGAACGAACGCCCACGGCTAAAAGATTTTTTGCAGACAAACGAGACACGCTGCTGTATATGTGTTCTCGGCCATTATCTATATGCAGATGCGCAAACATACTGGTCGTTCTTTGATAATAACGATGATAAAGTAATTGCTGTGTGGTATTTGAGAGTACCATCTGCTGGAAATATGAAAAATGGAAGCGGTACGCAATAAAAAAGCATCTCAGAAATGTTTGGATAGTGGCCGAAAGATTGATGGCACGCTGCCGATACTGGACAAGAACTTTGCAGAGTATGTTGCAGCGGCAGGTGCAGGAGCTTGGGTACCTCGGCATTTCACGATTAAAAGGAGGAGGAAATCATGGCAGCCAAAAAGGATAAGATGATTCCGTCTGAGAAAGAACGGAAAAGAGCACTGAAATATGCGACCCCGGCAGGTACGGGCCGGATGTGGGTAATGATGGGAATCGCCTTTATAATTTTCGGCATTATCTTGCTGCTGATTCCGATTGGCCTTGTCATCTCGGAGGCATCAGCGCAGAGATACGACCCCGAAAGCATCCATACGGCAACACTTGTATTTTATCTGCTTGGCGCATTTTTTGGTTTCTGCGGATGTTTCTGCATCATCTTTGGCAAGCTTGCCGTCAAAGCGTTTACTAAGATGCTAAGTAAAGGTGAAATTAACTATCCGGTAGCGGAATACAAGACACCTAAGAAACTGCTGCTTCAAGAAGCGGCAGCCATCAATCAGAGTCCTAATGCTCCATTGACAGCTTCCACATTCGGGAACTGGATTGATTTTGAAGCCGATTGGCAAAACTGCCTTTCCATTCATAATGGCATCTTGCAGAGTCATCAGATTTTCAAAAAACTGATTCTCGTACAAGACAATTTTACTTACAAAGAGCTGGACTACGAGAATAACTCGGAACTCGGCGTCGGAGTCAAAACATTCGCCGTAGGAAGCACAACGACCATCGGCAAAATGAAAGGCCACAAGCTCATTTACAATATCGGCATGAATCTTTCCAATGGAAAGCTTGGAGTTAACAGCTATTCCATCGATACGGTAGACGTCACGAATGAAGTACATAAGTGGTTAGCTGACCACGGATATACACGTGTTGAATAAGAAATAAGAAAGCCCCATCCGTATAGGACAGGGCTTTCTGTTTACTGTAACGCAGTTTATCAAAATTGTATAAACTGCAATGCGGAGTTGTGCTCCTAGACGTAACTTTCTCCGTTCTTATTTCAATCATATTTATTTTAGCACGAATCAGCACGGAAATCAATATTAGCAATAAACAAAAATCAAATTTCATGGAGGACAATGCGAGTGATTTCTAAAGAACTTTTCTGCCAAACTATCGCAGATATTCAGACACAGGATACGAGAATGAATGAGTTTGGCGATGCACTCAATAAAATCTGCGATACATCCGTAGTTTTTGATGTCAACAATCTGTATCTGACTGCCCTGCTGCGAATTCTCAAAGAAGAATTGAACGATAGAGCCGACATCATTCAGTGGTGGCTCTACGAAGATGTACGCAAGTGCATCTGGTATGACTTTCAGGATGGTAGTCGGATGCGTTACGATATGCCAACAGCTGAAACGCTATATGACTATCTTACAATTCCATTTGAGAAGCTCAACCTCGTCAAAGAGGAGGATGAAAAATCGGATATTTGCGGAGGTGAGTCATGCAGATGATTTTTTGTGTCGTCCTGATAATAGCAGCGGTCTGCATCGCAGCACTTGTCTGCTATGTGGTATCCGGGAAGGTGTTGCAGGAAAAAATCAAAGAAAGAGATACCAAGAAAGCCGTTCTTGCAAAGAAGAGCAAACGCTGGCACGAAAAAGCTGTAAAGCGGTTCAAGGCAAAATCCAAAAATAACCCAGAATCAGAGGATGAGTTTAACAACAAGGGTGCTTATGAAGCACTCGTTTTGACGGAAGAGGAACATAGACAGTTTGACGAAGCAGAAAACGAGATAGATGAGCTGACTGATAAGATACGGCAGTTGGAGGAAATCCACAGCGTCACCTACCGAGCGGTTTTTGCTTGTTCGGTCTTATTCGTTGCATCATTACTCGTTTTTACAGTTACCGGATTGGTGCAAACCTAAAAGGATGAATTGACATGAAGATTTTGACAAAAGAAGTCTTGGCAGAATTTATTGCGGATTCCAATCAAATCTATATTGCCGGAATGTTGAGCGACAAGATAGAAGGCGTATCGTTTTACGCAGAGTTCATCCGCAAGCCCATGATTCAGAAAAAACATAAGGTAGAACTTCTTTACAGCGCAGTGAGCGATATTCAGGATAGGCAGGAAGAAGAAAACATCAGCCTTTTCCACGATGAGCTCAATTTTATGGGTTACATTGTAGACAATGAGACATTTTATTTGTTTGATGCCAAGAAGGAAGATGTTGAACAGCTCAGATTGTTTGGATTCGAGGCAGGTGATATGCCTGAGAATCTAAAAGAGATGATGAAGAACGAGGTAGAGGAGTATATTCGCAATAAGTATATTCCCACAGAAGCAAGCGTCGCTTTGTTTTTTGTGCAACGGCCAGAGCAGGAGATAAGAGATGCAACAATTTCCGCTGCGCATAGTTTCGTGACGGGAGAGAAAGTGAATATGGTTGAGCGTTTTATCATAAACGCCAATCTTTGCGATGAAGCCGCGTACGCTTTTTGGCTTGCAGACAAAGATAATTGGCTCGAATCGCTGCTGCGGATGCGTAAATACAAAAACGACTATTACGATGTCGTCGATGACAGGAGCATGAAGGAAACTGTTGTTTACGAAAAAGTCATAGAACGGATTCTCACAGATAGCATCGAATCTGACGAAAAGTATCTCCGCCTCAAAAAGCTGTTTGAACTCATCAATGATTACAAAGATGTCAAATTGCTTATCAAGCGTCAAGCAAAGGATGAAAAGCCGGTCGTTGCCCATTGTGATGTGTTCTCTCTGACATACATCAATGCATTCAAACAAGATGGCTTGTATCTGCGTGACGGAGAACTCTGGCTCAATCCGAGTGCCGAACCGTTCTTCTCTATACAGGATGCGCTCGATTTCATCCCGCTTGAGAATATCTGCGGAGTCCTTCTTCCCAGCGGCGAGGTTTACCTATAATTCGAGAGGTAACACAAGATGTTCAGTATCAGCTTACTTATTATTGCGGCGGCCATCGTATACATGGTCGAAGCATACATCCATACCTATTATGCCGTAGAGTATATGCACGGTACACCTTTGTTTTTTGTGCTGCTCGCGCAGTACGGTGTTCCTGTCCTTTTCCTCCTTTTGTGTGCGCATATCATCTATAAACAAACCGAGAAGAAAAGAGAAAAAGAGCAAAGTAAAACAGACACACAGGCAGAATCTAAAGAAGAGAAATACCTGACACAAATCAATGCTGTAGTCGGAACGAAAACCATATTCTCGGAACAGGCAGACCAGATGCGGTATCAAGTCAGACGGTTCGGACAGAAGATGGCTACAGCATACAGCATGACACAGGACAGCAAGACTTCCGGTGAGCAGGCAAAATGTCTGATATTACTCGCGTCAGCGGAGAAAATTTTTTATGACCGTTTGGATGATGCGATTCGTTCTGCGTCCATGTTCGACGAAAATGAGTACAAAGCATTTTGCAAAGGCACAATTTCGTTCGGAGATAAGGAAACAGCCCAAAAAAAGAAGGAAATCTATAGCGGGATTATAGATACCATCAATAAAGTAATACATGATAACGAACGGTTGATTTTAAGACTCGATTCGCTCGCCTATGCACTGAATCAGCGTTCGGCGCAAAACCCGTGGGATACGGATGTTGTGCTCGCAATGTCAAAATTGGATTTTGTTATCAGCAAAACGGCTAATGACATTAAACAAGACGAAGAAATCAGTAAAGAAGTAATGCGTCAATTTGATGCATTGAAGTAAAGGAGAAAACTATGAAAAAACAAATTTGTGCTATTGCTGCTGTCGCTGCAGCAACCATACTTCTGACTGGATGCGCTGCACACCAGCAGAACAACGCTTCAGAACAGACACCTACGACACAGACCAAAAGCAGCACCGCTTCGTCTGTTAGTACAGAGACAACACCAGCAGGGGAAAACTGGTCGCTGCTCGACCATCTCCCAGAGTGGGCAGAAGGAACAGTGACTCCTGCAGTTACGACAGACCAGAACAGTGGTATTCCTTTCGGAGAGAACCCACTCAATGATGTCGACTGGACAAAGAGCCTTTCTTTGGACGGAGCACCTAACTTCAACGGTGTAAATGTATCGTTGGAGGAGTTGAAAGCTCTTCCCATCAGCGGGTACATGGCTCTTAATCGAGAAGATGAAGGGTACAGTATCAAAGGAACAAGCGATGAGTACGACACGGCCGAGGAGATAGACCGCAATATTCAAGACTATTGTGTTACGGGAGAAGAAGGCAATTACTATCAAATCGGCTCATACGCTATGGATGGCTCGTATGCAATGATGCTGAACGAAGATATTGCCAAAGAAGAGAACATGACATTTGGCGATGCGTTCGATAAGGGGTTGTACTACAGCCGTATCAACATCTACGATTTCGACTGGTTTCCGGCATACGATAGCACCGCGCAGGAAAAGTTCGAGGCTCTCTATAAACATTTCGGCAACCCGTCAGGCTTGTACTGGAAGACGACCTCCTTTGGGGGTATGGCATTCAATTCTTTTGACGAACTGAAGGCTGCCACTTATGAGGATGTAGGAGAAGCTAAGAGTTATTGGCTGGTCTGGGATTGTGATGGCTATACGCTCGCAGCAGAATGCTATGACCAATTCGATGGTAAAGAAACACCGCAGGAAACTTCTGTAACTTCTATCTATGTTTTCCCGGATGCTGACGAATCGTACATCTCTTATATCGATGCAAGCAGCATCGTTGACGGCTATGTCGGTTCCGGTTCGGCACCGCTGTGTTTGAGCGGTATCAAAAGCGGTCAATAACCCACGACTAAAGTCGCGGGTCTCCTTGCCCTAATTTATGAATAAAAAAAGTCAACAAAGAAGTAATGCATCAATTCGATACACTGAACGGAGGTAAATAACAATGGCAAAGAAAGGTGTATTTCCGGTAATTGCCACCATCGCTATCGTTGGCGTCGTGGTTGGCGTTTTTTCGCAGACGGTACTGCGTGATGCAAGCGTCAGTACAAATACAATGACTTCGGAGCAGGCATATGCGGATTTGAGCAGCAAGACAAAACGCATTGGCGTGCAGGAAGTATCCGTGAATCCGCAGCAGCTCGATGTATCTGAGTTTCTGGATGCAAAAGACGAACTCCCTGATATTGAATCCTCCTACCCGTTCGTAATTGCAGGAAACGGTGATGTGAATATTGAGATTTTCTCTTCCGGCGAGAAAGCGGCAGAAACAGGTTCTGATTCGTTCCTGACCAGCATGGCAAAAAAATTCAATGCACAGCACAATACGACATCGGACGGTAAGACTATGAGTGTTTCACTGCGTTCTGTTCCTTCCGGTACAGCCGCTGAGTATATTTCAACAGGAAAATATCAGCCTGAATGCTATACGCCTTCTAATACGCTTTTCGGGGAACTCGTAAAGAACGAAGGGGTAGAACTTACCGTAGAAACAGACCGTTTGGTTGGTAATGTGGCAGGCATTCTCGTATCCAAGAAAACAGGGGATATGCTGCGAGCAGACTATGGCGAAGCGTCTGTGAACACTGTTCTGAATGCAACCATCGACGGAAAAATGATGATGGGATATTCAAATCCCTATACCAGTGCCACCGGTCTTAATTTCCTGCTTTCCGCATTGGCAAGCGGCGGAAACGATAATATCGTCGATGCGGCAGCAGTGGAGAATTTCCAGAAATTCCAAGCAAATGTTCCGCTTGTATCCTTTACTACACAGCAGATGGTCCAGTCTGCTGACAAGGGCGTTGTAGATGGTCTTGTAATGGAATATCAGTCTTATCAGAATGACCCGACCTTACAGCGCAATTATGAATTTATCCCATTCGGTGTACGACATGATAACCCACTGTATTCCATTGGGAATATCTCGGCCGAAAAGAAGGAAGTTATTGCTGCGTTCGTTTCCCTCTGCGCCCAGAATCAGGCAGAAGCGACGAAGGACGGGTTCAATGGTCTTGACGACTATGCTTATACAGGCAAGGCATACGACGGTAACACCATCGCACAGGCTCAGAGTGTCTGGAAAGAAGAGAAGGACTCCGGCATTCCTATTGTGGCAGAGTTCGTTGTCGATACTTCCGGCTCGATGCGCGGCGAACCCCTGAATGCCCTGAAAACCGCGATGATAAACACCATCCAGTATATCAATGACGACAACTATATCGGCATCATTGGCTTTGATTCAGATGTCAGAGAATACCTGCCCATTAACCAGTTCTCTCTGACCCAGAAAACTCTGTATAAGGGTGCCGTGAACTCCCTCGATGCGAACGGCAGCACCGCAATGTACAACGGTCTTTGCGTTGCTATGGACCGTATCTACAAAAAGTCTCAGGAACTCGGCGGTAACTGCACGCCCATCATCTTTGTGCTCACGGACGGTGACAACAATACCGGATATGACTTCTCCGATACGAAGAATATCATTGCCGGTATGGATATCCCTATCTATACCATCAGCTACAACTACGCGGCAGACAGCCTCTCGGAACTCGCGTCAATCAACGAGGCGGCTGCTATCGTTGGTAACAGCGAGGATATCACCTACAAGCTCCGCAACTTGTTCAACGCGGAGATGTAATCCAAAAGCGCGGTTTTGTCCGCGCAGCTGCTCCAAAAGACAGCCTCCACACGGCGAGCAGCGGGCAACGGGAAACACTCCCGGCAAATCGTCTTTCAGAACGGAAGGTAGGATATCGCTATGCGAGTACAACAGGTTCCGAACTCTCCCTATTTCATCCATTACGACGATAACGGTTATTGCTGTATATCCAAAAGCAAAGAAAGCCAAGAATTCATCCCGGAATCCGAGATGCAGGAGTTTCTTGACGCAGTAGCCAATGGCTTGCTCTACATTGAAAAGGAACGGAAGAGCAGATACCAGCGTATTGGCGAAGCTGAAAAAACAGCTTTTGCCAGAGGCGAAGCGGAAGGCAAAGAAGACAAGCTCATCGCCACAGTCAGGGAACTGGAGGAAAAGCAAGCATTAAGGGAAGAGCAGGAGAGCAAACTATACTACGAAGCGCTTAGTCATACTGTGTCTTTCAAAAGCACAAGAACAGAGTGGGTTCGCCTTGACCGTGGAGGATGGTGATTGACATGATAGGAAGCATTCCAATTCCAAATACCAGATTTTATCTGACCAGCATCGACGGTAAGAAGTGGTTCATAACAGAATATTACAGAACCGCACCGTTCAATCTTGTAAAAGAAACCTACGACCTATATAAAGCGTTTGCGGAAGCCTTCCGAGAAAACGAGAGGGAAAAGCAGGAATTTCCTGAGAAGCTCGAAGAAGCTGCGAAAAAAGCCTACGGCAATGGCTTATACGCCGGACGACATAGCAAATTATGAAAACGAATCAAGAAAATCAACAGCTTTGCGAAATATTTTTTACATAGAGACCGGTTTTTTTGTAGACATTTGCTGCAATGTAGATACAATAAAAACGAAAAGAAGATAATGTTTTTGAAAATCAACAGCGAGGCATAAAAACATGAGCATCACAAAAATCGAAACAGCCTCCGGCGTAACGCTGGTTCTCAATGGCAACACGATATTTGCTTCCGATGACACCTCGTACTGGCTGCAAGAGTCCAAAATTATCGGCGGAAATGGACATGTATACGGGTATGCACAGACTATCCGAGATGCTCTGTGTCTGGTCTTGGCAAAGTACGGTGGACTCAAAGGTAACAGTACAAAGCAAGTAAAGCAGGCAAAGAAGGTGAGCCAATGGTAATTTGTACAAATTCCGACGTGACGATAACCAACTGCAGCAACATACTGATTGCGTCTGACGGCAAAACATATACCCTCAGCGGACAAATACTGCTATGCGGCAGCAGAGTCATCAGCTATAATTGTCGGTCAAAAGAAGAAGCGCTTGGCACGGTCGTTGGACTATACGGTGGACGAAGGTTCTAAGGCATATAAGCTCAATTTTGCCAGCACTTTGATATTCTGTGGTATGCGTTCCAGCACTTTGATATTATAGGAAGAGCCACTAAACCGCACAAAAAAACAACAGGGAAGGATAAATAAAACAATGGCAAGAAAAAACGCAAGCAACTTAGATAATCAGATATCTCTTTTGGATATGATGGTTTCGGAAAGTCCTGAGTACAGTGAAGAAAAGCCAAAAGAAAACCAAGAAATCAGTAAGAATGCAAAAAACGACGCAGAACAGACAGGTGAGCCTTCTCATCCCAAAACAAGTAAACCAGCAAAAGCAAGGGCGAGTATCTCCACACAGACCTTGAAGGTCGTAAAGGCGTTGTATACAGATACTGTCGAAACAAATTGGGAGGATTTGTTTGATGGCTTTGACAGACTCTATGCTATCACTTTTTCTTCCGGCATTGAGTTCGTGAATAAGGTAATCAACAAGTTCTCGTACGCAGAAGTCGTGTTCGGCTGCGAGAAAATCATCGCTAACGACATTGCTGCCATTATGTCGGTACAAATTGACAGCGTACAAAGGCTTGCAAAATCCAAGTCGGCAGGGAACCTCGCAAACCGGCTCGATAACGGGTCCTTGCAGCTGTATGTGTCGCGGGATACAAAATCACACGAAAAAATCTTTATTTTAGAGAGCGCCGACCATGAGCGTGTCAGAGTCATCACCGGCAGTGCAAATATGTCAGCATCAGCGTTTTATGGCATTCAGCGAGAAAATATTGTCTGCTTCGATGACGAGGCGGCATTTGCACATTACAAAATCCTATTCGACACTTTCAAAGAAACCTGTTCTGATAATGTCTCGTATAAGGCAGTCGTGAACACAATGGACAAAGAGGATTATCTCAAAGAAAACATCGAGGAAGTCCCTGTTTTTCAGTCAATCGAAAAGCAGAAATACATTTTCCTTGAACAGGCACAGCCTGAGGACGAGATAGAGTACGAGATTGTTGCCGATGTGAAGAAAATGCAGGAGCTCGTTAAGCCAATCATGCCGAAGATGCCGGTTAAGGCAAACCGCGTCGTGGTAGCACCTGAACCAATGCGTGTCTTCGCAAAACGATATTCCGAGACTCGGCGCGTGGCAGCCGAAACCGTTAAAGAGTTCCCGAAGCTGCATATCGACTATGATGCCGGGACTATGGCTTTTAACGGAGAAAACATTGACCTTAATCCGAATCTCAGTGATGTCACAAAGAATATCAAGAGCATCCAGAAATTCTTCTCCGGCATGGATTATTTCTACGGCGATGTAGAACAGGCGAAAAAGGATTATTTCAAATACATGACTTGGTATCTGGCTACACCGTTCATGGCATATTTGCGATATTTTGCATCAAGGAATAACTACGATACAAAACTGTTCCCATTGTTCGGTGTGATGTATGGTGATTCTAACGGAGGCAAAACAACCTTTATCAAGTTTCTTGTAAAACTCATGTGCAACGAGACTGTAAAAATGAATACCACAGAAGATTTCACAGCTACGAAAATCGATGGTCTGAAACGAGTATGTGAGGGACTGCCTATCAATATCGATGACTTGGCAAAGACACAATTCCAGAGCCACTCGGAGCGTATCATAAAAAACGATGGTTGGGGAGTCGCGGAGCGGCTTATCAATTATCCGGCCGTATCCATCACATCAAATAAAATCACTTCTCTGACAAAAGACCTCTCGAAACGCGCTATCATCTGTCGAATCGGTGCTAAAATCGACAATGAGCGCGGTGCCAAGAATTCGAAACGGGTGAATGAGAGTATGTCGGAGCTGACTACCGCGTTCTACGGGGAGTATGTCCGACGAATGCTTGTTTGCATCGATGAGATGACGACTGAAATGCGTGAGAATGCAAACGGCAAAGAATATTTCCCGGATATTTTCCATGCTTCATCCAGCGTGATTGCGGATATTTTCAAAACTTGTAACATCGATTTGCCGGTATATGCGCATATCATTAGCTATGATGATTATATGGGGGATAAAAGTATCGGTCGTGCCGCGATTGAAAAAATCGAACTGGCATGGCAGGCAGACCCGAGTAAATTCCGGGTAGACAAGAAAAAAAACCGGCTCATTTATTCCTACCCTCAGGATGGGCCTTGGTATGAACTGAAATACATTGCAGACGAGCTGCCGAACTCCCTCGAAGCAGAGATTTCTGGTGGTAACCAGCTTGTCATGAACTACGAACAGGCACAGGAATTGTTCGGCATCAAGTTCCGGCGCTGGCTGGGAATCTTCAACCTCTAATACGAAAGGCAGGCCCTTTTCTGAGCCTGCCTTTTGATTTCGCAAAAATGGTTGCCCATTCGTGCGAATTGCGTACCATGAAGTATACAGACAAGCGGTATTGCCGCTGAAAACAACTATTGCGAGAAAGGAAAGATTATGAGCGAGCAAAATTTAGAACAGAAAACAAAAATGCTGCCGCCCAGATAATGGGGAGCAGCATTGTTTTTTGTAATAGCCAGAGGGTATAGGTATCAGTTAGACATCAGACACGAACGCCCATCTCGTCAGCCTTGTCATCCTCAACATCCAGATAGTAGTATATGTCACCGAACGCTAAGCCTAACTCATCAGCATACTTTTTCAGGGTATCGGAGAATACTTTCAGGTCAAATCCATTACCGGGATGCTCTTTCTGCCATGTTTCGATTTCCCGCTTCGAGGCGGCAACACAGGGTCTTTCTTTCTTATCGTCATCATCAAAAGTAAACCCATCTACCAGACGGCGGGGGGTATCGTCCGAAGCCTCATTTTGGATGACATAGGCGACAATGGCAGCTTTACTGTTATAGTCCGAGTTCTCCGCAAA
>OGRY01002627.1_pt1 | contig 11196 bp, 9 predicted proteins | sample 1553551 | NCBI WGS metagenome assembly OGRY01 (sample SAMEA2580101, study PRJEB22360) | human gut metagenome | biome: human gut; feature: human-associated habitat; material: faeces | place: Denmark | collected 2008/2010
CTACACGGTTTTGCTTCATAAGCTCGGCTTTTCGTGCTTCCGCATCCATATACATACTGCGGAATTTGTAAATTTTAAATTTCTTACCATTCTTACCGATACGCTCCTGTGAGAAGAAAATCGGTCCAGGTGAACTGATATAAATAATCGGTGCCACAAAAATAAATATAATGCAAGTTAACAGACAGCCAACCAATCCACCAACAATATCCATAAAGCGTTTAAAGAACAACTGCTTTGTTGAGGCATAATTTAAGCTTGTAGTCAATACAGTATATGAGCCCAGATTCTCCACAAATTGTGGTCTGTCTTCCACTGATGCGATCTTTGACAGCTTCAAATGAAGAGTTACGCCAGTCTCCTTCAGCTTTGATATCAGTTCGTCCGGATATGGCTGCGCATCTGGTACGACAATTAACACCTCGTCAATCCATTGCTGACACACATACATCGGAGCATCCTCACTATTTGCCACTACCTTTACACCGGCAATGCTCTGCCCCACCATATCTTTATCAACAAGTACCAATCCACTAATAACGAACTTTCCATAATTGTTCGCCTGAATCCTCTCAACAACACGCTTTGCTTCTGAAGCTGTCGTGACAATCATCAATGAGCGACAATTACTATCCCATTTACCACTTGCAAGCACTCTCTTCCAGATCAATCTCATGGCGTATGACAACACCAGATATAATACAAGTGTGATTCCAAATGTTAATCTTGAATATGCCGCTCCTTCCTGAATTATAAACAAATACGCTATTCCCAGAAGTCCTACAACCGCAACATTTCCAAGTGTTGCAATCATTTCACGGTAATATCCTCTTTGTGTAACATGGTGCAGCGTATCTAACATAAACATCGTTGCCAGATCTGCCAATTCCAATACAATCGCCATGTTTCGATAAACTAGGTTTGCATATGGATTGATACCTAAACGCTTCAATACATATGCCAGACAAAATGCAACCTGCAGGCAAATCATATCGATTATTATGAAATCAATATGCTTAAACCAGCCTTCTGATTCTTTTCTGTACATTTTTTGTGTTTGCCCTCCCTGATACAGCCGCAGCACCTCTTCAAAAATAAAAATAGGTTCTGCGGCTGTTTTTGCTGAAAGTTTTTGTTTTAGTTCTTACACTATTATCTTACTTTTGGGATACGCTGTCAAGAACCAGTTTTGCTAAAATGCAACATTTTTTGACGAATCATGTCAGTCATTGTCAACTAATGCAAAAATATTGACTTAGTGATCTTCACTTCCCTGACCATAGTAAGCATTTGCACCATGCTTACGGAAATAATGCTTGTCGAGCAGATACTGATGAACGCGCTGTGTTCTTGGATTCAATGTCATGGTATTGTATGCCATCTCTGCAACCTTATCAAGAACAACTGCATTATAAACAGCTCCTGCTGGTGTACGTCCCCATGCAAACGGTCCATGATTCTTTACAACTACACCTGGAACTGCCATCGGATCCTTACCTTCAAAGGTTTCTACTATTACGTTTCCAGTATTCAGCTCATACGCCTCATCAATCTCTTCTGCTGTCAGATCTCTGGTACACGGAATATCTCCATAAAAATAATCAGCATGTGTAGTACCAAATGCCGGAATATCCAAACCTGCCTGCGCAAAAGTTACACCATAAGTAGAATGTGTATGTACAACACCACCTGTCTGTGGAAAAGCTTTATAAATAACAAGATGAGTCGGTGTATCCGAAGATGGTTTATACTTACCTTCAACAACATTGCCATCCATATCAACTACAACCATATCCTCCCATGTCATAGTTGCGTAATCAACACCGCTTGGTTTGATTACAACAAGTCCTTTTTCTCTGTCAATACCACTGACATTACCCCAGGTATAGATAACCATACCTTTTGCTACCAAATCCATGTTTGCTTCATAAACTTCCTTTTTCAGCTGTTCTAACATTTGACTCCTCCTGTTTTACATTTTTTGCATTCCTGCATTTTGCTCTCATTATCCTACTTCTGCCAATATATGTCAACTGCTGTTTTATTCTTATTTCCAACTAAAACACATACCCTTAAATCCATCTGCCTGCTGCTTGCTGGCAAATACGACTTTGATTTCATTCTCTACACTGCACTCATCACTAACTATCAATATGTGGCGCTGTGAAAAATCATAGTCAAATGTCACTGTTGGAGATCTAAATAATTTTTCATCTACATAAATATCTGCGTTATTATTTCCAGACTCATATGTATAATCAATACCCATAATTCCTGATGCTGACGTATTTAGCACAAATGTTACGTCATCCACACGTGCAAAATCACTATCTGCCCCATACCAAATGAAATTATCAAATTTATAAACACTCCTATTAAGCGCAGAAACTTCTTTCATTTTTCCACTAGAAGCTTCCACATTGTCATCAATAACTTTTTTAACAGTTTCAAAATAAATTTTCTGTCCTTCATCATTAGGATGTACTCCATCATTTGATAAATCTTCATATACCTTACCAGAATTATTAAATGCTGCTATCGTATCTGCCACTGGAATACCATAATGATTGCAAATATGTTGAATGTCAATCATCTTCCCAGTATATTCACGCTGAGATGATTCTAATATAGAAATGATTGAGCTATTGGGATACTTCCTTCTTATGCCTCTGACAACAGACTCATAATAGGTTGAAAAATCTTCTATATCATCATTTTGACCATAGCAAATTACTGCAAGATCATACTGCACATTATCATTCAAAGACATTGTCCTAACATAGCCTGCATATGAAGCATTACCACCCATTGAAACATTAGTAACATTGATATTACTTATACTATAGGTATCTTGAAGGTATGTTTGCAGTAATGATACCCAGAAACTGCTATTCGAAGACGCACCTGCTCCTTCTCCTATTGAATCACCAACAATCAAAATATTTACATCAATTCCCTCTTCCAGTTTCTGATAAAAGCTATCATCAATCTCCGTCTGCTTTGACATACTATGTTCCGCCTTGGTTTCCTCAAAAAGAACTAACACTAATGCCATCAATGCAACGCCAATTACTTTCATTATCAATTTGCTTCTTTCATTTCTGCAATACATTTAACTAGCCTTCCTTCCTATTTTCTGCAACTGAAAGTATACAAGACAATTTCAATATATGCAAGATAATCTTGCATCAAAGGAAAGCACATTTGCAAATTAATAAATTTGATGCTAATATAGCTGATATACACCTAACTTGATTGGGTTGATAAAAAAGGAGTCCAATTTTGAAACAAAAACATTCTAATCGTCTTTGTTCTGTTATTGTTAGCATCATAGTTATTCTTCTTGTACTGATTGCTGTTTCGTTATTTTGGGTGAATAGCCGTCTATGTTTTGTCGATTACACACCATACAGCTATTCTGAATCTGGTGATGCTATTAAAAATCCATATATTGGTTTGTACTCGATTAGCGGCTATCTGTTGGCAGAGGATGCCACATTTTCACTGCCTGAGACAAACGCTGCTTTTGATTCAGACAGTTCTTCTTTTGAACTATCCTTGCTTGAAATCAATCTGAAAAATTATGGAAATTGTGATCTTTCTGATAAGGCACTTAGCCAAATTGATTCTATTTTATCTGCATGGACTAAGACAGGCAGTCAGCTAATTTTGCGCTTCTTATATGATTGGGATGGGCAAAATTTAGAAAGTGAACCAAATGAGTTGTCACAGATTTTAACGCATATGGAACAGGTTGGACCAATCGTAAATAAATATGCCTCATCAGTCTACATTATGCAGGGAATTTTTGTCGGAAACTGGGGCGAAATGAATAATACAACACATATGGGAAATGGTGAGATGGAAACGCTAATTCAAAAGTTGGACGATGTTATTGATCCTTCTATTTTTCTTTCGGTTCGCACTCCTGCGCATTGGAGAACCATTGTAGGCGAGTATCATGGCACCAAAGTACCACGTTGTCCACAGCCAAATCTTTTGTCTTCCTTGGCTTCACGTCTAGGTTTGTATAATGATGGAATGCTTGGCTCTGCAAATGATACAGGCACTTACGGTGATAAGTCGGCTGCGGATTTGAATACAAATTATTACGATGCGTGGACACGCGAAGATGAGCTTGCCTTTCAGAATAACCTCTGCCGTTATGTACCAAATGGCGGCGAGGTGATTATTGATAATGTATATAATGACTTTGATAACGCTGTAAAAGATCTTTCGCAAATGCATGTGTCTTATCTAAACAGTGAATATGATAGCACTGTACTGAATAAGTGGAAAGAAACTATAGTAAATAAAACTTACGATGTTTGGAATGGAATGAGTGGATATGACTATATTGAACGCCATCTAGGCTATCGATATGTCCTTGACAGTTCATCGTTAAAATTTCATCCGCTGTTTGATGATACCGGAATGCTGACAGTAACAATTCGAAATGTAGGCTTCTCGAATTGTTACCGTCCTCTTGAGGCAAACGTATATGTGGTTTCAGATCTAACTGGAGATTGTGTCGCTAAAGTACCTATTGATACTGATCCACGCCTATGGAACAGTGGGGAGTCTTCCACTTTTACAGTTCCAATTGATGTGCGCAGTCTGCGTAACAAGGAAAATAATACTTATACGCTTTACTTAAAATGCAGTGATACCGCCCTTAACCGCACAATACTATTTGCAAATACGCAGACACCTACAGAATATGGATACGAGTTAGGGAGCATCGAGGTATCGAAGGGATTTATTTCTCGTATTTTTCAATCAAGCACTGATGTTCTTTGCTGTTTTTATCATAATTGATTCCAACAAGCAATATATCCCCAGTGTAGTTCAAAATTGAAGAAGGATACTTCTTGTCCTTAATCTGCATCATTGCTGTTTGTGCATTTTTGTTCCATTTCAGTTCTACAATCAATGCCGGATAATCATTTTTGTACTCTGGCTTGGGCACAAACACAAAGTCAGCAAATCCACGTCCTGTCGGCAGTTCACGAATTGGCTTAAAATAATACTGCATTGCACTCAGATATGCAATTGCCAACACACTGCTCAGCGAATTTTCATTGTGATACCGTATGACCGATACATATTCATTGTGAATTCTCTCAATTTGCGCAGCAACCGCTGCGCCATCCATATCCAATGTAGCATCAAGCAAACTTTCTGATTCCTGTTGGAAAGTCAACATTTCATTCCAATGCTTGCTTTCAACTGCTGTCGTCAGCTCCTGACGAATTTCCTCGTTTGGCACAAAAGCTGTCTTTTTGACTTCATTATAGCCCAGATAGCCAAGATGAATCATATAGGTAAGCACATCATCCTTGCTCTTGATACTCACTGTATCATTCTTAAAAGTTGCTGTGCTTACCTTTACTTCTGCGCCAGAAAGCATCTCAATAATAGCAGTCTTCAGACCGTCATAATTCATATTGATTAGCGGAACAATTGCATCATATGAGGCAGTCTCAGACCAATAGCTCTTAAACTCGCCTCTCAGCATTACACTAACAACCGCTCTTGGATTATAAACCTGATAGTCCTTTAAAAGATAACCATCATACCATCGCTTCACTTCATCAAAATCCTGATGATATGCTTTAGCAAGCTTTTTAACCTCGTCCTCTGTAAATCCAATGAACGGTGCCAGTCTACTTGCACTCAGCATTGTAAACTCATCAAAATTATTCAATGCTGACTGAGTTTTTTCCTTTTTGATAGGAAGAATGCCAGTAAGGTATGCAAGCTGTATATACTTTGTAGGCTCTATTCCCTTAAACATTCCTCGCAGGAAAGTAATATAATCATCTTGAATTTTATTATTTGCGGCAGCATCTCTTATAAGTACATCCCACTCATCAATGATAACAATGAACTTCTGCCCAGTCTTATCTTTGATTCTTGAGAGCGCATCTGGTAAGCGAAACACCTCAGGCGGCAATGCTTCTGGATAAATCTCGCGTAACTCACTTAAAACTAAGTTCGTGATAAAATCAACCACATTGCCTTCTTCAGCACAGTTTGTCAGAAACCATTGTATGTCAATATGAATCACATCATATTTATTGAGATGTTTTTTGAAATTCACACCTTTACTGATTTGCAAGTCAGAGAACATTTTCTCTGAGTCTGCTCCTTTGCTGTAATAAGCTGCAAGCATATTAGCTGCATAAGACTTTCCGAACCTCCGTGGTCGACTATTGCAAATATACGCATTTGTCGTATCAAGAACGCTGTTTGTGTATTCAATCAAGCCTGTTTTATCAACATAGATTTCAGAGTTTAGAGCAACCTGAAATGCACTATTATCAGGGTTTACAAATCTTCCCATGCCTCTCAGACTCCTTTCTTGAGCTGTTTGATACAGTTTATTATACTTTGATTTTAACATCTGTTGCGATAATTAGCAAGTTGATATATTTACTTGCCAGAGCTGCCATTAAGTATCAGTGGGTGGACATTTGACTTGTGATAAGGTATACTTTAGTCAATTCAAGTTGATTCAACATTTTAGGGGGAGAAATCATGGCAAGAGAATATAAGAAGATTGTAATTGTTACTGGCGGAAGTTCTGGCATTGGACGCTGCACAGCATCCGCTTTGAGAGACAGCGGTTGTATTGTCTATGAATTCAGTCGTAGAAATATCCCAATGGAGGGAGTTACCCATATGTCAGTAGACGTGACCGATGAAAACGCGGTCAACTCAGCTGTGAAACAAATCATTCAAAAAGAGACAAAAATTGATGCGGTTATCAACTGCGCAGGCTTTGGAATTTCTGGTGCAGTCGAGTTTACATCAACTGATCAGGCAAAAGCTCAGTTTGATGTAAACTTCTTTGGAACAGTCAATGTAAATAAAGCTGTTCTCCCTTTCATGCGTCATCAGGGTAATGGTCATATTATTAATATCAGCTCAGTAGCCGCTGTAGCCCATATTCCGTTCCAGACCTTCTACTCGGCAAGCAAGGCCGCTATTTCCTCTTACTCTTACGCTTTGGAAAATGAAGTTAAACCCTATGGCATCCATGTTACTATCGTAGAGTTGGGTGACATCTGCACAGGATTTACGCAGATGCGTCAGAAAAGTATTCTCGGTGATGATGAGTATGGCGGACGCATCTCCCGGAGTGTCAGCCAGATGGAGCATGATGAGCAAAACGGTATGAACCCAGAAGTCATCGGAAAATACATTGCGAATATTGTGAAGAAAAAGAAACCAGCAATTGTTTATGTTGCCAGCGTACAATATAAATTCTTAAGTCTTTTGTGCAAGATTCTTCCAGCGGCAGTGCGAGAAAAAATCGTAGGAAAAGTATATGGGTAAAGCTTTACTCATGCAGTTCAAGCGGCAGCCCGTCTGGGTCATGGAAGAAAGTCATCTTCTTGCCGGTATAATCGTCAACACGAATTGGCTCACATTCAATTCCTGCTGCTGTCAGCTCTTTCACCGTCTGCTCAACGCTATCAACGCAGAAAGCAAGATGACGCAAACCACATGCCTCCGGGCGATTTACACGCTTTGGAGGGTTTTCCTCAGCGAAAATCTCCAACTCCGTAAGCTCATTAACACGAAGATCCAGCTTCCAGTCTTTACGCTCTGGGCGATAGTTTTCTCTGATGACAGAAAATCCCAACTTGTTCACATAGAAATCCTTTGCTGCTTTGTAGTTGGATACGATAATTGCAATATGATGTATTTTTGATAAATTCATTTTTCTAATGCTCCATTTCTTTTATTTCCGTCACAAACTATATGGCAGCCTTCAAAAAAGACCAGTTTAGTATCAGGTAGGCTGGCACGTACCGTTTCTGGCTAAGCCAAGTGGACAGTAATTAAGCCGGATGCAAAATAAAGCAGCCACCACACCTGTCACCACTGGCTCCCCTTTTTCTCAGTATATCATATTATACACATAACATCAAATTATTTTCCAATTTTAGAAACACAATAAAACAGACACCACAACTATCAATCCCTACTGGCTCATCGAACTAAGCTAGTAAAAGCTCACCTTTCTCCCATATTTATCAGCACAATTTGCTGTTATCATCGCGCCACTGCCTCTGCCTGCTGCTATCACGATTAATCTGTCTGACCATGAAGCAATTAGTCTATTTCGCTGCGGAAATGTATAATTGGACGGCTCTGTTCCCGGTGGATACTCTGACAGCAATAATCCCGTTTCACGTATTCTCTCCATCAGACGCTCATGCTCTGCTGGATAACAAATATCAAGCCCGTTCCCTACAATAGCAACTGTATATGAACCGGAATTAACACAGACTGTTCCAGCACATGCATCAATTCCTTTTGCCATACCGCTGATCACAATTTCCTGTTCTTTTATGCATTGTCTTGTCAATTCAATGCAGCATTGTTTTGCATCCTGTGTGCATCGCCTTGCACCAACAATTCCAACCGTGGGCTTTAAAATACCTTCTTCTGAGGTAAATGCCCCCTGGTAATATAAGACAGATGGTGCATCCTTTACCTGCTTTGCTTTCTCTGGATACCTGATATCGGCTTTTGTGAGAACATAAATTTTCTTTTTCTCACAATCCTCCAAAATTTTTTCTGCCCGGTCAAATGAGCGTGCTTGTAAAATACTAGCAATCTGCCTCTTTGTGATACCCGAAATTTCCCTCAAACATTTTTCATCCGCATCATATATATCCTGCGGACTTTTAAACTTTGCAAGTAAACGTCCTTCCATAACTGAACCCAGATAAGGAATCTGTGTAAGCCAAATCCAATATTTTATAAAATCCTTTTCCTCCACTATTTCACCACCATCATCTTGCTATTGCTTTCGTCCAGATCACGACACGAAATCACCTTCTTCGTATCCTGAAAACGAATCTTCTCTGCTCCATCCAAATCGGCACTTGTTCTTGCCAGTCTTAGAAGCTTATGGATCACTCGCGCACTATATCCATACTTTTCACTTGTTTCCTTTAACGGATGTACCTCTTTTTGAATGTCAATACGATCCATAATCGGACCTGAAATTTTACCGCGATATTTAATAATCTCATAATCAGTACATCGACACTTTGAGCTTGGATAATATCCACATGGACATGGATTCATTGCTGTTACAAACATAAAATTAGCAGGATATGTATGTGCGCCGTTTACTCTGGCAACAGATACTTTCTTATCTTCAACAGGCTGACGAAGTGCATCCAATGTTTTTCTGGAAAACTCTGCCAGCTCATCAAGAAACAAAACACCATTATGGGCAAGCGAAACCTCTCCCGGCATTGCATTTACTCCGCCCCCAATTAATGCATTTAATGATGCATTATGATGTGGTGCACGAAATGGTCTGTTTTTGACTAGCGAATGGCCATTTGACAATAATCCTGATATACTGTAAATCTTCGTTACCTCCAGGCATTCTTCCTCAGACATTTCTGGGAGAATCGTTGATATTCGCTGTGCAATCATTGTTTTTCCACAGCCAGGTTCACCGATCATCAGCATATTGTGACCGCCAGCTGCTGCTAATAAAGCAGCTTCAATTACATCTTCCTGACCTTTTACATCAGAAAAATCTAATGTACGCTCCGCAAAAAGAGAATCTTCGGCAATAATCTCTGGCTTTTCCAAAAAAGCCTGTTTTCCTTCAAGATATCTGATCACTTCCGTCAAATCGGTAAAACCTAGCGTTTCAATTCCATGAACAAGCTTCGCCTCCCCGATATTTGCCTGAGGGATAATCACCTTCTTAATCCCATTCTTCTTTGCTGCTAATATCATCGGCAAGATTCCACAACATGCGCGCAGACTTCCATCTAATGACAGTTCTCCGATAAAACCATACTGATTCAATTCTTTTGCTGCAATATTTTCCCCTTCCTGCAAAACACCAATAGCCATTGCTAAGTCAAAGTGAGAACCTCTTTTTTTCTTGTCACCAGGTGCCAGACTGATAATCACGCGCTTTTTTGGAAATACATAACCACTCTCGTCAATCGCTGACTGAATACGATCTCCTGCTTCCTTAACAGCCACATCTCCCATTCCGATGATGGATATCATTGGCTGTCCATCAAGCACTTTCGACTCAATGTCTACTGTATAGCCGTCTACTCCCTGTATTGCAAAGCTTTTTACCACGGTAGCCATGTTTCATCCTCCCCTATTTCTTTTTGAATCATATTTTCATTAATTTTATACTTGTGAGTGGCATCCTCTACAAATTCTCTATAATAAAAAATACTTTGTTTAAAAAATGCAAGTGTTTTTTCTGGCTGTGTAATCCGATCATCCATCATTCGAAGTATCGTCCTATAGCTGCTCCATGGATAATCTTCAGGATGTGCAGTTATCTTTGCCTTCACTGGATTCATATGTATATATCTACTTGTCTGCAAAAAATAGCTGTCATCCTTAACTATACATGACTTAAAACGTCCTTCAAACACATGACCATGGTATCCATACCTCTGATTGTAATAGGATGCATAGCAGCTCATAATTCCTTTAAAGGTTTTTCCTATTTCATGTGGTCCTGTTTCAATAAGAACATGAAAATGATTGCTCATCAAACAATATGCATGCAGACTACACTCATGTTTTTCCATCATTTTCTTTAACAACAACAAGAACACCTGATAATCCGTGTCATCCTGAAAAATAACCATTCTGCGTATTCCCCTAGCCATTGCATGATAAGTTGCACCAGGATACCAAATTCTTTTTTGACGAATAATATCACCCTCTCTCCTGTATTTTATCATATACAATACTATCATTGATGATTATATGTAAATATAGATAAAAGCACTGCGCTTTTATCTATATTTACTTTTAATGTTGTCACTTTGCTTCCTGATCACAAAGCTCAACCTTTATCCTTTTTCCAAGAGCGCTAGCATATTTTTGCAACACAACTAATGTCGGTACTCTTGAACCGTTTTCAAAACGCGCAATATTTGCTGGCAATATTCCTGTAATATCTGCTATATCCTGCTGCGTTTTCTTCTGGTATTTTCTTTCTGCCACTAATTCTGCAATCAATGCAGATGACATTTGCAGCGTATTTTTCTGAATTTCTTCTGCATAAGCCATAAGCCGTTTTTCTCGTGCCTTTTTTTGTGTCCGATACTCTTCCATATTATTATTAGTCAGAGCGCTGTCCATCTCTTTTGTTTTTTCCTGCATATAATGCAC
>OGRY01002637.1_pt1 | contig 11161 bp, 10 predicted proteins | sample 1553551 | NCBI WGS metagenome assembly OGRY01 (sample SAMEA2580101, study PRJEB22360) | human gut metagenome | biome: human gut; feature: human-associated habitat; material: faeces | place: Denmark | collected 2008/2010
TTGACGATGATATTTTATTGCTTGCCAAAGAAGATAAAATGGGAAAAGCTTTGCAGGATTTGAGTTTGAAGACAAGGGAGCGAGCCTCTAAAAAAGAATAAGCCATGAAGAAATTGTATGTATATGCCGATTTTGATTGGCTTAAAGAGATAGAACTCATAGGAGAATTAGGCTATGAATCTCTTCGTGGCTCAGATAGCTATTGTTTTACTTTTAACAAGGAATGGCTGGCGCAGCACGGAGATTTGTTTTTGAGTGATGACTTGAATAATTACCCTGGTCAGCAATATACACAATTGGGTAAAGATATATTCGGATGTTTCTCGGGTGCTTTGCCCGACCGTTGGGGACGGACTTTGTTATTGCGTCGTGAACAGATTGAAGCAGTTGAGGAGAAAAGACCGATTCGCAGACTGTCTTCTTTTGATTTTCTGACTGGCATTGATGATTTTTCCCGAATGGGCGGTTTCCGCTTCAAGGAAGACCCCAATGGAGACTTTATCAATGTAAGTGAGTCATTGCGGATACCTCCATTGACAGATATTAGAGAACTAATAGCTGCCAGTACGGAGATAGAAAAGAGTGAAGAAAACAATATTCTTCCTGATAGGAAATGGGTTGTTCAACTTGTTCAGCCTGGTTCTTCATTGGGTGGAGCACGACCTAAAGCCAGTGTGATAGACACGGATAAAACTCTATACGTTGCAAAGTTCCCATCGCGCAAAGACTATTATGATGCCGGGCTTTGGGAACATTTCAGCCATTTGCTTGCTATAAAGGCAGGTATAAATGCGGCACAGACTAAGGTACTGGCTACAGGAGAGAAATACCATACATTGCTCTCAAAGCGTTTTGACAGAACGCAAGACGGAAAACGAATTCATTTTGCATCAGCAATGACCTTGTTAGGATTGGAAGATGGAGATAATGCAACAACAGGACACGGCTATTTAGATATAGTTGATTTCATCCTCCAAAACTGCACAGATGTAGAGCGCAATTTGCAGGAACTCTATCGTCGTGTAGCGTTCAATATCAGCATAGGCAATAGCGATGATCATTTCCGCAATCACGGTTTTCTTTTGACAGCAAAAGGGTGGACGTTGTCTCCTGCCTACGATATGAATCCAACGCTGAATGAATATCAAAGTCTGCTCATCTCCGCTGATTCCAATAAAGCAGATTTGAGCATTTTGCTCGATGCTTGCGAGGATTATATGCTCAATCGCAAAACTGCTGAAAAGATTATTTCGGAGGTAGTTGAAGCGATAAAAGGCTGGCGAGAACTTGCAATACGATTGGGGATCTCTAAAATGGAAATGTTTACTGGTGTATTGGACGAACGGTGTGTTACTGAGTTAGATTGATTGTAGAACTTTTATCATAACAGATTTATTATGAGTGGAGGGCATTTTGATTATCGGCAATTTGCAATGAGTGATATCGCTAATATTATAGAACGTGACATTGAAAGTGACACACAATCAGTCGTGATTATTTTATGAAGTGAATAATATTCACTATCTTTGCGCATAAAGAATAAATTTTATTTGTATGGAAACAGATATAAACCGTCTAAAAGTAGTTTTAGCTGAAAAGAAAAGGACAAATAAATGGTTGTGTGAGCAATTAAATGTAAATCCTTCCACCGTTTCTAAATGGTGTACAAATAGCTCTCAGCCAGATCTTGAAACTTTGGTTAAAATATCGCATCTCCTAGATGTAGAGTTGGGCGATTTGGTGAATAAAAAAATCATAACTTCTCAGTCAATAGACTGATTAGTTGATTCAAGGAAAATATTTAAAATGAGAAATAAACGAATTGAATATATAATAGATGAAATACTTGATCAGTATGCGTATGCTGACGAATCTGTTCGACCATGGATTATCGGATTTAGTGGAGGAAAAGATTCGACAGTATTATTAATGCTTGTATGGATTGCACTCGAAAAATTAAAAGAGCTACCGGGACCATTTCAACTTCGTAGACCTATATATGTAGTATGCAATGATACAATGGTTGAAAATCCAATAATAGCAACATATGTGGATCAGGTCCTTGACCAAATAGAGAAGAAAGCAAGAGAAGAAGATTTGCCCATTTTTGTGCGAAAGACTACGCCAAGGTTGGAAGATTCATTTTGGGTAAATGTTATCGGTAAGGGTTATCCTGTTCCTAATACGGCATTTAGATGGTGTACTGAGAAAATGAAAATTAAGCCTACAGCTCGTTTCATAGTAGAGCAAGTTGATGAATGTGGCGAAGCTATTATTTTAATAGGGACAAGAAAGGCGGAAAGTGCGACTCGTGCCCGTTCAATTAAGAAGCATGAGATTCATGGTAAGCGCCTTACTAAACATACACTTTTGGCAAATACATATGTATATGCGCCAATAAAAGAATTAATGTTAGAAGAAGTTTGGTATGTGATAAATGCAATTCCTTCTCCATGGGGATTTGACAATAAAGTTTTATTTAATATTTATCTTGATGCAAGTGCGGACGATTATGAGTGTCCCTCTGTCGTCACGGATGATAGTCATGGTTCATGTGGTAAAAGTAGATTTGGCTGCTGGACATGTACTGTGGTAAAAGATGATAAGTCCATGCGTTCGCTTATAAAAAATGGACGAGAATGGATGCAACCACTTTATGATTTTAGATTGAAGTTGGATCAAGAAAGAAATATTATTGAGAATCGCTTTCCGCTACGGCGTGATGGAAGAAGAGCTGTGAACGACATGGGGTCCTATACCTTTGCATATAGAGCGAAAATATTGGAAGATCTTCTTAACGTTCAATATGAGTTGCAACATCACAATCCTGAAATAAAACTCATTACTGATCAAGAATTGATTGCAATTCAAGTGAATTGGTATCGCGATTTTAACTTTGCACATCAAGTATCAGAAATATATAACAAAATCTATAATTCCTCATTAAATATGGAAGAGGGCAAGATAAAAAACAAATTGGAAGCTGACTTAATGCGAGAAATTTGCCAAGAAAACATTGAAGAAGGCGAATTGATTGAGCAACTTCTTATGCTTCAGAAAAGCAAGTCGCTTATGCAACGACGCCGTGGCTTAAAAACAGAAATTGAGTCTCGTTTAGAGGAATTCGTAAATAAAAAGAAATCATGACGATACGCGAAATAGAACTTAATAATTTCCGAATATATAAAGGAAAGAATAAGATTGAACTTTTTCCAGATGGGAATAGGAATCTGATTATCGTCAGTGGTAATAATGGCTTCGGTAAAACAACTTTTCTCATGTCATTAGTTTGGTGTCTCTATGGTAAAAACATGGGAAAAGTTGATGAGTTATATCGTAAAGAAATTGACGAAAAAGGAGGTTATAGCAAGTATATCGGTAACAGCCTCAACTTTGCTGCACAGAAAGAAGGTGAAACCAGATTCTCTGTGTCCGTAACATTTACGGATGTAGAAATCCCAGATACGCCTTGTACCGAAATAACAATTGTTCGTTCATATGATAGTGCAACGAATTACGATGACGAATTAGAAATTTTGATTGATGGTCGGAAAAACGATTTGTTTACGGGGTCAAAAGAGGAAATTGCAAAAGAAGAGGAAATATTTATCCGGGATTATATACTTCCAATAGAGATTGCAAAATTCTTTTTCTTTGATGCAGAGAAGATAGTATCATTTGCTCAAATAAACACCCCGGAACAGCGAAAAGATTTAAGTCTTGCATACTCCCAAGTTCTTGGTATACAAAAATACGAAGATCTCAAAAATGAGTTAGTCAGAATCCAGGATGATTATAGAAAGTCATCTGCTAAGCCTCAAGAGAAACGCGAGTTTAATGGATTAATAACAGAAATAGAATTTAAAGAAGACAAAATAGAGGTATTGACCGATGAAATTTCCAATTTGGAAGATGATCGAGCAATAAAACGCCACGATTCAGCCGAACTTCAATCAAAATTGATTCGGGAAGGAGACATGATGTCCGCAGACGAACTAGTAAGATTAAATAACAGAAAGGCTGAACTTGAAACATTGTTAAGAGAAGCTGATGATAGTTTGAAAGACTTATACAGCCTTATTCCATTTGGTTTGGCTGGAGGTCTGATGTCAGAGCTTTCGGCTCAATTAGAGACCGAGAAGGCATACAAACAGAATAAACTTCAACTGGAAGGAGTTAATGACAAAACAGATGTCATACTCGGCGATATTGAAGAAGCAAAGAAGAGACTTCCTTTCTCAATTGACATAAAGACTAGGGACTTCTATGAACTCCAAATCAGACAACTTATCAAGAAGCATTTTTACAATGTTTCTGATGAAAGTAAGTTTGAGCACTTTAGTACATTGCATGATTTTAGCCAAGGACAGATAGAAGAATTCACGCATATTATTGTGAAAATTAAAGAATGTAGGTCATCTTTTGAAAATCTCATTAATAAATACACTAAGGCAAAAGCTGAATTATATACAATCGAAAAGAATATTCGAGAGGCTGAGAAAAAAGCAGAGAGTGATTATGTCCAAGATTTAAGAGCTAGAAAAGAAAGTATTGACCGTCAGATTGACTCTATTGGTGAGGAAATTGGAAAGAAACAAATCGAAATAGAGACGCTTAAAGATAAAGTGGTTGCACATAAAAAGCAAAAGGAGATTCTTTCTAAAAGAATAAGTGTTTCAGATCAGAACCGCGCAGTTGATAATGAAGCTACACGTCTTATCCATACAATTCAGAAATTCCTCATCCGCTTTAAGGATGAAAAGAAAAAGGCACTTGCAAAGAAGCTGGAAGTAAAACTTCAATCATATTTACACAAGACCAATCTTGTTAAAAAGGTAATTGTTGACATCAATGGCAATGGTGATGATGTTGACATTTGCCTATTTGGAAATGATGACAAAAAAATTGACAACAGTATTCTTTCCATGGGAGAACGACAGATGTTTGCATCTGCACTGTTAAGTGCTTTGGTTGATGAAACAGAAATTGAATTTCCTGTTTTCATAGATAGTCCTATGCAGAAATTTGACCCACAACATACAAAGAATGTACTCACGAAATTCTATCCAAATGTTTCAAAACAAGTGATTCTCTTTCCTCTTCTTAAAAAAGAATTGACGGAAGAAGAATATCAATATATTCAACCGATTGTAAATAAATCTTATTTGATAAACAATGAAAAGGATGGTTCGCACTTTGTTGAAGTGAAACCAGAAAATCTTTTCGAAGAATATAACAATAGCGGATATGCAAATTAATATCAAAACATCTGGCGAAAATCAAGCCATTGTAACCCTATTAACAAAAAAACTTACTGGGGGTACAAAAGAAAATGTGATAGCTCGTATTGCATTAGGCTATTCTTTGTCTACGGGTAAACGCTTTACCCAACAGGAATTTTCTGCGTACGATTCACAAGGAAAAGAATACAAAGACCATATTCTGTTTGATGGACAGTATAGAGATTTCTATATTGCCTTAATTTGTCAGGCATATGGAATAACTAAAAATGACGAGCTTATTCCAAAATATATAAAGCTGCATATTGATCATGGATTAGAAAAGATAAATTATCTGTTTGAAAATAATCCACAATATACTTTCTTCGATTTCTTAACTGAATACTTTAGAAAAGGAATTGATATGATTGAGGATACTCCTGAAAGATTTGATTGTGTTGAGAATCGAAATCAACACATTGCAAAAAGTACGTTCTCAGGACCGATTCGAATCAAAGTAGGATATAATATTACGACAAGAGAGGAAATATCTTGTTGTTTTAACGATTCTACTCGTTACAATAATCAGCACATTGCTGTTGCCGGTAAGTCTGGTTCTGGTAAGACACAATTCGCACTTGAGTTTCTTCGTCAACTATATAAGCAGACACAGGGGCAAGTCAATTTTCTGTTCCTTGATTTTAAGGGATTGAGTGAGGATGACAAAATCAAAATGAGTGACTTTTTTACAGAAACTCATACAGAATGTATAAATGCGCCTCATACACCATTCCCCTTGAATCCCGTTTCGTTCATTGATAATGTTAACGAAAAGAATAAACTTGTCGGTATAAATAAGTTTGTTGATATTATTGCCAAATACTCCAATATTGGAAAGAAGCAACAGCAGACACTGAAAGATGCCACAAAAGAAGCGTTTGTTCAACATAAAGATGGCAAACATCCTTCATTGAAGGAAATTTACGACTTAGTAATAGAATCGGTCGGAGATAACCGTGATACTCTTACAGAGATTATGGAACGTCTAAGTGAGTATGAGCTTTTTGCATCTAAAGTAAACGACCCAAGTATTTTCCTAAACAACAATTATTATTTTTCTCTATCAGGAGAGCTAGATAGTACGGTTCGATTTACGTCAATCTTTCTCATTATTAACTACATCTTCAACGTGTTCACAAATATGGGTGGCACAGAAGTAGTTGATGGCAATCGGAGTATGCGTTACGTATTGATGATTGATGAGGCTCACGATTTATTCCGTGAAAAGAAGTCTTTGGAGATTTTGGAAGTTTTGCTTAGGAAGATTCGCTCATATGGAGTTTCTATAGTTCTTCTCTCTCAGGGTATATCAGAGTACAATCAAGGTAATTTCGATTTTTCACAAGAATGTGAAACAGCATTCCTATTACCAATAAACGACCTTAACAACACAAAAGCTATAAACAAATTCCTTGGTCTGAGTGAAAAGGATGGATCTCGAGCTATGCGAAATCTTGAAAAATTGGACAACGGTCAATGTGTATCCAATATTAAAGAGTTGTCAAAAGGAGATTTGTTTGAAGTTGTTCAATATTGGAAAGAAAAGTAGTTTGGATTATGAAAAAGAGAAGGACAATCATTGATGCCGCAATAGACGTTTTGAAACATTCAGACGAGACATTGTCCGTTTCTGAAATCTATGCGAAAATAATTGACAATTCTTTGTATGAGTTTCATGCACAAGATCCCTTGTCGGTATTAAGAGTTGAACTTAGAGGACATTCTGTTGGCATTGATTATCCTTCGGCATCTTCAAAGAAGTACTTTTTATACGATGAAAGAAGTCGAACTTTTGGACTAGCTAATACGCAAGCAAAACATGAAAAGGCAAAAGAAGCTACTCCATTATCTATACTTAGAGAACTTCACCATAAGTATACACATGAATTTGAAGCAAAAATTCTTCGTCAATTAAAAGGATTGAACCCTTATGATTTTGAATTGTTTTGTAAAAATTTATTAGAAAAGTATGGCTTTCACAATTTGGTTGTCACTAAAAAAAGTCGTGATGGAGGTATCGATGGTCATGGTAAACTTAAAATTGGTTTAACTTATATGAATGTTGCTTTTCAGTGTAAAAGATGGGGTTCCAATAAGATTAGCAGAAAGGAAATTGATGCATTTCGTGGTGCTGTTCAAGGCGAATACGAACAAGGTCTATTTTTCACAACATCTTCATTTTCTAAGGAAGCAGAGGAAAGTTCTATCAAACGAGGTGCAGTACCCATAATCCTCATTGACGGAGATATGATTGTAGACTTTATGATTGATAAGCATTTTGGAATAGAATATGAAGACTTGCCTATTTACATTAACGCGCTAGACAATGTTTTATCTTGAATGGCAGGAGAGAATAGACTAAAGATAAAGGTCGGTTTTACTATATTATGAAATGATTCAAAATCAATCAATTACTAATGATTTGAAATGAGCAAAACAAGAAATTTTTATTAGATTCATTATGGGCTTTGTTGGGAAAATTAAGAATAATCGAATGAAGTTGATACAACTTCTAATCATTATTGTTTTAGGTACATCCTCTATTTGGTTGTCAGCATTATTTGATAACTTGGATTGGAAAGCGACCTCATTGGGATTTATTACAATTGTAATATCCTCATTAGCTCCGACCTGTGCAGAAAAGATATTGTCATTAATTGGTAGTAATAAGAAATTTGAGGTGTTTGTCAACTATGTTATTCCAATAGTTTCTTTTGTACTTTGCTTTGTGGTTATATCCCTAATCAATAATGATAACAAATTAGGTGCATTGATTATTTCATTGTTATCATATGCATGCTATCCGTTTGTATGGTGGTATCAAAATCTTGACAACAAGATTTTAGATGAAAGTGCTAATGCACTTGGAGGCGGTTTAAGTCAATTTAAGTAATTAGAATTATGGAAGTAAAAGCAATAAAAGTGGTTCAACCATTAGGGGAATTTTATATCGCAAAAATAAAAGCAAGGGATTTATTGAAAATTTCAACATCATCTGTTGCTAGATATGATAAAGAAGGCAATTTAAAAGGTAATCAAAGACCTCTTGATTCTAAACGGTTAAGAGCAATTGCTAATTTTATTATGTCCGATGAAATGAGCTTCCCTACGTCAATATTAATTGCGGCAAATATTGACCAAGAAGGTAAAATGGTTGAAAACATTGATAGTAGATGGAATATTCAACGGACAGATTTACCAGATGTTTATACTCTTATTATACCAAATAAAGTTTCGTCATTGGTAATTGATGGTCAACATCGTTTGAATGCTTTCAATTTTGCAGAGGAAAGTTGTAAAGATATAGAACTTGTTTGTTCTATCTTTATTGATTTGCCTAATCCTTATCAAGCATATTTATTTGCCACAATTAATGGTAATCAAAAGCGTGTAGATAAAAGTTTGGCACTAGAACTATTTGGATTTGATGTGGAAAATGAGCCTCAAAATACTTGGTCGCCAGAAAAATTGGCGGTATATATCACACGAAAATTTAATTTTAGTAAGGGATCTCCATTATATCAAAAAATTAAGTTGGCTCCATTATTCTCTGAATTGGAAGATTTGGTAAATAAGGATAAGTGGCTACTTTCAACGGCTGCTATGGTTGAGGGTATTATGAGCTTAATATCTAGTAACCCTCAGAAAGATCGTGATATGTTAGCAATGAAGAAAACTAGTATATGGAGCGATAAAACACGTAGTGTGCTTACTAATAATGGGAAACCAGTACTTAGGTACTTATATTTAGACTCAAAGGACGATGAGTTGTATTCAATATTAGAGAAATATTTTTGTTCTGTAAAAACTATTTTGTGGGATAATGCGACAAGTGATAGTGTAATTTTAAAAACTATTGGAATATCTGTTTTATTTGACATGTTGAAAAATATTCTTGAAACTGACGGTATCCAAGAATCATATGATTCATATATCAATAAAATTAAGGATATAAATTATTCTAGTCATTATTTTGCTTTATCTGGAGGTGGTAAAACTAAATTGAGAAGAATACTAAAATTTAAATTAGGGTTAATTTCAGAGTCGGAACTGCATAAATCGGATTTGGAGTTTTTGGATAATAATATTTCCTAAATTTATAATGTTGTGGAGTTTTTTCTAAGAGTTGAATTAGCCACCATTGACAAAGATAAGCGTTTTGTAATATTTGATAGATAAAATGGCAAAGAATAGAAATATGGAAGATAATTCAAATAATATCCCAGAACTGCAATCGCCATTTGACCAGTTGAGAGAGGTGGATGGCGAGGGTAAAGAGTGGTGGAACTCGCGAAAGCTGGCACGTGTGATGGGGTATGGGAAATACTGGAACTTCGAGCGTGTGCTTGCCAAGGCTCAGGCGTGGGTATCTCAAAAGGGATATTCATTAGCTGAACATTTTGTCGAAATAAAGGAAATGGCAGAACTGGGAAGTGGAGCGACACGTAAAGTCATCTCCTTGAACCTATCTCGTGTGGCGTGTATGGCTGTTGCTATGAATGCTGACGCAAAAAAGGCGATGGTAAAAGTGGCGAGAGACTACTTTTCGCAAACCATGACACCCGAAGTTATGGAAAAGAGCATGGAGTCAACCATCATTCTTTATCGTGGTGCCAAAGGAAAAGCTCAAGTGCAAGTTATCTTTGACACCGATACATTTTGGCTCTCTCAGCAGAGAATGGCAGAGTTGTTCGGAGTCACAGTCCCTACCATCAATTATCATCTTAACCAAATTGATAAAAGTGGGGAAATCCATTTGTCCGGTGCAATTAGAAAAATTCGAATACCTTCGGACAAAAGGTCTGGAGAAGTCTTGATGTATAATCTTGATGTAGTGATTGCCGTTGGCTATAGAGTGAATAGTTATGAGGCAACTCAGTTTCGTATCTGGGCAACTGGTGTATTGAAGGAATACTTGAAGAAGGGTTTTGTTCTGGATGATGAACGTCTGAAAGGCAAAAACGTTTTTGGAGCGGATTATTTTGATGATTTGCTGGAGCGTATTCGTGAGATACGTACCTCTGAGCGCAGGTATTATCAAAAGGTAACCGATATTTATAGTGAGTGTAGTGTTGATTATGACAAAAAATCAGAAGTTACACTTGCTTTTTTCAAGACGGTTCAGAATATCATGCATTATGCTGTTTCAGGTCAGACTGCCGCTGAAATAGTATATCATCGTTCTGATGCAGAGCGTCCACACATGGGACTGACTACTTGGAAAAATGCGCCCAATGGCAGGGTTATCAAGAGTGATGTGACTGTTGCCAAGAATTATCTTTCGGAAAAGGAAGTAGAAGAATTAAATCTGCTTACCACTCAGTATCTGGACTATGCAGAACTTCAAGCCAAAAATCATGTGCTTATGACAATGTCGGATTGGGAGCGAGCTTTAAATCGTTTTCTCGAATTCAATCAACTTGAAGTTTTGATAGATAAGGGAACAATATCTCATCAGCAAGCAGAAGAGAAAGCTGTAGCCGAATATGAAAAATTCCGAATCATTCAAGATCGTGAAATCATGTCCGACTTTGATCAGCAGCTGAAATTATTGTTGAATGGGCAATGAGATATTATGAATGATTAAAGTGAGAGGATGATTTTGTACCATTCTCTCACTTGTCTAACAGGTTACAACTAACTGAGAGCTAGTTGACAATTTGCCTACTTTACATTTTACGTACCGAATATATCTATGCCTATTTCAGTACTTTGGGCAGGAAAATAGTTATCGCAATCCCTAAAACAGCCACGGCGGAACACCAAACTGCAGCCTTCCAAATCACTGCGGAATGTAAAATCTTGGCATTAGCCACGATGATGCAGACGAAAAAAGAAGAGAGGGCAACCAGTATTATAATTGTGATGTAGAATGCGGTAGC
>OGRY01002653.1_pt1 | contig 11101 bp, 9 predicted proteins | sample 1553551 | NCBI WGS metagenome assembly OGRY01 (sample SAMEA2580101, study PRJEB22360) | human gut metagenome | biome: human gut; feature: human-associated habitat; material: faeces | place: Denmark | collected 2008/2010
GGATATAAATGGATTGATTGGGGTGTGATAAATGATAGTGATATTGAATCAGTATTATCTAATGATAACAAGATGAATATTATTGATAATTTGCAGTATTCATTTAGAATATGTTGGATTATTGGAAACGGAGAAGAGAATACGCCACCAGAGCATGAAGAAATAAAAATAGGTAGTTCAATTTGAACTACCTATTTTTTATGGCAATACCTAATGCGTGCTGATTAGTATTTTTTTATATTGCTCCGCAAGCTCTTTCTTTCCCCATCTCATATACAAACTATACAAATAACGAGCAGTACTTTTGGAATAATCATTATCAGGGTTCTCGTTCATAACAGCATGAAAGACGGCATCTGCGTTAAGCAGGTGCTGTTCTGCTATCACAGGCTGAGAACGGGTATAAGCAATGACACCACGATAGAACTCGCACATACCATAATCAAGGTTATTTCTACCCATAACTTCATCAATGGTGGATTCACAGAAATCAATAATTTCCAGAGCAGAATCATATTCCTTATTCTGCACCAGCATGTTAGCAAGTGAGAGTGTCTGCTGCAGGGTATCATTATTCTCTATCAATCCAAGACTGGCATATTCCCTGCGTACTGTGAAAGCTGTCTTGAGTTCTGATACGGCTTCTTCCAGTTTCTTCCGGAACAGATAAGCTGTAGAGAGGTTGTTGTGCAGGTTTGAAAGCAGATTGGCGGAACGGGCATCCGCAGTATTGGTCTTATGGTAATTTTCCATGAGGGCAATCGCCTTTTTATATTTCTTAATGGCATTATCATATTCCTTGCGTGGGAACAGAAGCTGTGCTTTGTAATCTAATAATAATGCTTTGTCACAGGCAGAAATGTGGTTGGTTTCTTGCGTAATATCTGGTGTGCCTGATTTATCTGAATTATACGATTTACTCGTTTCATCCGACTTGCCCGAATCATTCATAAGATTCATCACATATTCTATACGTTCTACCAGCTCCGACAGATAATCGGTATCCAGATATTTGTCAAAGTAAGGGTACATATCCTGTAAGAACAGTAGATAGTAAGCCCTGTTATCTAGGATGATGTGTCTGTTGATGCTTTTCAGACATTCCATGACAGTCACCGGTCTTTTTACATCCAGACCGTGAGCAAGGCAAATCAAATGCAGGTGATTTAACATCACATGGCAGTCTGATACGGTTGGAATGGTCTCTGCGATTGCCACTTCCTGAATGAGAGGATGGAGTGCAATCGTCTTATTTTCGGTATCTTCACTGATAATGCCATAGCGTATCAGCTCATTAACATTTTTGAGAGAATCCAGTTCCAGCCACATTTTGAACGCACTTTTATAAACTCCTGATACCGGCAGGAGTGAGAGGTTACGGAGGATATCAATACTGTCCTCATTTAATCTATTAAGCTTCATCAACATGCGAAGGTGTCCTATCATACTGGCATAGGAGAATTCATCATCCTTGAATACCTCGATTTCTTCCATGTTCTGCCCGATACCGCAGGAACGCAGCTCCTGTAACAATTCTTCCGGTTCCATGCCGCTGGCTTCTAAGGTAAGAGCAGCCATGCAGACAGTCAGGGTATGACAGTTCACTTCTTCTATAATGGCAGACACACTGTCCGGATCACGTTTTGCAGAAGGACAATGCTTGTAGAACAGTTCTGTCAGTTCTTTTTCTTTATCCAATTCCTTTATTTCTATAGAATCATAATTCTTAAGTTTGCATCTGCTGGTAATCAATAGCTGCATATCATTCTTCATCAGTTCCTTTAAGAAGGGTTCGTCCTTTGGAAGCACATTGAAGTTGTCTAGAATCAGCAGTGTATCTGTGTGGAGTCTCTGCATCACCTTATAGTGATTCTGAAAACGGACTTCCTCATTCATTTCTACGGAATCATCTGCAAATGTAAGGTTTGCGATGTCTTTTCTCAAATCACCGGTGTAATACAGATAAATGATATTGGTGTACTTTTTACGGTTCGTCTGTGCATAGGCTTTGGCAACTTCGCTTTTTCCAATGCCTGCCATACCAGTAATGAATAAGACGGATTGATTGGAAAGATGGGATGCGATTGCTTTTATCTCATCCTTTCGTCCAATGAATGCCTGATTGCAGGAGGGAAGCTTATTGCAAAGAATCACTTCCGAAAGGTCGGGAGAATAGAGCGCACCTGTGCTATGGTCATTCAAAATCGCATATCTTACCACAGAGCAGAAAAAGGCTGCATTATCCGGCTCCTGAATCAGTGCATCAGCCATTTCCTGCCCGATGGTTTTTATACTGTCTGTAATCAATTCCTCCATCTGGATTCGAGCCTGTGCTTCGTTCAACAGGTTCGGAATAATCTTATCTCTGAAATCATCCTCCATCGTATCCCATTCATCCTCATCTTCATAAGTCTTTAGGATATCTATAGGAATCGGGCGGGCGCCATTGCACCAGCGGCTGTACATCGTCGTGTCATCTGCGATTAATTCCGAAGCTGTCAGAGTATCATCCAGATATGCAGAGAACAGACTGCGTACAAGCTGGTGCTGCGGGTAGGTTTTCTTTTTATTTTCCAATAATACACCAATCACATTGGCGAAGGTCAGTCTGTTTCTCATCTGTGTGCTCCTTTCAGAGAGGATTTATCAATCCCGCTATCTATTTTATCTGTCTTTCTATATTTTCATTCTTTGAAAAGTTTCTATGTCAAGTCGCGGTCAAGTGACCGTCAATTATTTTATTCTCTATATTTTACTACAATTAACTTACAAAACGTAGCCGGGCGGCATCAGAAATGAAGCAAATCGGCTACAACAATCATAACACAAAACAAACTTATGTTCTACAAGAATATCGAAATGTTTTAACTGTACATTGAAAACTTCATGAGTTGTATTCACAGTCAACGGACTTTGCGATGATACTTAAAGCAATTTAAGCGGAGTAAAGAACAGACACTTCCGTCAAGGGTGGGAGATGATCTCGCGCAGGAGAGGCCCACAGGCAGGTTTCAGTAGTGAGAAATCGGTGCTAAAGAATCCAGACAGTGGATACGTAGAAAACCAAACTAAGAGTACTGGAACAATCTTACTTTAGGAACCGCTTATTGCGGGTAGGAAAGAAGGTGGTTAATGAGAATATTACGAGAGGAGGCAGGACTACCATGAAAACAGAACTTGATACAAGAGCGTTATTAAATGTAAAGGAAATGTGTGAGTACCTTGGTATTGGACAGACGAAAGCAAGAGAATTGCTTTCCAATCCGGCCAATGGTTTCACGGTAAGAATCGGTAACAGACTATATGCTCATAAGGGCAGATTAGACCACTGGTTACTGAATCAGATTCTTTCATAAATAAGAACACGGAGGAGTTTCAAAATGAGAATTCAATTTTTGAAACGGATTGATAATTGAAAGGTTTTATGGTAGAATAGGGACGATATTTGGAATCCTTCCTATTCTACACTTAGGAGGGAGGCATAAATGGGTAAATCCCTTAATGGTAAAGAATTAGGTAAAGGCTTATCACAGAGAAAGGATGGTCTTTATCAGGGAAGATTCGTGAATCGTTTTGGCAAGAAGCAGACGGTTTACGCAAAGACGCTGAATGAGGTAAGACAGAAGCTTAGAAACGAACAGTATGAGGATGAAAAGGCACTCAATGTTGTTGCGAAGGACACATTCTACTACAATTTATATGTAGTGGCAATCGACACAGGAATGCGTATTGGTGAGTTGATGGGGCTTCAGTGGTCTGATGTAGACTTTGAAAAGAAGGTTGTACACGTCAGACGTTCCTTATGCTATTTCCGCAAGGATGGCAAATATGTCTTTGAATGGCATGATACCAAGACGCATAACAGCAAGCGAACCATTCCCTTAACAACAAGAGCTATGGAAGCTCTGAAAAAACAAAGAGTTCGCGGGCAGGAGATTCTGCTTAAGAACGCACAAACAGCACAGGACGAATACAAGAATCTGGTTTTCGTAACCAGAAACAATCGACCTACACAGCAGTTCATCGTACAGGAATGTATGGATGTAACAACGAGACGAATTCAGAAGGAACACCCGGAATTTGAGAGGTTCTCTCCTCATTGTTTCCGTCACACCTTTGCAACAAGGGCAATCGAGAACGGAATGCAGCCTAAGAGCGTGCAGAAGCTTCTCGGACATGGCTCCTTACAGCTGACAATGGATTTGTATTGTCACGTAACAGATGATACCTTGTTTGACGAGATGAGGAAGATGGAAGCGGTGTAAAGTGTGTAAAAAGTGTGTAGTAAAGCAATTTGAGACAATAATAAAGGCGTGAAAGCCTTATAAACAGGAGGTTTTAAGATAAAATGGAACAGTATAAGCAGGAATTTATAGACTTTATGGTGGAGAGTGACGTGCTGAAATTTGGTGATTTCACATTAAAGAGCGGCCGTAAATCACCATTTTTCATGAATGCGGGAGCATATGTGACAGGCTCACAGCTTAAGAGACTTGGAGAGTACTACGCAAAGGCTATCCATGCTAACTACGGAGATGACTTTGATGTATTATTCGGACCTGCATACAAGGGAATTCCGCTTGCAGTGGTAACAGCTATCGCATACCATGAGCTCTATGGCAAAGAAGTGCGCTACTGCTCAGACAGAAAAGAGGCAAAGGATCACGGTGCAGACAAGGGAGGCTTCCTTGGAAGCAAGCTTAAGGATGGCGACAGAGTAGTCATGATAGAGGATGTCACCACATCCGGCAAATCAATGGAGGAGACAGTTCCAAAGGTAAGAGAGGCTGCTGATGTCACAATCGTAGGCCTTATGGTGAGCCTTAACAGAATGGAAGTCGGACAGGGCGGCAAGGTAAGCGCGCTCGATGAAATCCATGAGAAGTACGGCTTTGAGGGCAGGGCTATCGTTACAATGGAAGAGGTCACAGAGTATCTCTACAACAGAGAGCATGATGGCAGAGTAGTCATTGATGACACAATCAAAGCAGCTATAGATGAGTACTATAAGCAGTACGGCTGCAAATAGGAGAATATAAATTGCTTGGCAGAAGAAAACGTAACAGGTATAAGTTTACGGAAAAGAAGCAATCTAAGAGGGGGATAGCTGCACTTGTTGTGGCTATCCTCATAGAGATTGTATATATAGTTTTTTTGAATGCGGCATTCAGAGGAGATGGCAATCTGTCTATGTACTATGGCAGTGCCGGTATATTGATGCTTGGCATATCTCTGGCAGATTTCGGGTTTGCCATCAGAAGCCTCTTTGATGAGGAATCATTCATGACGTTTCCACGGTTGGCAGTGTTTTTTTCACTCATAGCGGTAATCAGCTGGGGAGGAACATATGCTGCAGGTTTTATTATATGAAAGAAAGATTATAGGGATATATGAGTTATAAAGAGATTTATGAACTCTCCAATGAGCTTTACGCAGAGCGATTAGAGCTTGTGGAGGAGCGGATAGAACAGATCGTCAGAGAGCCTGCGATAGAGCCGGCTTTTGCAGATTATTTCAGAAGTGCGGCAAAGTGCATCAACACTATTAAAAACCATAACGCAGATAAGGAATTTAACGATTTATTCTATTCACAGTTTGATAAAGAAAATTATGAGAAAAGCTATGCCAACCCGGCATACGCCGTAAAGGTGCTCGGAGATGAGTATGGTCAGCTTTTATCGGCTGTATATGCAAAAATTGCCGGAAGCATTACACATATCTATCAGGGGGATATAAAATATCTCTGCATTTATGCAGAGCTTATTGTAGAGCTTTACAATTATTTTGAGAATGCCAATGAGCTGAGTCCTGATGAGATAAGGGGATGTATATATTCGTTCATGCATGATTATGAGGAGATATTTGCAGAGGATGACAACAGGGCACTCCTTGACCCGGCTTATGATTACTATACAGAGCTTGTAAATGAGGCAGATTTGTCAAATGATGATTATCTGTATTCTTACGGACTGTATGTCGGAGAGAATGAGCGCGCCGGCAGAGCGCATCTGGCTTCATTTTCAGATGAGGAGATACAGGCAATGGCAGATACCTATACAGAAGGATACCGCATTGGCTTTATTACCTGCAACAAGGATATCTCAAAGAAGTCGGTGGTTCAGGTGCTTTATCCGCTTGGCTTTGAGCGTATGATAAGAGCAGCATTAAAGAATTTTGAGAAAATGGGTATGAAGCCTGCCATGAGACCATTTTCCACATCGGTCAATAAGCAGTTTGACTATGACCACAAGGAGGATATGGCACTGTGGCTTGACAAGGCATATGTGGAGTATCGTCTTGAGTGCATGCACAATGCACTTGAGAGAATGAAGGATGTAGCATGCAAATGTGGAGGACCGGCTGTTATAGAGATATTTGGAGAGGAGCCGTTTGCTCCGGTTTCAAAGAAGGAGGCTGCGCACTTTAATGATGAGCAGCAGAAGCTTGCAGTCCATATGACAAGCGTGCGCTCACAGTATATGAACAGCTATATCCACAGCGAGGACAGAAGCTTTACGATCATCGCCTATCCGTGTGCTGCAATCGGACCTGATTATAAGGAAATTTTTACGGAGACTGTAAAGATTAATACTCTTGATTATGCACTCTACAGGGATATGCAGCAGAAAATCATAGATGTGCTCGATACAGCAGACAGGGTGCATATCGTCGGTACAAACGGCAACAGGACAGATTTGTATGTCAAGATTCATGAGCTTAAGGAGCCTTCGAAGGAGACGGCTTTTGAAAACTGTGTGGCTGATGTAAATATCCCTGTCGGAGAGGTGTTTACTTCACCGGTGTTAGAGGGCACAAACGGTAAGCTGCATGTCAGTCAGGTATATCTTAATGAGCTTAATTTCCTTAATCTGGAAATCGACTTTAAGGATGGCATGATTGATAAATATACATGTACCAATTTTGAGGATGAGGAAGAAAACAGAAAGTATATATCAGACAATGTGCTTTTCCATCACGACACACTGCCTATGGGTGAGTTTGCCATAGGCACCAATACGACAGCCTACCGTATGGCGAGAGTATACGATATCGCGGCAAAGATGCCTATTCTCATAGCAGAGAAGACAGGACCGCACTTTGCAGTGGGTGATACCTGCTACACATACGATGAGGACAATATGACATACAACCCTGACGGAAAAGCAATCATTGCCAGGGACAATTCAGTTTCCATCCGCAGAAAAGATGATATATCAAAGGCATATTTCAACTGCCACACGGATATCACAATACCATATGATGAGCTTGGAGCCATCACAGTTATTCGACACGATGGCTCAACCTGTGATATAATAAGAGATGGCAGATTTGTGCTTGAGGGCGTAGAAGAGTTGAACAAACCGCTCGATACGCTTGATGCTGAAAGTAAATAATTGTTAGACATATAAGGAGGATAAAATGGCAAAGGTTGGAATAGTTATGGGCAGCGACTCAGATTTAAAGGTGATGAGTAAGGCAGCAGATATGCTTGAAGAGCTCGGAATAGAGTATGAGCTCACCATCATCTCGGCACACCGTGAGCCGGATGAGCTTATTGAGTGGACAAGAGGCGCTTGTGATAGAGATGTAAAGGTAATAATAGCAGGAGCTGGAATGGCAGCAGCACTTCCGGGAATGTGTGCAGCGCTTTTTGCACTTCCTGTTATCGGAGTACCGCTTTCAGGAAAGAATCTGGATGGAATGGATGCAGTGTTCTCAATCATGCAGATGCCACCTGGAGTGCCTGTTGCCACAGTTGCAATTGACGGTGCGAAAAATGCAGCAATCCTTGCAGCAAAGATACTCGCAGCAGGTGATGATGCAATCCTTGAGAAAATCAAAAAGTATACAGCAGATATGAAGGCTCAGGTTGTAGCAAAGGATGCGAAACTGAAACAGGTTGGATATAAGCAGTATCTTGCTGAAAAATAGATTGTATTGTCATCTATAGGAGGGTTTTTATGGGTATATTGCAAAAGGCAGACAGATGTATGGATGAGGCAGCAGCCTTATTTGGCGAGAATAAGCTTTTTTTGGCAGAGAAGAAGGCACAGGAGACAGCCGGTCTTTATAAGAGCTGTGGCGCATATGAGCAGATGGCAAAGACTGTCAATTTTATGGGAGTCATATATGCATCTATTGGAGATGTAAGCATGTCGATTGACTGCTACCTGGAGGCTATGGATGTAGCTGTGGAGCAGGGCTCAACAGAGATAATAATGCTTGTTAACAATAATATAGGCTCACTCTATATGGAGCTTGGATTGTATGAAAAGGCTATCAGATATTTTAACGAAGCACTGGAGCTGTGCAAGCCACCACTGCATGGAGAGAGGGATAGCTATTATCAGGAGCTTCTCATGCTTCATCTGAATCTGTGCATATCATACACAGGAATTAATGAGTTTGAAAAGGCAGAAAAGCATCTTTCTGACGCGATACTCCTTAATGATATAGCTGGCAGTGATAAAAACAGATTTCTGATAGACATGTCACAGGCACATCTGCTATGGAAGATGGGAAATGAGGATGAGGTCAGAGATCATGTGGAAGAGCTGGTTGAGGGTGCGATAAACAATATCGATTCTGCCGATTATGTGCTTGAGATACTAAGTCTTTGCAATCTATTTATGAATATGGGGGAGTTCGATGCATGGAAAAAGGTTATTGTGGAGTATGAAAGATTTGCCACTGATACGCAAAATCTGTTTTTCCAGAAGACCTGTGTCAAGATGTGGATGAAATATGAGAGAGCCATGGGTGATACAGAGGCATACAACAAGCTGTGCGTATATTACGCAAATCTCCACTCTATGAAGGTGAAGGAGCAGATAAAGCGTCTTGGTGATACAATAGACCTTAAGCTTCAGCTTCAGGAGACTGAGTATGAGCGCCGTAAGGCAGTCAGACTCAACTACACAGATATGCTTACAGGCATGGGCAATAAGTTCAAGATGCGAAACGATTTTGAAAAGCTTGTGAGCAAAAATCAGGATTCAGATGGTGCAGGAATCACGTTTGGAGTAGTGGATATAGATTTCTTCAAGTCATTTAACAAAAACAGTGGCAGAGTCACCGGTGATGCAGTGCTAAAAGAAGTGTCATCCATAATAAATGAGAGCGTCAGAGATAATGGAATGGGGTATCATTTCTATGGTGATGAATTCTACATAATCCTGCAGGAAACGGATGAGGATATCATTAAAAATATAGCTGAACATATAAGACTTGAGCTTGCCAAAAAACAGATACTTCATGAGAGCTCTAAGGTGGATGAGTATCTGACTGTATCACAGGCATATGTTACCGCCCCGGATGTAAAGGTGCCGGATGAGTTTTCAAAGCTGTTCAAGACGGTGGATGAAGTGCTCAATGATGTGAAGGAAAATGGCAGAAATGCATATAAGATAGTCTGATGCTTTAAGCGTATAAGACAACTATAAAATGACACGCAGCGTAAAACGTTGCGTGTCATTTTTAATGGATCTATATATACAGTTATATTTATAGTTATATTTGTACTTATATTTTTATATGGCCATATTGTCCATTTATATTCCGGATATAACAATATCAGTGCCTGCCTTCTCATATATATCTGCTGTCTCAGGTGAGATACCGGAGTCGGTGATTACCATATTGATGTCATCAAGCGATGCATAGCTTGATATGGATGTGGTATCAAACTTGGTGTGGTCTACAAGAGCCACAGTTTTAGCGGAGGCCTTGATACACATGTGCTTTAAATCAGCCTCGTATATACTGAAATCAGTCAGTCCGTCTTCTACAGAGAAGCCTCTTGCTGACACGAACGCGATATCTGTGTGTATCTTTTTGAGTAAATCAGCGCCAAGCAGTCCTTCTATGGAAGCGGATGCGCTGGTTACGATACCGCCTGTCAGGATGACTGTGACACCCGGGATATCCTTTAGCTCTAAAGCCAGATTGATGCCATTGGTGATGACGGTCAGCTCTGTAAAGCCTGAAAGCTTCATGCCGAGAGTGTAGGCTGTGGAGCTGGCATCAAGGAATATACACATATGGTCACTTACGAGCTTTATCGCCTCGTTTGCAATCTCCTCTTTAGCTTCCTTGTTTTCCAGGGCGCGGTCATGGAACAGGTAGGCCCTCGAGGTTAAATCAGTCATGTCATGGGTTTTATCCTTGTAGATAGCACCGCCGTGAGTCTTTGTCAGAAGCTTTTCCTTATCCATCTGGTTTAAATCTGTTCTTATTGTCGTGGTCGATACACCAAGCAGCTCGCTGAGCTCATTGGTGGTGGCCTTGCGGTTTTCTTTTAAATAATCGAGAATCTTTTGTTGTCTTTCTAATTGCAGCATAGATTTTCCTCTTTCTTTTGATTTCTGTTGTATTTTTGCGTACATATTTTTATCACAAAGCATTGCATAAATATATAATAACTCAAATAGGTAAATAAAGCCAGTGCTTTCGATTGCTTATGCTTTTTTTTATTTAATGACATTTAATTATATTTATTTTTACTTTTATTTACTTTTGCTATTGCATTTTTTTCTTTGAAGTGTTATATTTATATCAGCAAACAAAAGTAAACGCAAATCATATAAGACGGAGGTATTTTTAAATGAAGTTTTTCGTAGATACAGCAAATGTCGAGGACATTAAGAAAGCAAACGATATGGGAGTCATCTGTGGAGTTACAACAAACCCTTCACTCATCGCAAAAGAGGGCAGAGACTTCAATGAGGTAATTAAAGAAATCACATCTATCGTTGACGGACCGATAAGCGGAGAGGTAAAAGCCACAACAGTTGATGCAGAGGGCATGATAAAAGAAGGACGTGAGATCGCAGCTATTCATCCAAACATGGTAGTTAAGATTCCTATGACAGTTGAGGGACTTAAGGCTGTCAAGGTGCTTTCATCAGAGGGCATCAAGACAAACGTTACTCTTATTTTTTCAGCAAATCAGGCAATTCTTGCTGCAAATGCAGGTGCTACATATGTTTCACCTTTCCTTGGCAGACTTGATGATATCAGCCAGCCGGGCATTGAGCTGATCAGACAGATTTCAGAGATTTTTGATATCTATGGATATGATACAGAGATTATTGCAGCTTCA
>OGRY01002667.1_pt1 | contig 11060 bp, 7 predicted proteins | sample 1553551 | NCBI WGS metagenome assembly OGRY01 (sample SAMEA2580101, study PRJEB22360) | human gut metagenome | biome: human gut; feature: human-associated habitat; material: faeces | place: Denmark | collected 2008/2010
GCCGTCCCGTTCGGCAGCTCAACCTGATAGGCGGTGGGAACCGTTTCCCGCCAGACGTAGGGGCCGTAATATCCCTGTGTTTTCCCGAAAAGCGCATGATAGCCCTCCGCCTCAAACACCGCCTGAAGCCGCTCCGCCAGAAGCGCTTCCTCCGCGTCGGGCACATTCAGAAGCGCTTTCAGCCCCGCCAGCAGCTTCTCTGCGGCCTCCGCCTCCGGCAAGCCACAGTAAAAAGTATCCCGGTAATAAATCTGATACAAGAGGAGTATCTCGTTGAGCTTGTCCGGTATGTCGAATGTGCGGTATTCGCCATTTTCAAAGATCGCCACGTATGCAGGAAGAATGTCCTTGAATTCCTCATGTTCCCGCATGTACGCGATAGCGCCTTTGATATCACCATTCATGAAAAACTGACTGATCTCCATATCCGCTCTCCTCTGCAACGTTTGCCCCCATTCTACCATATAACGGCAGGAAGCACAAGAGCCGCTGTTACACCCCTTGCATTTGCCGGGAAATGTAGTATAATGAGGAAAATACGTTTCTGCATTGACTTTTTTCAGGAGGAAATTCCATGTCAAACGGCCATTTTTCCGCGGATTCTCCGCAAAAAAGCGTATCCTCCCGCCGAATCGTCACGGTGGCTGTGATCTGCGTGCTGGTTCTGGCGCTGGCGGCGGTCGGTTTCTTTCTTGTCCGCCCCGCCCTTGACCCCTATCACTGCCGGATGGCCGACGGCGTCTCCATCGCCGGGGTGGACGTTGGCGGCATGACCAAAGGGGAGGCCAGAAAAGCCCTTCAGGCGGCTCTGGACGAGACGCTGTACCGGGAAAACCTGACGGTGGCGCTGCCCATGAAATCCATTACCCTCTCCCCCGCCGACACTGGCGTTCAGGTGGACGTCCGCGCCGCCGTGAACGATGCCTACCGCATGGGTCGTTCCGACGGCTCTCTCCCCGGCAACATGGATTTGCGTCCCTATCTGAGCGCAAACTCCGAATTTATCCGCACCGCGCTGGAGAGCTATGCCAGCCAGTTTGACACAGAATTCAGCGACTCCCACTACACCCTCACCGGCGGTGCCCCCGACCTCGGCACGGAAAACCACGACCCCAGCGCCCCCTGCCAGACGTTGGAACTGACCGTGGGCGTTCCCAAAGCGCATCTGGACGTGGACAGCGCCTGTGACCAAATTCTGGAAGCCTACAGTCAGGCCGTGGCCGCCTGCCGGGCGGGAGAATACCGCGTCATCGTGGACATCCCTGCGGAATCCGCCCCCGCGGAGCTGGACTTGGATGCCATTTACGATGAAATCTGCACCGCGCCCGTTGACGATTCCCTCGACATGACGGAATACCGGTTCGTCCCCGGCTCCTACGGCTATTCCTTCGATCTGGACGCGGCGAAAGCGGCGCTGGCGCAGGCCAAGCCCGGTGAAACCGTCTCCGTTCCCATGACGTTCGTGGAGCCGGAAATTCTGGGGGATGCCGTTTATTTCCGGGATGTTCTCGGCTCCTGCGAGACGAAGCACAGCGACAATGAAAACCGCAATACCAATCTGCGCCTGCTCTGCGAAGCCCTCAACGGGGTCGTCGTTCAGCCGGGAGAGACCTTCTCCTACAACGACACGCTGGGCGAGCGCACGGCGGAAAAGGGCTACAAGCCCGCCCCCGCCTCCTCCGGCACCCGCCTGACCGACGCCATCGGCGGCGGCGTGTGTCAGGGCTCCAGCACATTGTACAACTGCGTACTGCTTGCCGATCTGGAGGTCGTCACCCGCTCCTGCCACGGCGCCACGGTGGCCTATCTTCCTCTGGGGCTGGACGCCGCCGTGAACTGGGGAACCACCGATTTCCAGTTCCGCAACAATTTCCACTTCCCCGTGAAAATCGAAGCGGAAACCACGGTCGATCTTGTGAAAATGCGGATTCTGGGTACGGATGAAAAGGATTATTACATTGAAATGACTTCCGGCTACGACGACAGCAGAGAAGACGTGATCTACGCCGTCAGCTACAAGAACAAGTACAGCAAGGAAACCGGCGAGCTGATCAGCAAAGACCGGGAAGCTTTCTCCACCTACTACCGGAATGTCGGATAAAGGCAAACTGCCTCCCGCGGCAGTTGGTGTACCGTACGAGTCCCCCTTGCCTCTCCCCTTGGGAGAGGTGGCCGAGCGCAGCGAGGACGGAGAGGGTATACTAGGGAACCTCTGAATAAATCGTCTGCGGCCGTGAGCGAATCTTTTCCGTCCACTCTTCGGTATCGAAAGCGGGAAATACACAAAGTATTCCGCCGTTTTCGATACCTCGATTGGCCGAAAAATCTCTCGCTCACAGCTCTTGCCGATTTAATCAGAGCTTCCTTTGGAATTTGCTCCGTACCGCCGCGGCGGATTTTTCTTTTTTATTTTGCCTATTGACAAAGTAGGTTGGTAATGCTATATTACCCATAGACTTACTAGGTAAATACCTCAGGAGGAATCAACTTTTATGCAAGTTTATGCTGACAACGCGGCAACAACGGCCATGAGCCGAACGGCCATCGACGCCATGCTGCCCTATCTCGACAATATCTACGGCAACCCCTCCAGCCTGCACTCCGTGGGTCAGAGGGCAAAGGAAGCTCTGGACGCCGCCCGTGAAACGGTCGCCCAGTGCTTAGGCTGCGAGCCGCGGGAGATCATCTTCACCTCCGGCGGCAGCGAGGCTGACAATCAGGCCATCATTTCCGCCGCCAGAAGCGACACCATTGATGCTACCATTTACCTTGCCTGTCACGACGCAAAAACAGGTGAGCTTTACGGCGATGTTGAGCCATGCGCCATGTGCAAGCGAATGATAATCAACGCAGGCATTTCCACCGTTATAATCCGCAACACCCACGACAAATACACCACCATCAATGTCCAGAGCTGGATAGAGCATGATGATTCACTGGAAGGCACTGACGGATATTGATAAACGAAACTTTTGAGCTTTGCCGCAGGACTGTCGCAGTCCGTGGGGAGGAAAATGCGGATTTTCTGCTGATACAGCCCATGGGTGATTTTGAGATGAAGTCATTCGGCACTGAATACGAACATATAAAAAAATGCGGCAGATGTATTTTTGCCGCATTTATAATTGATAACTGGAACGATGAGCTTTCCCCGTGGCAGGCAAAACCCGTGTGGGGGAATGAAGCCTTCGGCGGAAAGGCAGAGGACACTCTTTCCTTTGTTACGACCGAGCTGATACCAAAGCTGAAAGAAAAAATGGACAACAAGCATATAGTTATGATGAATATTATTTTCAACGCTGTTTTGGGCACGGCAGTATTCTTCTGCGGCCTCGGATTTTATAAAACAAATGTTGTTGCCATCTCTGTTCTGCTTATGCTCCAAAACTTTTTCTTTGCCTTTTTCCAAACTGTCAACAATGTCATTCCTACTGAGATGATAGGCGACACGGTAGACTATATGGAATGGAAAACGGGAAAAAGAAATGAGGGAGTCAGCTTTTCCGTACTCACCTTTGTAGGCAAGCTGACCGGTTCTCTGTCCACCTCTATCGGTACTGCACTGCTGCCTCTGATAGGTTTAACTTTCACTAAAGACACAGTCGGTAATTCGGTAGCCGTAAAAGGAGAACACACTGACTTGTGGATATGGGCGCTGTTTATTCTGATACCTAAACTGTTAGGTCTCATTACTCTTATTCCGTACGCATTCTACAATCTGAATGGCGAAAAGCTAAAGCAAATTCGTGAGGACTTAAAAAACAGACGAGAAGAAAAAGCAAAAGTTCAGGCGATAGGAGGCAACGAAAATGAGTAACAAATGTCCTAAATGCGGTGCCAAGTTAAGCCCGTTTTATCTCAAGCCAAACTGTCCGAGCTGCGGCGTGAATATCGTGCAATATGGCTTTGACGAAAGGCTCGAAAGCGACAAGATAAGGGCAGAAAAAGAATGGGAACGATTTGATAATTTTTTGAACGGACTTAAAAAGTCCTCCATCGGCTCGCCCATAGCAATCGTCAGACTCATATCGTTTTTTCTGCCGATAGTCGCACTGCTGATACCTGTATATAAAGTGAACGGTGCAGGTATAAATCTTATATCAATAATTAAAAGTATCATTTCGGATTCCGCATCGGTGTTCCAAAACAAAGCGATGCTGCTTTGCTTTATATCCTTTGCGGCAGTTATTTTGACTTCGCTGGTTTGTGCGGTTATATCCCTGTTTTCTTATACTAAAAACGGATATAAGCGAAATATAATTTTGTCGGGCATACAAATCTGCACATTTATAGCTTTAGGCACAGCCGCTGTTATAAACGGGGCAAGCATTTATGCAGGGGCGGCAACAGTAATTCTGCTCCAAATACTCACATTGTACCTACACAAAAAGTATAAAAAAAGTATCGAGGAAAATAAAAACAATGAGCAATAAAAAGAAAATCTATACAGTCGCAACCGCACATCTCGACACCGTTTGGAGCTGGGACTTTGAAACTACCGTAAGCAAATATATCTACAACACACTTGTTGACAACTTCAAGTTGTTCAAAAAATATCCTACATACACTTTTTCATTTGAAGGCTCATACAGATACGAGCTGATGGAGGAGTATTATCCGGAACTTTTTGACAAAATGAAAGAATATATAAAACAAGGAAGATGGAATGTTTGCGGTTCATCATTTGAAAACGGAGACGTAAACATTCCGTCACCTGAGGCTTTGTTTAGAAACATTCTTTTCGGCAACTCATATTTTGACAAAAAATTCGGAAAAAGAAGCGTTGATATATATTTGCCGGACTGCTTTGGCTTCGGCTGGGCATTGCCGAGCATCGCAAGTCACGCCAATCTGATGGGATTCACCACCCAAAAGCTCGCTTGGGGCAGTGCCTACGGAGTGCCGTTTGACATAGGTCGATGGAGAGGCGTAGACGGCAACGAGATATATGCGAGTGTAAACCCTCATGACTACTACTTTACGCTCAAAAAATTGCGTGACTGGGATTTTGTCCAAAACAAACTGAAAGAGAATGAAAAATACGATCTCGATATGACTTATATTTTCCACGGAATCGGTGACCGTGGCGGCGCACCCAAGGAAAAAAGCGTAAAATTTGTTGAAGAAGAAATAAGCAAAAACAACAGCAGTGATATTGAGGTTTTGGCATCTTCAGCCGACCGAATTTATCACGATATTGACGAAAATTTCACACCGGAGCAAAAGGCGAAGCTCCCTGTCTGGAACAATGAGCTGGTCATGAAAGACCACGCAGTAGGCGGTTACACTTCCAGAGCGGTGGGAAAACGCTGGAACAGAAGATGTCAGGAACTGGCTGACATTGCAGAAAGAGCAAGTGTAACAGCATCTTATCTCGGCATCAAAGAATATAACAAGAGTACTATCGACATAGCCTGGAAAAGATTCATTGCTCACCAATTCCACGATGATATTCCGGGTACAAGCTGCCAAAGAGTTTACAAGCGTTCATGGAACGACTATGCCGTGTCAATGAATCAATTTGCAAACGAGCTGGAAGCTTCTGCATCGGCACTGGCACTGAATATGAAAACAGATTTTTGCAAGGGTACACCTATTATGGTATACAACCCGATTGAGTCCCAAAGGCAGCAGCCCATAACTGCCCGACTGAGCGGTATAGGCAATAAAAATGTGAGAGTGTTCGATGATGACGGAAACGAGATTAAGAGTCAAGTTATAAACCGAACCAACACTTATACCGAAATTCTGTTCATTGCAGATGTAAAGAGTCTCGGTACAAGAATTTATGATGCGAGAGTAAGCGATATACCGTGCGACGCAGAAAGTGCTGTTTCCATCTCAAAGAACAGAATGGAAAATCAAAAGTATATCGTCACCCTAAATCAAAACGGCGATATTGAGTCAATTATTGACAAGGAACAAAACAATTTTCAAATTCTGAAAGAGCCTGTTTCTCTCGGGCTGCTCAAGTACAACGGCTCACGCGTTTGGCCTGCGTGGGAAATGGATTATAACGAAAACAAAAATGCGGCAGACAGAATCCCCGTTAAATCGAAAATGCAAATAATCGAAAACGGCCCATGCCGTGTCGCATTCAAGGTTACACAGCGTGACAAAAAGAGTACCTTTACAAACATTATTGCACTTTCGGACGGCGGAAAATGTGTAGAGGTATATTCCGAAATAGAATGGCAGTCTCTGCGCACATTGGCAAAAGAGCAATTCAGCTTTAATGTAAGCAACGGCACAGCCACATTTGACCTGGGACTCGGTGCAATAAAAAGGCAGAATATGTGCGACAAACTCTATGAGGTACCTGCTCAAAATTGGGCAGACATTACAGACAAAAACGGAAAAAGCGGTGTGTCCGTAATCAGCGAATGTAAATACGGTTGGGACAAATTCAACGACAGCACGCTGAGATTTACCGTTCTGCACACGCCTAAGCACAACTATCGAATCGACTCTATGCAGTCAATGATGGACTTGGGGCTCAACAGATATTCATTCGCAATTTTCAGCCACAAGGGAGATGTCGGCACAGACACACAGCTTGAGGCACGAAAATTCATTACTCCTATGACTGCATATATTTGCAAAAAGCATAACGGGGCTTTGGGTACAAATTATTCTTTCGGCAGTGTTTCTTCCAATGATGTCATTGTTCGTGCTATCAAAAAAGCCGAAAACAGCGATGAAATTATCATAAGGCTCAATGAGGGCGCAAACAAAACCATAAACAAATTTTCGCTCACACTCGGAAACGGCATAGAGGATGCAAAAGAAGTTTTTGCAAGTGAAGAATACAAGGGCAAGGCTGAAATAAAGGACGGAAAACTTATTACAAGCTTTAAACCATACGAAATCAAAAGTTTTGCACTCAAGCTAAAGAGCGGTGAAAAGGTAAAAGCGGAAAAGGCTGTACCGATTGAACTGCCTCTCGACAAAAATATTATCACAAAGCAAGGCAAATGCGGCGACTATGACTACACTGTTCCGTTTGAAATTGTGCCTGATGAAATCAATTCAAACGGATACAAATTCATCATTAACAAGAATGGAAACAACGCTCTTACTGCCTCTGCGCAAAAGATAAATACGGGCAGTAAAGACAGCAAAATTGCATTCTTTTGTGCCTCATTGGTCGGGGATAAAGACGCCGAATTTGTCATAAACGGCAGAGAAGTAAAGGCAAAGGTAAATTCCTGCTTTGAGCGTTTTGCAAGATGGGATTTGTACGACTTCGGTGAAACCGCATATATCAAAAAAGGCAAAATCGCATATGAAGCAACCCATTGTCACAAAAACGGCAAGGATGAAATTGCAAAAAGTATGTACTTTTACATTGTCGAATTTGATGTGCCTAAAAACAGCACCGTCATTTTGCCTAATGACAGCGACATTGTAATTTTGGCGGCTTGCTCACTGCACGACGGAAAAGCAACTCTCGCCGCTCCTGTCTATGACGAAATCCAAAACAACAGACCTTTTACATTCAAAATGAGCAAGAAAGAAAAGGCTGAATACATCTTAGGTAAATGTGTATGGAATCTAAACGACAAAAACGAGTTCATAAAAGCCAATAACAGAGGTAAAGAAGAATGAATGATGAACTGAAATTCACGGTTATCAGCGACACACATTACTATTCAAAAAAGAATTTTGTGGACGGCTTTGACAAAAACAAAAAGCCAAAGCCGGGCCAGCTCTTTTTCAGCAGGAGCGAAGAAATCGTTGAGCACACCTTTGACTGCTTGTGCAAAAATGATACGCCTGACATTGTTCTAATAAGCGGTGACCTTACATATAACGGCGAAAGGACCTCTCACGACGAGATGAAAGCCGCTCTGAAAAAGCTGCAGCAAAATGGGAAGAGAGTGTATGTCATAACCGCAACCCACGACTATACCACTCCTCGTATGCCCACATACGGCATAGACAAAAACGACAAGTATATAGAGGTTGAGTCAGTAAAACGAACACAACTTTTGAAATACTACGGCGATTTTGGCTATAACAACGCCATCGCAAAGCACAAAAGCACAATGTCGTATGTGGCACAGCTTGCAGACGGATACCGCCTGTTTGCACTCAACGATGACTACGGCGATCCCGATTGCGGATTCAGCGACGAACTGATGAACTGGGTAAAAACAGAAGCGAACAATGCAAAAAGAGACGGTCAATACATTATAGCAATGACACATCACCCTCTTGTGCCGCCGTCGCCTATATATGCGGCTGTTGCAAAGGGTGATATGCTGAATGAATATGAGCTGCGCAGGAATCAGCTTTCCGACTTAGGCTTTGATTTTGTGCTTACCGGTCATACGCATATGCACAACATTTCTTATTGCAAAATAGGAAACAAAAAGTTTTATGACATTTCTACAGCGGCATTAACGGGATTTCCGCCGTATTATCGCCAAATAGTGCTGAACAAAGAACAGAAAAAAGCAGAAATAAAAACCATTTGTGCAGACTGCGCAGACAGCATCGATACAAACGGGCTTGCCCTCGAGGAGTACACAAAAGACTTGTTTTTGGGCGTTGTATCAAAAGCACTGTACGATGCCGAATATGACTACGACAATTTTGCCGACTTTGCCGTAGGCATGAGTATCTCTAAGGAAACGAGTAAAAAATACAAGCCCATTATTCATAGTTTTGCTAAATTTCTAAATCATCTTACATTCGGAAAGGTATGGCACTTCGTTCGTTTTTCGAGTGGTGTAAGCAAGAGCGAAATAAGCAAAATCAGCTCAAAAAAAGTAGTCCCATTTGTTATCAACATTGCGGCAAATCTTTACAGAGGCGACGGAAACATACCTACTTCCTCCACAGAATACAAAATGACATGTTCAGTGTTGAAGAAAGCCGACCGTCTTGCAAAACCGTTCGGTAAAAAGCTCAATTCAATCGGCCTATCGAGTATTAGTGAGGCTGTTTTGCCGCTGGTAAACAGAGGTGCGGACAGCGACAGAAACGCTACTGTTTATTTTGGAGAATAAAAATGGATAATCATTCAAAAACAAACAAAAAATTCGGAAGCATATTAAAAGATTCTGAGGCTAAAACCCCGTGGCACATAATGCGGCTGCTCTCTTTTTTAGCATCCCTTGCTGTGTTGTGCCTGCCGATGTTTTATGCAGGTCACAAAAATGTTTCGCTAATCACTTTTGCGGCAAGCATACACAACCACGGAATAGACCTAACCGCCATATTGAGCGACAGGGCATATCTGTTTGCTGTGTCGGCAATACTCTGTGCTGTGATTTTTGGTATTGCAGAAATAATTTGCTCCTTCTTCACTTCTGCCAAAAGCGGATACAAGCGTGATATTATTGCATTCAGCGTAAATTTCGGTGTGACGGTACTGATGTCATTTTGCTCTGTCGGATTTGGCGCAAGGGTAAAGGCAGGATTGATTTTGACTCTTTTGATATATTTCATTAGATTCATTTTGCAGAACGCAGTTCACAAAAAGGGAGTCAATACCTACAATACCGTAGTGGCTCTTATAATCGCCGGTGTTGTTATCGCTTCTTCTTGCTTCGTTTATCGCTCACCTAAAGTGACATATACACCTCCGAAAAACGCTGACTGCGACATAAGCGCAGTAACATTCAATGTTGCTGCTGCTTTTGGTGAAAAATTAGACGGCACTTCAAGTGCAGAACGCTGTGACCGATTTGCAAGCTATATGAACAGTATAAAACCGGACATAATCGGCACGCAGGAAATGAATTCTATTTGGCTGGAAAAGCTCAAATCTACTATGCCGGATTATGAAAACTACGGAGTAAAGCGAGGCGGCGACAGCGAAGAAAAGAACAGCGAAATGAATGCTGTATTTTGGAACAAAACCAAGTTTTCCGCTGTGGAAAAGAACACAATCTGGCTCAGCGAAACTCCCGAAAAGGAAAGCAAATACACCTACACCGACAAAGACGGTAATCACTGTGAAGCCGGATGCTACAGAATTTGCAGCTATGTTGTTCTGTTGAATAAGCAGAACGGCAAAAACATCATTTTTTTGAACACTCATCTGGATAACGCATCGGAGCAGGCAGCTGATTTCGGTGCAAATGTAGTTATGAACAAACTCAATGAGCTAAAAGAAAAATACAACAATACCGACTGCACCGTTTTGACCGGTGATTTCAACGAAACCCAAGACGGAACGGCTTATAAGCTCGTTGCGTCCAAGCTGAACGACTGCACGAACCGAGCAAAAAAGACAGCCACATATCAAGAGTGGGGCTATCGCTTTACCGGTAACGAGCCTATCGATTTTATATTTACCGACGGAAAAGCAGTAGATTATACCGTGCTGAACGACCTGAACAACGGGTATGTGTCCGACCACTACGGAGTATATTCAGGTATTAACTTTTAAATTGACTGACAAGAATAATATTTATATAATAAATTCGAAAATTTATTCATTAGGAGCTAATACAGTATGAATATCAGAAGAGCGGAAGAAAAGGATATACCGAGGATTATCGAGTTATTGAAGCAGGTGCTCCAAATACACGCCGACATACGCCCGGATATTTTTATATCCGGCACCACCAAATACACGACTGACGAGTTGGTGAAAATGATAAATGATGACAAAAAGCCGATTTATGTTGCCGTAAACGGCAGTGGCATCTGTGTGGGCTATGCCTTTTGTCAGTTACAGGAACAGTCTGTTTCTAACAATACAGTACCGTTCAAGTCACTGTATATCGACGATTTGTGCGTAGACAAGGAACAAAGAGGAAAGCATATCGGCGAGGCTCTGTTTGATTACGTCAAAAAAGAGGCAAAAAGGATGGACTGCTACGAAGTAACACTGAATGTATGGACAGGGAACACTCCGGCAGAAAAATTCTATGAAAAAATGGGGCTGAAAACAAAGAAAAGAATGATGGAATACATACTGTAACCGAACGAAAATTATCTCAATCGCAGGTGAATAAAGTGCTGAAATACGGAGTATACGCAAAGTCTGAAAAACGGCTTAAATAGGCGGTTTTGAAAAAAGATTGCGAGGCTCTGACTCCGCC
>OGRY01002669.1_pt1 | contig 11054 bp, 10 predicted proteins | sample 1553551 | NCBI WGS metagenome assembly OGRY01 (sample SAMEA2580101, study PRJEB22360) | human gut metagenome | biome: human gut; feature: human-associated habitat; material: faeces | place: Denmark | collected 2008/2010
GTGGAATTACAATTAACACTTCTCACGTAGAATATGAAACAGATAAAAGACACTATGCACACGTTGACTGTCCAGGACACGCTGATTATGTTAAAAACATGATTACAGGTGCTGCACAAATGGATGGTGCTATATTAGTTGTTTCTGCAGCTGATGGACCAATGCCTCAAACAAGAGAGCATATATTACTTGCTAGACAAGTTGGTGTTAAATATATCGTTGTTTACTTAAACAAATGCGATATGGTTGACGATCCAGAATTATTAGAATTAGTAGAAATGGAAGTTAGAGACTTATTATCAAGCTATGATTTCCCAGGAGATGAAATTCCAATTATAAAAGGTTCTTCATTAAAAGTATTAGAGAGCACATCAACAGATCCTAATGATCCAGTATATGCTCCAATGAAAGAATTAATGGATGCAGTTGATAGCTATATACCAACACCAGACAGACCAGTAGACCAACCATTCTTAATGCCAATTGAAGACGTTATGACTATCAGTGGTAGAGGAACAGTTGTTACAGGTAGAGTTGAAAGAGGAACAGTTAAATTACAAGATGAAGTTGAAATAGTAGGTCTTTCAAAAGAACCTAAGAAAACAACAATTACAGGTGTTGAAATGTTTAGAAAAATATTGGATCAAGCAGAAGCTGGAGACAATATTGGTGCATTATTAAGAGGTATCCAAAGAACAGAAGTTGAACGTGGTCAAGTTCTTGCAAAACCAGGAACAATTCATCCACATACAAAATTCAAAGCACAAGTATACGTTCTAACAAAAGAAGAAGGTGGACGTCATACACCATTCTTCAATGGATATAGACCACAATTCTATTTCAGAACAACAGACGTTACAGGTGTTATCGAATTACCAGAAGGAACAGAAATGTGCATGCCTGGTGACAACGTAGAAATGACTATCGAATTAATTCACCCAATCGCTATGGCTCAGGGATTATCTTTCGCTATCCGTGAAGGTGGACGTACAGTAGGATCAGGAAGAGTTGCTACAATCATCGAGTAATTCTTACTTCTACGATTGAATTTAGGATAATATTTATGAGACTCAGAAAGTTTAGGCTTTCTGGGTCTTTTTTGTTGTGAGCAAATATAAAACAAGCTATAATAAAAGAGACACATTGGTCGTAAGGCAAAATTAATAGGAGGATCCGAATGAATCAAACATTAAAGCTGCCAGTTGGAATTGAGAATTTTGAAGATATTCGCAAGCTAGGATTTTATTATATAGATAAGACAAAATTAATTGAACAGCTCTTACAAAATTGGGGAAAAGTAAATCTGTTTACACGACCACGTCGTTTTGGAAAGACACTCAATATGAGTATGTTACGTACTTTTTTTGAAATTGGTATGGATAAATCACCTTTTGAAGGCCTATATATTTCTAAAAATAAAGAATTATGTGATGAATATATGGGTAAGTATCCAGTAATCTTTCTGTCATTGAAGGGAATCGATGGATTAACTTTTGAAGAAGCGATTATTCGGATTACAACGATTATTAAAAATGAAGCACGAAGACACCATTATCTAAAAAATAGTGATAAATTAATAGAAGAAGAGATTAAGCAATTTCAGAGCCTTTTAGATGGAAAAGCTGATGATATAACAGATAGTATCAGACTATTATCAGAACTTTTGTGCAAACATTATGGGAAAAAGACGATTATTCTTATTGATGAATATGATGTTCCGCTAGATAAAGCTTTTCAGAAAGGCTATTATGATGAAATGGTTGAACTCATGAGAGGTCTTTTGGGGCAAGTACTAAAAACAAATGATTTTCTACAATTTGCAGTTTTGACAGGATGTCTTAGAATTTCGAAAGAAAGCATTTTCACCGGACTTAATAATTTTGAAGTTTTATCTATTCTCAATGTTCAGTATGATGAATGTTTTGGATTTACCGATACAGAAGTGAAAAAGATTCTTAGCGATTATAATTTGTCAGATCATTACCTTCAGATTAGGGAGTGGTATGATGGTTATCGTTTCGGAAATACAGATATCTATTGCCCATGGGATGTGATTCGTTATTGTAAAAGTCTATGTGCGGATCCCGATGCATTACCAGAAGAATTTTGGTCTAATTCTAGTGGAAATGAAATTGTTCGCAGATTTATAGATAAGGCAGATATTCAGACAAAGAATGAGATTGAGCGTTTGATCAGTGGAGAGTGTATTGAAAAGGAAATTGTAGAGGAACTTACCTATAATGAGTTGGATAAGAGTATAGAAAATTTGTGGAGTGTGCTTTTTACAACAGGATATCTAACACAACAGGGACGAACTCAAAATGGTAAATATCTTTTGTCGATACCAAATACAGAGATAAGAAATCTATTTACAAAAAAGATCAAAGAATGGTTTAGTGATGTTTCAAAAAATGATGGAAAAACACTAGAAATATTTTGTAATGCGTTTATAGAGAAAAAACCAGAAAAAATTGAACAGCTTTTTGGAGATTATCTATGGAATACGATCAGTATAAGAGATACAGCAATCGCAAAAGAGAAGAAAGAAAATTTTTATCACGGAATTTTACTCGGTCTTCTTGGATATAAGTCAAGCTGGCTGATAAAGTCAAATGCAGAATCAGGAATCGGATACAGTGATATTCTGATAGAGGCTCCGGAGAATCGAACGGGAATCGTCATTGAATTAAAGTATGCCGAAGATGGAAATATGGATGCAGCGTGCAAGCAGGCTTTAAAACAGATTGAAGATAAAGACTATATTGCTAAATTGAAGCAAGATGGAATGCGAAATTTCATTAAATATGGTGTTGCTTGTTATAAGAAAGACTGTAAAGTCATGATTTATGAAGAATAAAAACAACTGATAATGGGAGATATAAATATGGGGAAAGAAACATTTGAAGGAAAGAAAACTCATTGCACGATAGGAATAATTGGATATCGAGGTCATGGAAAAACGACTTTAACAGATGCAATCAAAAAAACTCTTACAACAAAAGAAGAGAGAAATATAAGCTTGACATCTAGCATTGAATATGGAGCTATCCTAGTAGTATCTGCAATAGATGGAATCATGTCACAAACAGCAGAACAGATCATGATTGCTCATCATATGGGAATGCAACATATCGTAGTATTTATGAATAAATGTGATATGGTAGATGATATGGAAATGCTGGAATTGGTAGAAATGGGGATTCGTGACCAGCTATATCAGTGCGGATTTGTTGGCTCTGATATTCCGTTTATCTATGGATCTGCTTTAAAAGCCCTTGAAGATCCAGATGGAGAATGGGGAGATAAGATCATGGAATTGATGGATGCGGTGGATAAATACATTCCAGATTCACAGCCTGAAATGGATCAAGCTTCCTCTATACATACAAAGTTTACAGCAGAAGTATACATGTTAGATATCAATGAAGGTGGACGAGACACAGGATACTTTGATGGTGACCGTCTGCAGTTTTATTTCAAAGCGACAGATGTAACAGGAGAGATTCAATTGCCAATAGAAATAGATATGGCTATGCCAGGGGAAACACTGGATATAACAATTGAATTAATTCAACCAATTAAGATAACAGAAGAAGAACCTTTTATCATTCGTAATGATGAATGTACGGTTGGATTGGGAAGAATTTCTACAATCATCGAGTAATTCTTACTTCTACGATTGAATATGATAATTTTCAAAGACTCAGAAAGTTTAGGCTTTCTGGTTTTTTTTTTCTATGTTATACTAAAGCTATCAATTGAAGGGAGAAAACTGTATGAAGAAAAAATTGAAACTAAAAATTAGTGCTGTGATGTTGTCAATTGTATTAGCATTGACAATGGTTGCCACACCATCGATCTTTACAGTCAGAGATGTATCAGCGGAGCAAGATACACAGAGTCAGAAAATATTTAATAATTGGACAATGGCTGCAATGATAGCAAATAAGCCCAAAGAATATTTCAATGAAAAAGAGATGCCTGATCTACAGACTGCAGTGATTTATACAGTATTACAGTATGGAGTGCAGGCTAATACAAATAAGGAAATAGATGTTGAGGAATTCTGTAGCAAAGTTAATGATAATTTTGCAGGAATCACAGATTTCAAAGAAAGTCAGCTGGAAGCTTTAGATACACAAGGAGTGTATAGATATGATAAAGCTAATCATAAAATCATAATTCCAGGTGGTGGTGCAGGAGATGGACTCATCTGTACTTATTTAGGACAAAATAGGGAAGATAAAATAACAAAGTATGGAAAATGGATTAATTTTGCAGATCCATCAGAAGATCCATACTATATTGCATTAGATGTAGATGATGAAAATAAAATTATAGCGTATCGTTCTATAGATGCTTCCAAAGTATCTGCTAATCTGGAAATATATCACAGTGGTTGGAATGATGATAACGATTATATAGATAGAGACACATCATATATGAAAGATGATAATGGAACAACAAAAGCATACCTTCCATATGATGCGTCATATCATGTTGGATATTGTATAAAGATTGAAGATGGTAAAGATTCAGTTGAGTTTAATGAGGAAGATCTTGGTGAGGATGCATTAACAATTGAATTTTCTAGCCAGAATAAGAATATTTTAGAAAAAGATGCAGATGATGAAACAAGAGTTACAGCTTATGAGGATAAGGGAAGTACAGTACTTGATTATCAGTTAAAATCAAATGATAATCCTATTTTTGAAGGTCAGCTTCCATGTACTGTGTACAATCTTTCTATTGCAAATTACTATGGCGTATGTTTACAACCAGGCGAAAGTAGACAATTAAGTGTTAAAGTAGAAGGTATGGATCAAAATCAGCTAACTTATGAATGGTCAGGAGATTGTAAGATTAATAATGTAAGCGGAAATACATGTCAGATTACTGCACCATCAGAAACGATTGGATGGGAAGATAATAAGAATATTGCAGTTACTGCATATATTAACGATGGAAAAATTAAAATTGGTACAAAAAAAGAGTCCATACGAGTAGCTAATTGCGATTTATCTATAATCTACGCTAAAGGAGGTCAAAATCCTTCCATAGATGCAGGCGGAGACACACTTAAAGTCGGACAGACATATACAATTACTTTAAATGGAGCAGACTTTGGATGGGATTACGGAAATGGAGAAAGTAACAGTAGACAAACATTTTACACATTAGATTTTAATCTAAATGGAGAATCTATTACTGCAACAGAAAAAGAAGAAAATCTTTCAATGAAAGACAATAAAATGACCATTGGTATTGGTGCAGGTGGAGGATATCCAAACCGTATTATTAAAGTAAATCAGTCAGGGACATTAACGATTAAGGGAAAAATCTATAGAGATGGTAAACTGTTTAGAGAAACAGCAGTAAGAACATTCAAAGTAGAAGGTAATGAAGTAAATCCAAGTGAGCCAACAAAACCAAGCCAGCCAGCAACAACGACATCAACAAAGAAACCAACACAGCCAACTGTCAGCGTCAAAACAACAAAACTAAAAAGTGCAAAAAATGCCAAAGGCAAAAAAATAGTTGTAAAATGGAAAAAGAACACAGCTGGAAACGGATACCAGATCCAGTATTCCACAAGCAAGAAATTTGCCAAAGGAAACAAAACAAAGACGATCAGCAAGAACAAAACGACAAGTTACACAATTAAGAAGCTGAAAAAGAAAAAGACATATTATGTACGTATCCGTACATACAAGAAAGTTTCTGGAAAGACATACTACTCTGAATGGAGCAGTATGAAAAAAGTAAAGATCAAAAAATAAATATCAGATCAAATAAAAATAGTGTCAAGATCAATAAAAATCTTGGCACTATTTTACGTTAGAAAAATCTATCGTATTTTGCAATCAATCAATTTTTAATATAAGGAACCATCACTTCCAGAATCTCAAGCACATGATCTCTCTGTGATGGATTAAGTTCAGCTGCAATTTCCATCAATTGATTATTGTGATGAGCCGGGGTATCAACATCAAATATTCTTTGCCCATCACCAAATAAAAGATAATCAGCAGATACATCCAATGCAGTAGTAAGAGAAGCAAAACTATGAATAGACATGGCTTTGCGGCCAGCTTCGATTTCATAGATATAATGCTGACTGACACCAGCTTTTTCAGCAAGCATTTCCTGTGTCAGATCTTGCCCTTTTCGGGTAAGTTTGATGCGTTTTCCTAATTCTTTTAAATCGATTTTCATAAAATACCTCCATAAAAAATAGTATTACCAGGAGTTATGAAAAACCACTATCCAACAGTGACAGTGACAACTATAAATATTGCTGACAGCAACATTGAATGTTATGATAGATAGGAAAATGAGAAAAAACGAGAAAGAAGGAGTCATGCAGAGAGAAAACGAGCGTATTATCTATCATTTGATGCATTTTGATGAGAAGGATAAGGAGTGGAGTGAGAGACCATATTTACTCTTGGAAGATATGGCAATTGTTTTTGATATTCTTGATCTGGATGATCGATCCATACAAAGAATCGATCATAAAAAGGCAAACAAAGAACAATGGTCGGATCAGTTTTTATGGGAGAGTGCAAAGAAGAATACAAAACAGTTTCTGCCTGCTAAATTTGAGCCTGTATATAAAGATTTTCGAGGACATACCGAAGACAGACCGGTATTTATGGTGTCAAACAAAATACAGAGATATGGAGCAGGTGTGATTTGCTATGAAGATTTTCTAGGCGACATTTCAAGAAAATATAATAAGAGTTTGTATCTTCTGCCAACCAGTATTCATGAAATGTTATTACTGTTTGATGACGGAGAAGATCAGGAAGAGGATTTATTGCATATACTAGAGAAGTCTGATCAGCAATTAAGCAAAGAAGAATTTCTGTCCGATAATATCTATTATTATGACAAATATATGGGAGAGTTGATCAGTTTATTTTAATGTTGAAGTTTTGGTACGAATAACGTATGATAAAGAAAACTGACCAAACAAAGAAAGGGGTAGAGCTCATGATACCAGGGATCGTAATCGGAGTGATCGTGCTTGTCATTGTGATATGGCTGATCAGTTCCTACAATGGATTTGTAACATTAAGAAATAAGACAGAAGAGGCATTTTCAGCAATCGATGTGTCATTAAAGAAGCGTTATGACTTGATTCCAAACTATGTAGAAACCGTCAAAGGTTATGCGAAACACGAATCAGAGACATTAGAGAAAGTCGTAGCCGCAAGAAATCAGGCGATGACAGCAACGAATATCGATGATAAGATCAAACAGGAAAATGTACTGTCAGGAGCACTGAAATCTTTATTTGCAGTGTCTGAAAGTTATCCAGAATTAAAGGCTAATGAGAACTTTAATAAATTGCAGGATCAGCTTCAGAGATTAGAAGAAGAGATCGCAGCTTCCAGAAGATATTATAACGGAGTTGTAAACCGCTATAATACCAAGACAGAATTATTCCCAGGCAATATCATCGCAGGAATTTTTGGATTTAAGAGAAAACCATTATTTGAAGTTTCGAATGAATCTGAGCGTGAGAATGTACAAGTAAAATTCTAAGGAACGGACAGGGGGAAAGCACTATGAGAAAGTGGATTACCTGTACCATAATGGCAGTCATGATGGCTGCCATGATTTTTATGGGGACAGGAAACAATGTGTTTGCAAATGATGAAGTCACTTATGATTCTAATATGCAAACAAAGAAATTTGATGTAGATGTCAGAGTCGGAGAAGATGGAAGTTATACAGTAACAGAGAATATCAAAGTCAAGTTTGTCAATCCGAGGCATGGAATTTATCGTTATATCCCATACAAAGGGAAGGTGATAACAAGCGATAAAAATGGAGATCAGAAAAAACTACTTTATTATGCGGATTTTACACTGTTATCAAATGACAGTAAGACAGATGTAGATGAAGATTCTGACGGTAATAGTCAGGTATTGAGGTTTGGTTCTGCGGATTATACCGTAAGTAAAGGAAACTATAGATTTACGTATCAACTGATCCCTAAATATCAGGGAGATACCTACGATTATTTGTACTACAATATTTTCCCGACACTTTGGAGAAATAAGATTCCAGAAGGAAGTACTTTTACAATTCATTTTCCAAAGAAAACAGATCTTAAGGGCGTAAATTTCTATTATGGACGTTATGGGGAATCAAAGTATGCAAAAGATGTGATCACTTTGAAATATGATGAGGAGAAGAACCAGATTAAAGGAACATTAAAGAAGACACTGCCATTTAAAAATGGATTGACATGCTATAGTGATCTGGATGATGGGTATTTTACAGCAAAACATGAAATCGGAGTAGATCGATGGATTTTTGGACTATCAATAGGAATTCTTGTGATCACAGCTGCCTTATTTGTTTTGTTCGGACGTGATGAAAAGATCATCCCATCGATTCAATATCAGCCGCCAGAAGGAATGGACAGTGCAGTTGTCGGATATGTTCTGGACGGTTCTGTGGATGATAAGGATGTTATTTCTTTGATCCTTTATTGGGCCGATAAGGGCTACCTGAAGATGAAGGAAAAAGGTCAAAAGGACATGGAATTTATCAAACTCAAAGATATTCCAGACTCAGAACCAAGATATCAGAAAACAATGTTTGAAGCTTTATTTAAGAACAGAAAAAAAGTGAAAGCTTCTTCTTTACAGTACAAATTTGCAGATACCGTGCAGGTAGTGAAAGATGATATCAAATATGATTATAAGAAAAATATTTATGCAACATCCTCGAAAGTTGCAAGGATCGTATCCTTTGTATTGTTGCAGCTTCCAATCTGTTTATTTGCATTTATTATGATGATATTTAGTCCAGATGGGATCTTAAATCTGATCCTTCCATTGATGGCGTGGGTATTGTATTTTATAGGAATGTTTCTTGCATGTCACAGTGTAGATAAATGGTATGCGATTTCAAAGGGAGCAAGAACGGGACTTCCGATCGCATCGGCAGTATTGTCTATTCTTGGATTTATTTTCTATGGATTATATTATTATGTGAAGATACAAAGAGGAGAATTATTTGATTTCTTCCATGTGTATCTTGTGATCGTTGCAGTATCATTTATCGGAGTGATCCTGACTGCATTTATGAAGAAGAGAACCCATCAATGTGTGGAATGGATGGGATATCTAGCAGGACTTCGTGATTTTATTGAAACTGCGGAATTAGACCGAATGAAGGTATTGGCGAAAGATCATCCAGACATGTTTTATCATATTCTGCCTTATTCCATGGTATTTGGGTTGTTTGATCTTTATGCAAAGAAACTGGATGCATTAAAACTTCCTGCGCCAGACTGGTATGTCTATGGCGGCAGTGATCCTTATTTCCATTATTATATGATGGGGCACTATATGGATCATGTGGTCTCTGAGAACCTGACAGTTGTAGAACCATCAGAATCTGGAGGAGTTGGAGAATTCTTTTCTGGAGGAGATGGAGGATTCTCAGGAGGCGGCTTCGGAGGCGGAGGAGGCGGCAGTTGGTAGACCGCTTCATATAAACTATCTGGTGACACGCTCTCGCTCGGATTCGCACGTAGCGGACACTAAATTCGACAGCGATGATAAATCATCACTGCTCATTAAGTGCCGACGAGCTCCTATGTTTTTCAACTGGCTTTTATTTATTTTAGTGAAAGTTTGTTGGTAAAAATAAAGAACATAACTTGTTTTAGGATATGTGAAAATTTGTTGGAATTATAAATAAATTTCGTTATAATGATTATATATTACGGAAAGAAAATGCGAAAAAGAGGAATGAAAGAACAAATATGAATCAACAATCGAAAAGAAATCTAACCAATAAGATCATAAGCTTAGCAGGAATCATGGTTTTTGTTTTTTTTATAGCAATCTATGTCAGTGCATGTTCAAATTATCTGAAAGGAAATAGAACAAGAAGAAAATTATTCGGGGCGACTTATATGACGATGAATAATGAATTCTATAAAGTGGTCAATAACCAGATTCGCATGCAGGTTGAGAAGAATGGAGATGAGATGATCACATTGGATCCGGCACTTGATCAGAAGAAGCAGAATGAGCAGATCAAACAGCTGGTTAAACGAAAGGTAGATGCAATCTTTTTAAATTCAGTCGACTGGAAAGAAGTAGAGTCTGGATTGAAGGCAGCGAAGAAAGCGAAGATTCCAGTGATCGTTATCGACTCACAGGTTTATAGAAATGATCTTGTCACAATGACGATCGTGTCAGATAACTACAAAGCAGGTGTTTTATGTGCAAAGGAAATGATGAAGCAAAAAACATTTTAATTGAACGAAATCTAAGACTTGTAGCTCATGTTTGTAAAAAATATAGTTCCACCAATATTGAATTAGATGATTTAATCTCAATTGGTACTATTGGGTTAATAAAAGGTATTAATAGTTTCAATTCTTCTAAGGGTGTACGTCTTGCTACATATGTTTCTAGATGCGTTGATAATGAAATTTTAATGTATTTAAGACGTAGTAACAAAACAAAAGGGGAAATATCTATAGATGAACCTTTAAATCAAGATGGAGATGGAAACGAGCTTTTGCTATCAGATATACTTCGGAACAGATGATGATGTAACATCAAGAGCAATGGAAGATGAAGTAGATAGAGTACTTTTAAAATCTGCTATACTTAAACTTACAGACAGAGAAAAACACATAATGGAACTTAGGTTCGGCTTCAAAACAGGAGTTGAAAAAACACAAAAAGAAGTAGCAGACATGCTTCGGAATATCACAAAGTTACATATCAAGACTGGAAAAAAAGATTATGAAGCGACTTAAGAAAGAAATGCTCCGCCTGGAAGGAGAGTGTTAAAAATAAAAGGGGCTGTAAATGATTTACAGCCCCTTTGCTATGCGGATTATTTTTTTGTGGTAAACCAAGTGTAAGAAGTACGTCCGGTGCGGATTCGATACAGAACCGGAGTGTTTCCTTTGCTTACCAATATTGCCTTGGAACATTTGCTTGACTGACCCGGTGAGAGTGTTACATCGCTGAGATCTTCCATCAATTCAAAGAAGAATCCCCAGTCAA
>OGRY01002679.1_pt1 | contig 11024 bp, 8 predicted proteins | sample 1553551 | NCBI WGS metagenome assembly OGRY01 (sample SAMEA2580101, study PRJEB22360) | human gut metagenome | biome: human gut; feature: human-associated habitat; material: faeces | place: Denmark | collected 2008/2010
ATTCTATCTTGCCGGCTTTCTGATTGATCAGGCCGGTAACGGTATGCAGGATGGTTGTCTTGCCGGCGCCATTGGCACCGATCAACGCGATAACTTCTCCTTCATTAACTTCAAAGGAGATGCCTTTCAACGCCTGGATCACACCGTAATATACCTGTAAATCTGTGACTTTTAACATTGACATGATACTACTCTCCTTATTCTCCCAGATAGGCCTTGATAACCTTCGGGTCATTTAAAACATCACTTGTCTTGCCCTGAGCCAGTACCTGACCGAAGTTCAATACTGTCAGTTTCTGGCAAATACCGGATACAAGCTTCATATCATGTTCAATCAGAAGAACCGTCATATCAAAGTTCTTGCATACGAACTGGATGGTATCCATCAGTTCTCCTGTTTCATTCGGGTTCATGCCGGCTGCCGGCTCATCCAGAAGAAGAAGCTTCGGATCTGTGGCAAGGGCTCTGGCGATCTCCAGCTTACGCTGTTTACCATAAGGCAGGTTGCCTGCCAGAGTGTCTGCTTCCTTATCCAGGTCAAAGACCTTCAGGATCTCCATGGCACGTTCGTTCATCTCTTTTTCTACCTTATAATATTTCGGCAGTCTTAAGATTCCGGTCAGTGTGGAGTATGGATGATGATTGTGAAGTCCTACTTTTACATTGTCAAGAACCGGCATATCCTTGAAAAGACGGATATTCTGGAAAGTTCTTGCGATTCCGGCCTTGTTGATCTCGATGGTGCTTTTTCCTGTAATGTCCTGGCCGTCCAGTTTAATGATTCCCTCTGTTGGCTTGTATACGCCTGTGAGAAGGTTGAACACCGTTGTCTTACCGGCACCGTTCGGTCCGATCAGTCCATAGAGCTGTCCTTTCTCAATGGTCATGTTAAAGCCGTCAACAGCACGAAGACCGCCGAACTGGATAGACAGATTATTTACTTCCAGCATTGCCATGATCAGGCCACCTCCTTTTTCGCTTTTTTGCCTTTAAATTTCTCTACCATGCGCGCTCTCCAGTCTCTTGCTGCAGGTGCCCAGTTAAAGAGCATCATGATGATCAGCACGATTGCGTAGATCAGCATACGGTAGTTTGCGAATCCACGGAGAAGCTCAGGCAGTGCATAGAGGATAATTGTTGCAATGATAGATCCTCTGATATTTCCGATTCCTCCAAGCACTACATACACAAGTACCAGAATGGACATATTGTAATCGAATACAGAAACCTTAAGAAGAGAAAGGTTATGTGCATACAGCACACCTGCAACTCCTGCAAGGGCTGCAGAAATGGTAAATGCCAGCAGCTTATATCTGGTGATATTGATTCCTACAGACTCCGCTGCAATACGGTTGTCCCTGGTTGACATAATAGCACGTCCGCTTCTGGAGTTTACAAGGTTCTGTACAATAAACAATGTGAGAAGAAGCAGGATCACGCCGATCAGGAAAAAGTAATTCTTGATATCTTTATAAAGAGTTGCTGTTCCTGAAATACCAAGGGCACCTTTGAGGATCTGTTTTCCGCCCGGATCCATATGAAGACCTGCCGCACTGGTTGCAACGTGAAGTCCTTTGTCATCCACGCCAATGTAAAGTACATTGATCAGGTTCTTGATGATCTCACCAAAAGCCAGTGTAACAATAGCCAGGTAGTCACCGCGGAGACGAAGTACCGGAATACCGATGATCACACCGAACAGTGCTGCAACTGCCGCACCTACAAGGATTGCAAGGATAAAGCGAGGAACCTGCGGAATGGAGTCTGCAGCAACCTGTGAAAACAGGGCACTGGAAAAAGCTCCCACGCACATGAAGCCCGCATGTCCAAGGCTCAACTCACCGGAAAAACCGACTACCAGGTTCAGGGAAACTGATGCAATGGTATAAACACAAAGGGGAACAAGAAGTCCCATAAGAAGTCTGGAAAGATTTCCAGTTGAGGAAAGTGCCTGTACGATCACAAAGAGTACAATGACGATTCCATAGTTGATCATGTTATTTTTTGTTGTTTTGTTTTTCATATTCTTCATATCGGCCACCTTACACTTTCTCCTGGATGTTCTTGCCGAACAGTCCGGTAGGTTTTACAAGAAGCACGACGATCAGGACTGCAAATACGATCGCATCTGCAACCTGGGAAGAAATATAAGCTTTTCCGAAGATCTCGATGATTCCCAGAAGGATGCCGCCGACCATAGCTCCCGGAATCGAACCGATTCCACCGAATACAGCAGCTACGAAAGCTTTGATACCAGGCATGGCTCCTGTGTACGGAGTCAGTGTCGGATAAGTCTGACAGAGCAGAAGGCCTGCGATCGCTGCAAGTCCGGAACCGATGGCAAATGTGAGGGAAATTGTCGCATTGACGTTAACTCCCATCAGCTGTGCCGCATCTCTGTCCTCGGAAACCGCCTGCATGGCACGGCCAGGTTTTGTCTTTTTTACAAAGAGGGAAAGTCCCACCATGATGATGATACATGCAAGGATGGTTACGATGGTGATTCCCTTGATGGTGAGCTCACCGTCAAACAGTGTGATGGACGGAACTTTGATAACAGCTACGAAACTCTTGGCATCTGCGCCAAAGATCAGAAGTGCCAGGTTCTGAAGCAGATAACTGACACCGATAGCCGTGATCAGAACGGCCAGGTTTGAGGAAGCTTTTCTAAGCGGACTGTAAGCTACCTTCTCAATGACAACACCAAGCAGTGTACAGATCACAACGGAAAGAATCACTGCAAGAATCGGTGACATACCGCCTCTTGTGATACAGGTAAGAATGATATAAGCTCCTACCATAATAACATCTCCGTGTGCGAAGTTCAGCATCTTGGCAATACCGTAAACCATGGTATATCCAAGCGCGATGATCGCATAGATACTGCCAAGACTGATGCCGTCTTTTAAATAAGATATAAAACTCATAACGCACCTCTTTTAATTGTTTATTGATAAGGGAAAAAGGGGACGATTTCCACTAAAGGCAACCGTCCCCTGACCCCTAACGTTAACAGAAATTACTTATTTCATCTCTACATAAGCACCGTCTTTGATCTCGAATGCTTTCGGCTCTTTATCACACTCGCCATCCTCGGTCCATTTTGCTTTTCCGGTAAGTCCGTCAAGCTCGATGTTTGCCATGGATGCGCTCATTGCTGCACTGATGTCTGCATTTTCCATATCTGGTGTGATCTTTGCATCGTCAGCTGCAAGCTGCATTGCGTAAAGTACATCATATGTATCTGCCGCAAACTGGTTCGGGATCTCACCGTTGTGAGCATCACCGTATGCTTTTACGAAGTTCTGGCTCTTCTCATCTGTAGCTGTTGCGGAGAATGGTGTCAGAAGCATAACACCCTCTGCAAGGGATTTATCGAAGTTCTCTACATTGAGGATACCATCCATGCCATCTACACCAAAGAATTTAATGTCAAGCCCTGCCTCAGATGCCTGCTGAAGGATCAGCGCATTGTCGGAATAGTAGTTCGGAAGGAAAAGAAGCTCAGCGCCGCTCTTCTTGATCTTTGCAAGCTGTACAGAATAGTCTGTGTTGCTGTCTGTTGTGTAAGCCTCATCTGCAACTACTTCAAGTCCGTCATCAGCAGCTGCTGCAACGAATGCGTCATGTACACCGGAGTTGTAGTCAGCAGCGGAATCATAAAGTACTGCTACTTTCGTTGCAAGTTTGTGCTCGGAAATGTACTGAGCAGATTTGGTTCCCTGTGCCGGGTCTGTGAAGCACATACGGAACTCGTTTGTTCCTGCTGTGATACAGTCAAGTGCTGTTGCGGATGGTGTGAAGAGGAATGTATCCTCAGCTGCCTCAGCTCCTACTGCGATACAGGAACCGGATGTTACAGTTCCACAGAGCATCTGCATTCCTTTATCGATCAGGTCATTGTATGCGTTAACAGCCTTCTCCGGATCTCCCTGGTCATCACCTGCGTCAAGGATTTCAACTTTATATCCGTTGAATCCACCGTTCTCGTTGATCTCATCAGCTGCGATCTTGGCTGCGTTGTATACGTTGGTACCGTACTGTGCGTAATCACCTGTCATCGGTCCGATCACACCGATCTTAAATGTCTCATCTGCTGCAAAAACTGATGTAGGCATCATCATAGCTGCTGTCATAGCTGCTGCTGATGCAACGCCGATTACTTTCTTCCAATTCTTCATAATAATCTCTCCTCCTGCGCTTTGTCGCGTTACTAATGTTTAATGGTAAAATTATAGCATTGCATATTTTTTATTTCAAGGGTGAATTTGCCGATCCCCTGTTTTTCGTATGATTGCACAAGACGGACACTTGTCCGTTTCACAGCTTGTGTGTTTTTTCGGCAAATTGTATAAATTTTCTGTACAAAAGAAAAATCCAGGGAAAACTCCCTGGACTTCTTCGTCTCTTAATACTTTACTTATGCGATTGCTTTCTTAGCAATCTCAGCAAGTGCTGTGAAGCCTGCTGCATCGTTAACTGCCATCTCTGCAAGCATCTTTCTGTTGATGTCGATGTTTGCAACTTTAAGGCCGTGCATCATTTTGCTGTAGGAAAGTCCGTTCATTCTTGCAGCTGCATTGATACGTGCGATCCAGAGCTGTCTGAACTGACGTTTCTTCTGTTTTCTTCCTGCATAGGAGCTTGTAAGAGCTCTCATTACAGACTGTTTTGCTACTCTATACTGTTTGGAACGGGCTCCTCTGTAGCCTTTTGCCAGTTTTAATGTACGGTTATGTCTTTTCTTTGCGTTTAATCCGCCTTTAATTCTTGCCATTTCTTAATTCTCCTCCTGTTCGTCTTCTCTATCTTATAAATATGGTAATGCTTTCTTCATGCTCTTTACGTTAGTAGAATCAACAACAGTAGATTTTCTCAGATTTCTCTTTCTCTTCTGAGATTTCTTTGTAAGGATATGGCTCTTGTAGGCTTTATTTCTTACTAATTTTCCTGTACCTGTTTTTTTAAAGCGCTTTGCTGCTGCTCTGCAAGTTTTAATTTTTGGCATTATGAATTCCTCCTTGATTTGGTACTTCTAAATTTTATATAACATCCCGTTCTGCCCGGCTGTTGCCGTGAAGACTGAGATATCTACCGTTTCTCAGTCAGAAACATGGTCATGCTTCTGCCTTCTACCTTCGGAGCCTTCTCTACAGTCGCTATATCGGACAGAAGATCTGCGAAGTCGTCAAGCACATGTTTGCTGCTGGACATATGTGCCATCTCTCTTCCGCGGAAACGAAGTGTAACCTTAACTCTGTCGCCCTTGCTAAGGAACTTTCTTGCTGCATTTACCTTCGTCTTTAAATCATTCGTATCAATGTTCGGGGAAAGACGCACTTCTTTGACATCGATGGTTTTCTGCTTTTTTCTGGCCTCTTTTTCTTTTCTTGCAAGTTCGTAACGGTATTTACCGTAATCAATGATCTTACATACTGGCGGCTTCGCCTGTGGGGCAATCTTTACAAGGTCAAGTCCTGCCTCCTGTGCTTTCGCCATCGCTTCTCTGGCGGACACGATTCCAAGCTGAGCTCCGTCCGGACCAATTAAGCGTACCTCTCTGTCTCTGATCTGTTCGTTAATCATTAAACCGCTAATTGTTGTACACCTCCATGAACATGATAGAATTAATTTTTTCTTTCTCAATACTGTGCCGGGATTTCTTCCTGCACAAAAAAAGCGCAGACAGATGTCCACACTTCAAAATTACACCTGCGGACTGATAGTCTCTCCGTTCGCAGTACTGTGCAATATTGACCTGAGTCGCTTATCTTCAGCGCTGAGGTGAGAGTGAACTCTGCTTTCTTTTCGCTACGTACTTTAAGAGAATACCATGGTATCTTCTGTTTGTCAACTGTTTTTTTATATTATTATGTATTTATTTGTGCGTATGAGTTTTTCTTTTTCCGGGCATACTATCCAACATCGGAATCCGATAAGACAGACTGTAACATGGACCATTGATCAGATGTTCAAAGTCCGACAGCTGACGGTTTCCGGTAAAATCATATTTATCAGGAGGACACTTTTATGACAATCCTTAAATGTTCCGCACACAACTGCTACTATAACAAAGATTCTCTCTGTTCCAAAGGTGCCATTAATGTGGAAGGCGCAGATGCACGTTATGCAGATGATACCGCCTGTGAAAGTTTCCGCGATCAGAAAGAAGATTCTGCAACAAATGCTGCTGATTCCGGTTGTGGATGTGAAACCATTAACATCGACTGCAAAGCACACAACTGTACCTACAATGAGCACTGCAAATGTACCGCAGCTTCCATCAATGTATCCGGTGATAATGCACATCGCTGCTGTGATACAAAATGTGATACTTTCAGCTGTAAATGCTGATATTCTGAACTGAAAGCCAAAAAATCCGGCAGGATCACTCTTACCGGATTCACACAACATAAATTTGAAACTACACTTATCAACGCATCATTCTGCAATTGTACAAGGAAGTGACACGTTTGCCTTCATATCCTTTAAAAGATACCCGGATTTTATCTTTTCCCTCGGTAAATTTAGCAGGGATTACAATCGTATTTTCGACGAAGTTTCCATCTTCACCTTTAGGAGAGAACAATTCCAGACGTACACCATCGATCAGGATTTCGAAGGTATCACGACCACAATCCCCACCCCAGAAAGTCATCATCATCTTCATGGATTCCGTCCCGGATACTTTCATATCGAAATCAAAATATCCGGTCGGATAAGCATACCGGTATTTTTTACCCCTGAAATCTCCGATACGGCTTTCCCCGGCCCTCAGGTTATGATCCCGTTCGGGCTGCATTTCTCCCAGCACGATATAATCGACAGTCACCTTATTCAGTTCTTCGATCCGCAATCTTTCTGCTTCATATTCCGCCTGTTTTTGTTTCCATTCCCTGGGTGAGAATACATCCCAATACACCGTATAATACTGATCGTAGGTATTGTAAAAAGGAATCAACGTCACCTCTTTCGGATAACCCAAACCTTCGGTTTCAAAAGTCAGCGGTTTACCGTTTACCGGGTGGATATACTTACATACCTGTTTGTCGGGTGAAACAAAAACCGGTACACCGCGGATCGGTTCTATCTCTTTCTCACCCAATGCACCTGCCAGTAAAGTCGGTCCGTAGAACACAGCCCGCCGGTCGGCATTATCCGGCATTTCCTTCGTATAAAGATTCATCGGTATATTCAATTCGATCCGGTCGCCTGCTTTCCATTTCCGTTCCAGCGTAATGAAAGATCCCGGTTTGGATGTTACTTTCTGCTTTGTACCGTTCACTTTCACCACAATTCCTTCGCCGGCCCATACCGGATAACGCAGATTCAAAGCCAAAGGCTGACGTTCCCCCTCGACCACTTTCAACGTCACCCGTCCATTCTCCGGATAAACGGTTTCCAACCTCACTTTCAATCCCTTCTCTTTCCAGGTCAATACCGAGGGTATATAAAGATTGACAAACAGAGAACGGTCGTCGCTACCGTGACTGTAAATCGCCCCCCCATACTTGGAATGATTTTCAAAACCACTTCCCATACAACAGGTGAATGAATTGTATTTATCGCAAAAATCTTTCCGGGTTCCCATCGCCAGCGGCACAAAATAACAGGTCATTCCCGTTTCGGGATGCTGAGAAGCCAGGATGTGATTATACAATGCTTTCTCGTAAAAGTCGAGATACTTCGGATCTCCGGTCCATTCATACAGATGTTGGCTCAATTTCAGCATATTATAAGTATTACACGTCTCACAGGTAGAATGCGTCAGGCGATCGTTCAGTTTATCGGGTGTCGAAAGATATTCTCCCGAGCTATTTCCCCCGTTAGCATAACTATGATGATTTACCATCGTTGTCCAGAAAAATTCGGCAATCCGTTCATCTTTTGGGTTTCCGGTCAACTCATACTGACGTGCACTACCGATGATCTTCGGTATCTGGGTATTCGAATGCAATCCGGGCAGGATATCTTTCCCTTCTGCCAACGGTTCCATCAATCGTCTGTGGTAAAATCGATATGAAGCGTCCAGGTATTTTTTATCTCCGGTCAGAGCATACACCTGAGCAAATGCTTCGTTCATACCACCGAACTCACAATTCAGCATCGTCTGTACCTGTTCGTCCGTCAGTCCGGCAAGTACATCCACCAGATAATCGGCCAAATTCACCAGTACTTTTTTAGCAGTCTTGTTCCCAGCTAACAGATAAGCATCATTGAGTCCCATCATGGTTTTATGTTCGTTGTACCAGGGGACCCACAAGCCGTTCAAGTCGAATCCGGCCGAACGGATAATCCCCTTTTTCACCTGTTTGAATACCCGGTCTCCCCCCGGCATGCCACCGATAAAACCGTTCACAAAATATTGCTGGCAACTATCCAGTTCGTGCACGATATAATCCACCCGTTGTTTGAAGCGTTCGTCTCCGGTAGAGGCATACTGTTGTGCCACAGCCGAAAGATAATGTCCCAGGGTATGCCCGGCTATCCCCATAGACTCCCAGCTTCCATAAGATTCTCCTTTCGGCTCGAGGCCTGCATTCTTCAGGAAATTCGATAACAAACGGTCCATATCCATTTCCAGCATCCATGCCGCATTCCGGTCCATAGCATTCTTAAAAGGGCTATCCAGCAAACGGACCTCCTTCAAACCGAAATACTTCACCTTCGCCGGCACCACATTCCCGACAGCCAAGGCCGTGCAATGCTCACAGGCTCGGCCTACCGACACAACCCCTATAACCAGTAACAATCCTATTATTAATTTTCTCATAACTTCTATTATTTTCAAATTCTACCTTTGCCCCCCTTTACTCTGTTCCGAGTACAATCACATTCGCACTAAAAGGGCCTACTTTCACCTGTTTGGTATTTTTCAAACTTTTTTCCGACACTTTCACCACACTTTCCTGTCCCGGTGTATTATAAGCCATATCGTCGGGTCCGGTAAGGGTATAAATCGTCGCCACCCCGTTCAACCGGCATGTTTTTGCCTGATACTCAAACTGTCCACCCAGTATATCCAGATCGAAAGTCACTTCTTCCCAGCCCGGATTTATAACAGATAAAGTCAATGCCTGATCGGAAGACCGAATAGCGGCAGCGACATCCAGGGGACGTAACTCTCCGTCCACTTTCACCGGAACGGTACCGAATTGTTCGCGATATAATTTCAACACCTCGCCGGTCGAAGCATAACAAGCATCCGTCGTCGTCGCTTTGATACAACCGATGACATTCACCGTTTGTGCATAATTGGCCATAAATACCATATCGCTTTGACGGAGGAACTCATTCAGTCCGGCAGCAATCCCCAAAGCATCCCGTAAGAAATAACGGGTACCCAATTCGCCATAGATATGAGGGCCGTACCAATAATTCCATTCGTCCATACAAATACGGATATCTTTACCTTCCAAAGCGGGAATATCTCTCCGGTACCCCCGGTGTGCCTCGGCTATCCGGCGAATATTACGGGGAATTTGCAATACGTGTGTCATCAGTCCTCCGCCATGCCAGTCCTGACAATAAAAATGTTCGCTCACCAAATCCATCCGGTCGGCACAATTAGCCAAAATCATTTCGTCCCACCGGCCCACTTCTCCGACAGCGATCAGGTGGATAGAAGAATCTACTTTCCACATCGCATCTGCAAAACTGTTATGTTTTTTCACAAAAGCCTCCGTACTCATAAAACCGAGTTGCCAATCCCCGAACATTTCATTCCCGACGGACCACCATTTCACCTTCCAGGGTTTTGCCTGTCCGTTTTGTTTCCGCCATTTACCCATCGGTGTATCCTCTGTACCGTTACAATATTCCACCTCATCGGCAGCTTCTTTTACCCCTCCCAAACCGGCATTTACAGCAATATAAGGCTCGGTATCCAACAATTCACACAATCGCATAAACTCATGGATCCCGACATCGTTCGATTCCACTCCTGTCCAGGCCGGATTTCTCCGGGGAGGCCGTTTATCCCGTTCACCGATCCCGTCATGCCAATCATAACCACTGACGAAATTACCTCCCGGCCAACGATATACCGGAGCTTTCAATCCTCTCAGCAAAGCCAGCACATCCGCCCGGAAGCCGTCGATATGATCATCCGGCATCAAAGAAGCCGTACCGATCCATAATCGTCCTTCTTTTTGCGGACAGATCGAAAAAGTAGCATCCTTTACTTTATGATCGAAAGCTGAAAAATGCACCGGATATTTACGATAAGTAGTCCCGACCTCCAAGGATAATTCCTGAGTAAACGAACCGTAATTCAACATCACTTTTACCGGCATTTCGCGATCGGCTTTCATTACAATATACCCCGAACAGGAAATACCGGGCCGTAATCCCAGTTGCGTCTGTTTCAGCGCGATCCGTTTACCGTCGGATTTCAACACCGGAGTATGCCGTCCTGTATAGGGAGCCGTCTCGTCCATATACAAACCTTTTTCCGCTTTATCCGTGCCCGCAATCTGCCAGGGAGAACCTTTTTGTCCCGGAGCATACCAGAATTTCCGGTCCATCAACATTTCGGCCCAGATACCTCCATAAATACAATGCCCCATATGTTCTATAAATTGCCCATAAATATAAGGAGACATCTCCGCCTTTTGCTCTGCCGGATCAACTTTTATACTGGTTTCGATGACCTCCGTACCCAGACATTCGAACGAAAGATCGTCAAACCATACTTTCCCTTTTGCTTTTCCTTCTGTTCCCAGCAAACATGATACGGTGACACAATCGTTCGCTCCGGTCTCAAAATCACAACTGACCAAAGTCCAGTCTTGCGTACCGGTAAAATCAGGCAATTGTACCTCGACTCCCTGCAAGCGGAATCCGGCTCCCCCTTGCGGTTCGGCCACTACATTTTCACATTTGATCCACCCTTTGAAGCGATATTTCGACCACGGTTTGAGATTCACCCGGTTATTCCAGTATCCATTAGCCAAACCGTCGGCTGAAATACATAAACTCCGGGTACCGTCATGAGCCGTTGCATCATAGAAGACCGGCTACGA
>OGRY01002680.1_pt1 | contig 11021 bp, 7 predicted proteins | sample 1553551 | NCBI WGS metagenome assembly OGRY01 (sample SAMEA2580101, study PRJEB22360) | human gut metagenome | biome: human gut; feature: human-associated habitat; material: faeces | place: Denmark | collected 2008/2010
TGGCGGTAACGCCGAGTTCCTTGCAAAGGCTGATATGAAGCGCATGGGCTACGAGGACGAGATCATCAGTGAGGCTATCAGCTACGCAGATACCGATGACGAGGCTATCCTCAGCGCCCGTGAGGAATACAAGAAGCTTTACGCAAAGCACGCCGACGAGATCAAGGGCAAGGCTGACGAGGTAAGAAAAGCAGGCGGTCTGTTTATCCTCGGCACCGAGCGCCACGAGTCCAGACGTATCGACAACCAGCTGAGAGGCCGTGCAGGCCGTCAGGGAGACGAGGGCGAGAGCCGCTTCTTCCTCTCACTGGAGGACGACCTTATGAGACTGTTCGGCGGCGACCGTCTCCAGATGATGATGAATAACATGAACGTGGACGAGGATATGCCTATCGAGTCCAAGATGCTCTCCAAGGTCATCGAATCCTCCCAGAAGAAGGTGGAGGGCAGAAACTTTGCTATCAGAAAGAACGTCCTCAACTACGACGACGTTATGTCCACACAGAGAGCTATCATCTACGAGCAGAGAGCAAAGGTTCTCAACGGCGAGGATATCCACGAGTATATCCTTAAGATGATTAAGGATTGGGTCGTTGACGGCGTAAATCTTTACATCATCGACGGCTCCGTTCACGATGAGTGGAACCTTTCCGGTCTGAAGGCTCATTTTGCAGGCCTGCTCACCACTCCCGATGATTTCAAATACACTCCCGAAGAGCTTGGCAAGATAACCAAGGATGATATTATCCAGCTCCTTACCGACAGAGCGCTTGCATACTATGACAAGCGTGAAAAGGAAATGGGCAGCGATATGCTCAGAGAGCTTGAGAGAGTTATCCTCCTCAAGGTGGTTGACCTTAAGTGGATGGCTCATATCGACGATATGGAAGAGCTCAGAAGAGGTATCGGTCTTCGTGCATTTGCTCAGAAGAACCCCGTTGTCGAGTACCGTTACGAGGGCTTTGAGATGTTCGACGCAATGATCGAGTCTATCCGTGAGGATACCGTAAGACTGCTCTTTACTATCCAGATAAAGAACAACGAGGAGCCTCAGAGAGAAAGAGTTGCTCAGCCTATGGAGACCCAGGGCGACGGCAGCTATCAGAGCGAACCCCGCCGTGTAAAGAAGGTCGGCAGAAACGATCCCTGCCCCTGCGGAAGCGGCAAGAAGTATAAGAACTGCTGCGGGAGGGACAACGGCTGAGGCGGCGTGCTGCCCATGTCGGGGACAAAAGCCCCGCAGGGGCGCGCATTGCGCCCGCGTTTTACGCAGAATCCGCTTTTTGCTTGATGATTCTTTTGAACAAAACCAACGCATAAAAGGATGTGAATCAACGTGATCGAACTGGATCTTTATCGCCAGCAGATGGCACAAATCCGCGAAAGCATTGTTGAGGCAGGTGAGTCACTTTAACGTCGTCGGCTTGAAGGAGCAGCTTCTCGAGCTGCACGAGACGATGAACGAGCCGGATTTCTGGAACGACCTCAAGCGCTCGACCGAGGTCAGCCGGAAGGTGCGCATCACGGAAAACAAGGTGGAGCATTACGAAAAGCTCTGCCAGCGCGCCGACGATGTGGACGCGACCATGGAGCTTGCCGAGGAAATGCAGGATACCGACCTGCTGGCCGAGGCGGGCGACGAAATCAAAAAGCTGCAAAGCGATCTCGAAGAGCTGCGGCTGGAAAGCCTGCTGCGCGGCGACTACGACAGAAACAACTGTTATCTCTCGCTGCACGCGGGCGCGGGCGGAACCGAGGCGCAGGATTGGACGCTCATGCTCTATCGCATGTACACCCGTTACTGCGAGCGCCACGGCTTTACCGTCAAGCTCATCGACATGCTCGACGGCGACGAGGCGGGGCTCAAGTCCGTGACCTTCGAGGTGGATGGCGAAAACGCCTATGGCTTCCTGCGCAGTGAAAAGGGCGTGCACCGGCTGGTGCGCATTTCGCCGTTCGACAGCGCCGGCCGCCGCCATACCAGCTTTGCTTCCGTCGGCGTGTATCCGGTAATTGACGATAAGATCGAAATAGCCGTCAATGAGGCCGACTGCCGCGTCGACACTTATCGCGCTTCGGGCGCCGGCGGCCAGCACATTAACAAAACCGATTCAGCCGTTCGCATAACCCATATTCCCACCGGCATTGTCGTGCAGTGCCAGAGCCAGCGTTCGCAGTTCCAAAACCGCGAAAGCGCTTGGAATATGCTTAAAGCCCGTTTGTACGAGATTGAATTGAAAAAGCGTGAAGACGAAGCGCAGGGCATTCGCGACGCGCAGGGAGACAATGGCTGGGGATATCAGATCCGTTCCTATGTCCTGCAGCCGTATAAGATGGTCAAAGATCTGCGTACCGAGGCCGAAACTTCGGATACCAAAGCCGTTTTGGACGGCGATATCGACCTGTTTTTGTCGGCTGCTCTGGCCGGAAAGGTTGGTGCTGCGTGAAAAGGCTGCTGACTTGGGGCGTTGGTGCCGTTGCCGCGTTTTATCTCTTTTTGTGCGGCCTGATATATTTTGTGCCGCAGCTGCTGTTCTATGCGCCTTCGTCCCATCCTTCGGACATTGAAGAGGCTCGTTCGTCCGGTTATTTGGCCGAACGCGAAGAATATCGGTCGGCGGACGGCACGCCGCTTTTCGCCTGGTATACGAAACCCGCGGCAAATCGTTCCGAAATTGTTGTTTTCATGCACGGAAACGCCCATAATGTCGAAAGTTTTTATCATAAAATGCAGCCTTTTGCCCAAAAGGGCTACGGAACCTTTATGCCTGAATATCGCGGTTTCGGAGGTCTCGACGGTCGGATTAACCAGCAAAACCTTGAAGACGACGCCGTTGCCGCCGTTGAACATTTGCATAAACTCGGCTATCAAAACCGTGACATCATTATTTACGGCATGTCTCTGGGATCGCATATGGCGTTGAACGCTGCCGTCCGTCTGCAGGCGGAACAGCCGTTTGCCGCGGTGGCCGTCGAGGTCCCTTTTGACACGCTGCCCAACGTGGTTGCCGATAAGGTTAAGGTGCCGCTGCCTCTGTCTCTGTCTTTTCTGATGCGCGGTCATCTTTATGACAATCTGGCTCTGGTCGGCCGGATTAAAAGCCCGTTTCTGGTTATGGGCGGTAATGCCGATGCCCTGATTCCGATAGCTTTGGCAAAAAATTTGTACGAACATGCTCAAGAACCGAAAAAAATGATTATCTATCCCTATGGGACGCATAACGATTTATACCGTTTCCGCAACTACGAAGACATGATGTCCTGGCTGGAGAAAAATGAAAAAGGTATCAAATAAGTTATATAAAGCCCGCAAGATTATGGATTATACCGGCGTCGTCTTTCTGGTGCTGCTGCTTTTGTTTATCTGGCAGCTTTACCGGGGGCCTGTCGCCGTGCCTTTTTTGAAACCCTATATCATCAAAGCTCTCAATCATGACGATTCCGAATATCAGGTAACGGTCGACGCCGTTAATTTGGAACTGGTCCGCTCCATTCAGCCGATTAAGATTATTGCCAACAATGTCGTCTACAAAAAAAATGACGGTACTTTCATCATTAATGCGCCCAAAACTTCCGTTTCTTTCAGTATCCGCGCGCTGCTGCGCGGCGTTATTGCGCCGAGCTCGGTCGAAATCAGCGCCCCGTCGGTCTACCTGTTTACCACTTACGGCATCGGGAAGGATAACCGGGACGAGGTCAACCGGAAGAAACTTGAGTATTATTTCGACGCCTTTGAAGATTTTGTCGAACGTTTCAATTCGGAAGACCGTGCTTATCCGGAAAGCTATATCAACGATATTTCCGTCAAAAATGCCGAACTTGAGTTTCATGAGGTCGATCTTGGCCGCAAATGGGTGTTTTCGGATCTGAATTATACTTTTGAACGCAATTTTACCAATATCGAAACGGATTTTAACGCGTTGCTTAAGCTCAAGGACCGCATTTCCACCGTCGGCATTGACGCGGAATATCGTCCCGGCGCAGCCAAACTGGCACTGCGTTTTTATTTTTCGGATCTGGTTCCGGCCGACGTCGTCGATACGTTTCTTGAAAAACAGTTCAGCGAAAACCTTTACGGCGTTAATCTTCCCGTAAGCGGAAAAGTCGATGCGCTGATTGATTTTGAGGATGTGCTCAGAAACAAGGACGATATTGTCAAAAGTCTGGATACGGCCGTGGAAAATATCGATTTCCAGTTTGAGGGCGGGCAGGGAAATATCATGTTTTCCGACAATGAAGATTTCCGCTACAACGTTTCGTCTTTCCTGCTGGAAGGCAACATTGACGGCGGTGTCGACAAGGTCAACATCAAAGACGCCGATTTTGACCTCGGCGGCCAGAAGATGAAACTCGGCCTGCAGATAACCGGCATGAAAAAGTTCTTTTTCGAAAATTCTCTGAGAGATTTAAAAATTTCGGCTTCTGCCGATGTCGAAAAGCTGGCTTTTGACGATTTGAACAAATACTGGCCGCGTTACATTGCCGAAGACGCCTGGCTTTGGGTCAAAGACAGCATTTACGGCGGCGAAATCCGCGACGCGTCGTTCCGTTTTGATTTTGATTATGACGCCGGAGCCAAAGGCCTGCGCTTTTCCAATCTGGACGGCAGGGGAACCATTGTCGACTCGAACCTCAATTATCTGAAAGGCATGCCGGATATCAGAAATATGTACGGCACTGCCTATTTTAACAGCGACAGCATTAAAATCGACGTTGACAAGGGCGTTTCCGACGGCGTTATACTGACCGGCGGCAGCGTTCTTCTCTATGATTTGGATAAATATGACAATTTTGCCGACATTAATCTGGAAACGACCTCAAGCATTGCCGACGCCCTGAAGCTGATAGACAATCCGCCGCTTGGCTATACTTCGGAAATGGGCATGGACGCCGATGCGATTCACGGTGAGGCCGAAACCTCGCTGGGATTGAAATTTGAGCTGAAAAACGACTTGGAACCGGAAGAAGTCAGGGTTAATGTCAAATCGGTGCTGACGGACGTTTCCATTCCCGGCATCGTCAAAGGAAAAGACGTCAGGGCCGAAACCCTGAATCTGGTTGTCGACAACAACGGCATGTCGGTTATCGGCGACGCGCAGCTTGACGGCATTCCGCTGCATTTGGTCTGGGACGAAAATTTCCTGAGCAAGGATTATAAGAGCAAATACAAAATCTCTTTCCGGTTTGACGATGCCGTCAAGAAAAAGCTGGGCATCGACATTGGCGTGCTGAATCCGCCTTATATTGAAGGTTATGCGAATGTTGATGCCGAAATTACCAAATATGACAATGACCGGTTTGACATTGATGTTATTGCCGCGCTGGCCGATGCGACGATTGATTATTCTTTCCTCGGTTTCCGCAAGCCGCTGAAACAACAGGCGGCAATTAAGGCAAAGCTGAATTTTGCCGGCGACCGGCTGACGGCGATTCCGAGTTTCAGCCTCTCTAAGTCGGATTTTAAACTGAACGGAAGCATTACGCTGGACAAAGACGGCGAAGTGAAAGTCGTTGACATTTCAAGCATAAAGGGACCGAAAACTTCGGCTAAGGCCAAAATCGAAATTGCCTATAAGCCGAAGAAAAAGGTCAAGATTAACATTTCCGGAAACAGTTATGACCTGACGGAGCTTTTTGTTCGCGACGAAGAGGTTATGCGCCGCAAGGCCGCATTGCGCAAAACGCAGAAACAGGCGAAAGACGATGATGAAGACTATTTGGAAAAAGTTACCGACACGGATATCTATATTGCTGTTAACAGTCTGTGGACCAACCCCGAAGTTCCGATAACCAACTTTGCCGGTTCGGCAATGCTGCGCAACGGGACCGGTGTTTCCGAAGCGCATCTGGTCGGCAATTACGGTACCAGCCGCAATGTGCGCCTTAAAGCGGATTACGTTCCGAAACCGAACGGCGAGTTTTTCCTGTCTATTGATTCCAACAATGCTGGCAGTACGCTGAAAGTTTTGCGTATATATGAAAATATGCGCGGCGGCAACCTGAAAATCGAGGCGCGGCGAACCAGGGAAAAACAGTTTATCGGTCATGCTTCCATCCGTGATTTCAGCATTTATAACACGCCGGTTATAGCCAAGCTGTTGACGATGGCTTCTTTTACCGGCATGGTTAATCTGCTGACCGGCGAAGGTATGGCCTTTTCGCATTTTGACGCGCCGTTCGAATACAAAAACCGCACGCTCTTTGTCAACGAAGGCAAGGCTTTCGGCAATGTTATGGGCATTACCGGCAGCGGCGCCTATAACCGCGCGACCGAAGTTCTTGACGTCAAAGGCGTAATTGCGCCGGCTTACAGCATCAATACCTTCATCGGCAAACTGCCGTTGGTCGGAAGTTTGCTGGCCGGCAAGGACGGAACCGTTTTTGCCGCCAATTATACCATTACCGGCAGCATATCCGATCCGAAAATCAGTATCAATCCGCTGTCGGCTTTAAGCCCAAGCTCGCTGAAAGACCTGTTCTCCAACTTGTTCGGAGGCGGCAATGACAAACGCAGATAAGCTGAAAATCGGTCTCGATTTCCATGGGGTTATTACCGATAATCCCGAATATTTCAAGGTTTTTGCCAACGAAGCGCTGCGCCGCGGATATGAAATTCATGTTATCAGCGGCGGTCCGAAGGCTACGATTGAAAAGTTTTTGCGGCAATGGGGCATAAAATATACGGATATTTTTGCCATTGTCGATTATTACGATGCCCGCGGCTGTGTCACTTTTTATGAGAACGGCGAGTTTAAGGTGCCGGATAAGCTTTGGAATTGTGCCAAGGCGGCTTATTGCGACGAAAACGGCATCAATATTCATATCGACGATACGATGAGCTACAGCGAAGGTTTTACGACGCCTTTCTGCTTTTATGACGTCAAGACCAGACATTGCCGCACGCAGGATCAAAAGGTTATCAATCTGGAGGTTTCGCCCAAAGCCGCCCTGGATGATATTGAGATTTTTGTAAGCGAAAGCCGAAAAAGTGATTTTGCCGCCGCTTGTCTGACAGGTATAAAAAATCCCGGATAATTCCACCGGGATTTTTTTACGCTTATTTAGTTAGCGTTCTAACGTACCGTCAAAAGTCAGTGGCACACTTCATACAACTGTAACCGGTTGTATTTTCCGAAGCACTGCAGCATTTAGTACAAATACTGCCCGCAGCTGTTCTGGTAGCTTTAAATCCATAGGAGCAACGGCAGCCGTCAGATTTGCTGTAGCCTACCGGACAGAGGTCGCTGAGGGGTTTTGTGCAAAGACTTCCGGACTGGGTGTAACCGGAATTGCAGGCCCAGGAGGAACACTTTGAAGGACAGGTTGAAAAATATGCCGTGCAGCTGGCGTTAGCCGGAACCAACACCGCCTTAACGCTGTCACAGGGATTTGCTTTGCAGGTCTGGCACTTGGAAGAACAGTCGGAGAAATACGACTGGCAACCGTAAGAGCAGCTGGCCGCCGTTCTGTTGCGGCAGTTGTCTGCATAACAACTGGTACACTTGCTGCAAGAGTTGGTCGCTTTGCAGCCATAGGTGCAGCTCAAAGACGACACGTCGCAGTCCGGATTGGTTTTGCAGCTGGTACAAATGCCGCAGCTGTTGGTGCCGGCGCAGCCGTAGGTACAGGATTTGGCAGTGACATCACAGTCCGGATTGCCTTTGCAGCCGATGCATTTGCCGCAGGAGTTAGTCGTGGCACAGCCGTACGAACAGGTCTTGGAAGTAACGTCGCAGTCCGGATTGGTCTTGCAGGCCGTGCACTTGCCGCAGCTGTTGGTGCTGGCACAGCCGTACGAACAGGATAACGAAGATACGTCGCAGTCCGGGTTTCCGGTTGCGGTCTGGCATTTGCCCGGGCAGTCCGACCACCATTTCGAACAGCCATACGGATGCGAAACGTCGGTTCGGTTATGGCAGTTGTCGCTGTAGGCTACCTGACACTTTGAACCGCAGTCGGCAAAATACTGTCGGCATCCGTAAGGGGTGCTGACCGCTGTTCTGTTGCGACAGTTGTCGCTGTAACAGGTCTGGCATTTAAATTCGCAGTCGGAATATGTGCTCATACATCCGTAGGTACAGTCTTTATGCGTGCGATTGTCACAGTTGTTGGTCTTGGCAATCTGGCATTTGGTTGAGCAGTCCGGCCAGTAGGTCTGGCAGCCGTAGTTAGCCGGAACCGATTCACGGTTGCGGCAGTTATCGGTATAAGCCGTCTGGCACTTGCTGGAACAATCCGCAAAATACGCGACGCAGCCATACGGCGTTGAAACCGCCGTACGATTCCGGCAGTTGTCCGCATAAGCCTTCTTGCAGACCGTGTTGCAGGGCGCCGGATAATATTCTTCACAACCGTACGCTCCCGCAGACACGCCTGTCGGGCAGGTGCACTGCGTATATTTGCCGCCGCAGCTGTCCCCGCTCGGCGAACGCGGCGACGTACAGTTGGAGGTATTGTAGGCATATTCGCTCTTGCAGGCGCAGGACTGATACTTGCCGCCGCAGGAAGCGCCTTGTCCGACTTCCTTTGAAGAACAAGTCTTGAGCGCCGGGTCGCATTTGCATGAAGCGTATTTACCGCCGCAGCTCTCGCCGACGCCGACCTGTCCGGCGGGACAGGTTACGAGGTTCGAGGCGCATTTGCAGCGCGTAACGTAGGATTTGTTATAGGGGCAATAGCCTTCGGGCACCTGAACGGAATTGCAGTTGTTTAAGATAAAGCCTTCGTTTTTACATTGCGCGGCGGTGTCAACGGTATAGTCTTCGCCGTCGCCGCCTTTGCCGTAGGAGATTTCGTTGTCGCAGTCGCCAACCCCGAGAAAACACACCGCCGCCGTCTTATAGGCGCGCGACATGTCTAAAAATGAGGCGGGCTTCAGTTCTATTTTCGTAGTGTGCTGTGTGTTGGCATTACCCGGAGGCGAATACGCCATTGCCGGCAGGCTGAAAAGCAGGCCGACCACTAATGTTAGGAAAGTTTTACATTTTGACATAATATCACCTCGCAAGTAATTAAAACTAAAGCCCGTTTTATAAGGTGACAGATATGCGAGAAGAGTTTCCGAAAGAGCAAACGCCCTCGGAAATGAGAAACACATCACAAACCACACCTTGATTCTAAGATAATACAGGAAGCAATAATTGTCAACATCTTATGAAGATATTATTTTTTTTGCCTATAAATACTGAAAAAGCCCGCGGCTGCGGGCTTTTTGGGAAAATCAAACTCTGTCAGTTCTGATGCTGGACAATGTTCTGCCGGGCAATATTCCAAGCGTTCAGAATGCTCTCGTTATCCGGTTTCAGGCTACGGACAAAAGCCAAACGGCGTTCCATATTTTCCTTAAGCAGGTTCAAATCAATGCTCTTTGAAAATCTGCCCTTGAAAACAAAACCTTTTTCCTGTTCGGCTGCCGCCATTATCCTTCTCCGTTTTCTGTCCAGTTATTTTAACACATTTTTTGCGCCAATTCAAGCTTTACCAGCGCCGAAAGTTTCTCAAAAGCTTTTTTTTCAATCTGACGGACACGCTCACGGCTGATGCCGAATTTGACACCGATTTCCTCCAGCGTAACCGGCTTGTCGGTCAGCATACGGCTTTTGATTATATATTGTTCGCGTTCGCCCATTTCGTTCAGGCATTCGTGCAGAACTCTGGCTTTAAGAGCGTTTTCCTGACGGCGGCCGAGGTTTTCCTCAATATTCTGACGGCTGTCGACGACAAAATCGACTTTTTCTTCGTCGCTGTCATCGCAGGCGGCCACATTAAGGGACTTGTCGCCGCCCATGCGGCGGTTCATTTCGACAACGTCCTTTTCGTCGACGACCAGCTCTCTGGCAATGCTTTTGACAACCGTCGGCTCAAGCTCGCGGTTTTCATAAATACCCAAGCGTGCCTTAATACGGTTGAGGTTATAAAAAAGTTTTTTCTGCGCGGCGACGGTGCCGATTTTAACCAGCGACCAGGAACGCAGAATATAATCGTTAATCGCAGCCTTAATCCACCAAATGGCATAGGTAGCCAGCCGAACCTTTTTGTCGAGGTCAAACTTTTTGACGGCCTGCATCAGCCCGATATTGGCCTCGGACACAATGTCGGCCATCGGCAGTCCGTAGCGGCGGTAGGTCAGCGCAATTTTGGCGGCCAGACGCAGATGCGAGGTAATCAGCTTCTGCGCGGCGGTCAAATCGCCGTTTTCCTTGAAATCGCGAATCAGCCGCGTTTCTTCGTTTTCGCTGAGAACGGGAAATTTCTTGATTTTTTCGAAGTACGAGAACAGGCTGTTCTCTTCAATAACCTGAGGCAGATTGCCCGTATTTCTGATTACCATAACTTCCGAATTTTGACTCATATATTTCCAACCTTCTTTCAACTGATACTGAAATATAATTTAGGTATCGAACAAAAGCCTTTCAATATCTCCGAACAGAAATATTACGACTTTTGTTTTAGAGAATCAACATAATATTTTGCTTTTTGGAAAAATCGGCTAATCGTAGATAAAGGACAAGATGCCGTCGCCCGTACCTTCGGGCAGGAAGTTGATGATGTCGGCAACATTCCCCTCGCCGACCGGATAAACCAAAACGTAAACATCGGCGGCTTTGCCCTGTCCGAGACCGCGGCAGAGCCGCAGGTCGGCATCGTTCAGCCCGCGGTTGATTTTGGTCATGATAATGGCATTGGCAACGTTGAAATCCTGCTTAGCGGTAAAGCCTTCAACCTTTACTTCGCCGAAACGGGAAAGATTGCGGCGCAGCAGAATGTCGCGGCGGCGGTCAATGAGCATGGCTGCCGGATGTTCGGACTGATAAGCTTCGATTTTTTCGACAATTTTCTGCGTCAGGCGCGGATCGGAACATTCCGGGCGCGGCGTTGCCCCGACTTCAAATTCCGGCGCGGCGTCGAGTTCAGGCGCCGCAATTTCAACCGGCTGTTCCTCCGCAGCGGCAATCTGAGACGCCTCGTCCGGAGCGGCAGCCCCCCGCCGGGTCGCCTCCGCCCCCCCGGGACGAAGACGA
>OGRY01002689.1_pt1 | contig 11006 bp, 8 predicted proteins | sample 1553551 | NCBI WGS metagenome assembly OGRY01 (sample SAMEA2580101, study PRJEB22360) | human gut metagenome | biome: human gut; feature: human-associated habitat; material: faeces | place: Denmark | collected 2008/2010
GCTGGTGGAGCCCCCCTGCCGGGCAAGAGAACCTGTCATAGCCTCCACCGCGCTGTGCCGGCCGGTTCCCGGCTTTCCCAGAACCGCAATTCTGCCCATGGGCATTTCCTTGTGGAAACCGGCCACGAAGGGACGCCGGAAAGCCAGCGCTACGGCAGAGACGAATTCTTTCTGCCCCAGCACCTTCCGGGCCGTTTCCTCTTCGGCTGTCTGAAACGCCGCGTCGGTCTGCTCCGGATTGCCTGAATTTCCGGCAGGAACATCCTTCTTCAGTCCGTCTGCCTGCAACCGCTGGTCCAAAGCCTGCATATCCGCCTTGGCTTCCTGCGTCAGCTGCTCTATACTGCTCTGCAGGGAACGGGACAGGCTGTCCCCTGTCTCCTGTACTGATTCCAGCGCCTGCTGTGTCTGCTCATTTCTGCGCTTCGCACCGCCAAAATTAAGTTTTCCATCCCGGAACATAGAGTCAAGAATGGAATCGATATCATTTTTCATGGTTCTGTTCAACCTCTCTTCCGCTATTTCTGCCTTTCCGACTTGACTCCCCGCACATTCAGCAAAGCGTCGGCCTGCATTTTCTTCAGCGGGCCGGGTCCAAATCCTGCAGGACCGCCTTCAAGTCCTCAGCGCTGATTTGTCCGGGTGCGGAGGCGTTTTTTCCAGCGGCAAAAGTAATACAGGAGCCGAAATATGCACCGCTTGCCCTGCTGATTTTGCCCAACGCTCCCATCGACATGGTGACGACGGGTCCAAATTCCCGTGATGCCCGTTCCGTAGCCGAAAGCAGTGCCAAAACATCCCGGACATTTTGAGGCATCACAGCATACTTCGGCAGTTCTGCCCCCAGCCGCTCCATCTCCAGCAGCGTACAGATAATTTCATGTTCCGGCGGTGTCTTCTCAAAATCATGTTTTGAAATCACCACGGCCATCTCCCTCTCATGGGCCAGCCGCAGCAGCCGCAGCAGCATCAGTACACTGTTGCTGCCAAGGGATGCATTCTGCACATCCGGGGCCGCCAGCCGGTCATAATTGACCGCCAGCGCCCCTTGCGGCAGCGGCCGCAGGTTGGAGGTGAGCACAACAGGGCAGGGCAGGGCAGCAAGGTCCAGCTTTTCAAACCGCTTGCTGTTGGTAAAAAATGCGTAATCCGGCTGGCGGAATGCCGGGCAGAAATTGGCCGAAACAATGCAGTCCGCCTTGGCGGCGGCCACAGCATTGCGCCCAGCTTCCTCCGCCAGGCTGGCACCGGGGGCCAGCACCAGCACGGTCTTGCCGCCAAACGCGGTGCGCAGGGTATCCAGCGCGGCGGTGTCGTCAATGGCGCGGTTCTGGTATTCGCGGTACAGGCGGTCGGCATAGTCTTTATCGTATGCGGTGGCCTTGCTGCGGTCAAAACCGGCCAGAATATGGTTGATGTCCCGGTTGGTCAAATCGCCTTTGTCCAGATAATGCTCGGCGTAATCGCGGTGCAGGTTGTACCGTGCGCTCAGGAAGTAAGCCGGGGTGTACCCCCAAGCTGTCTCGCCTTTCAGCGGGGCGATATGATCCTGGATGGCGTCCATCATCTCGTCAATGTCATAATGGCAGCCAAGGGTCTCGTTCATATAGTCGGCAATCAGCTCAATGGGCAGGTTGCCGGGAATGCGCCCCATGCCCATCAGGCTGCCGTCCACAGTGGTATCGCGGCCCAGGTGCTTGTCCAGAAATTCCTGCGCCAGGCAGAAAGAGAGCGCCATGTTCTCATGCAGGTGCAGCCCCACGCGGATATCCGGGGCCAGGTTGTGGTCCACCAGGCTGACGATGCGCTCTAAGTCACGCCGCCGCATGCTGCCGAAGGTATCCACAATGGAGAACTGGTACGGGTGAATCTCGTTTACCTGGTCTAAAATCCACAGCAAGTCTTTGTCGGCATAGCCCATAATGTTGATGGGGTTGATGGACAGCTTGTACCCGCGGGCCTTGACTTCGCGGGCAAAATCCATGCCTTCGCGGATATCGTAATCGTGGGCGGTAATGCGCAGCATCTCAATGCCGTGCCCCTCATAAGGGGACAGCTTGGCAATATCATAATTGGAGCGCATGGCCATGCCGCTGTACATGGTGCTGCCGGTGTGGGCAGGCAGCAGTCTGTTCAGCTCTTCAATGGTGTTGCAGACGGTCACATCGGGGTTGTAGCCATCCACATTGCGCAGAAAGCCCACTTCCACAATGTCAGTCCCGGCGCGGGTCAGCGAGGCGATAATATCTTTGGCTGCAGCAAAGCCCCAGTTCCAGCTGTTCACATAGCCGCCATCACGCAGGGTGCAGTCCAACAGTTTAATATCGGGCATTTATTCTTTTCCTTTCAGGATTTCGCTCACAAGGGCAAGGTCCTTGGGGGTGTCAACGCTCACAGTCTTGTACGGGCTGACGATGGCATGTACCTTGTGGCCGTTTTCCACAAAGCGCATCATATCGTTCTCTTCGGCTTTTTCCAGAATGGACTTCGGTGTTTCGTGGTAGAACGCCAGCGCCCGGCGGGAGTACAGCTGGATGCCGGTCACCTTCTCGTATTCAAAATCCAGCGTGCCTTTGGGGTAGGGAATGGGGCTGCGGGAGATCATCAAAATTTCCCGTGCGGCGTTGGTCACGACCTTCTGGTTGGAAAAATCGATCACATCCGCGGGGTGCTCCATCCGGTTGGTCAGCACGGCGACATAATACGGGTCCTCCGGCAGGGTATCCGGCAGAATCAAATCAAACGCCTTTACGTTGATCAGCGGCTCGTCACCCATGATCTGCAGATACAGGTCGGCTTCTACCTTGGTGGAAACCTCCCAGATGCGCCCGGTGGGGGTGTCATGGTCGGGGCTGGTCATGCAGTATTCCATGCCGTAGGTGCGGCAGGCTTCGGCAATGCGCTCATCGTCGGTGGCGATAAACACATCATCGAGCTTTTTGCACTTTTTGGCTTCCTGGTACACCCACCAGATCATGGGCTTGCCCAAAATATCCGCCAGCGGCTTGCCCGGCATCCGCGTGCTGGCATAACGGGCGGGAATAACGCCGATAAGTTTCATATAGTAACCTTCTTTATATCAAAATTCAGTGTAAAACAGGTCATTCAACCATTTCTGGGGATTTTGTTGAATATAAAGCCAGATTTCCTCATAGTCAAAGTGGTTGCGAATAATATGGTCGTGGTAGGATTTTTGCCATACGGGGAACCCTGCTGCGCGAGACACCCCGGACTTATATTGCCCAATTATGGTTGGCAGTGTAGGGAACGGTCTCGACCGTTCCGAAAGCTCGTTACAGCCGATTGCTAAAATGCAGTGGATGTGGTTTGGCATAATGACATAAGCATCCAGCGCAGTGGAAGTGAAATGCACAGGAACTTCCAACAGCATTTTCTCGGCAGTCTTTCCAAGTGAAGATAATTCCATGGCGGCGGAACGGTCAAGACCGTTCCCTACAATCTGCCCAAACAGACGGGCGCGATTTTTGGTGCAGATGGTCACAAAGTAATACTTTGCGGAAGAATAATCGAAACTTTGCAGCCGCAGATTTTTACGTTGTTTCAGCTCCATGGAATCACCTGAACAGGTATTTTCAAGGGGAGGCATTACCCCTGCACCAACTTTTCTGCCTCTTCCAGCCCCACAAACACCTTTTCTTCCGCGGCGGTAAAGCCGCGCAGGACCCAGCTTTGCACGGTGACGGCGCGCTGGAATTTGAAGGGCAGGCAGAAATTGAGAACCTCGCTTGGCATGGTGCGGGGCAGGATAACAGCAGTAGGGAACAGCTTGGAATAATCCGTGGTATCCCGCGGGTGGGTTTTGATAAACAGCGGTTCTGTGCAGTATTTCTTGGCAACAGCCGCAAACATGGCGTCCTGGGTGGGCTGATCCATCAGGCCGTCCAGCACAAAGCTGCGGGGCAAAAGCAGGCAGGCACCCTGCACATGCTCCGGCAGGGGAACGGCCAAAAACACCCGGCGGATGACGGCTTTTTCTTCCTCCATCAGGCTTTCCAGTAGCTGCGCTTTGGATACCGTTACCAGCTTGTCTACGCCAAAAATGCTGCACCGCGCGGCGTTTTCGCTTTCCACCGTGCGGCAGCAGGGGCTGTCGCCCCAGTAGCGGTAGGGGCCGCGGGGGTTGGTGCGCTGCTCGTCCAGCAGGTGCTGGTCAGGGTCCAACGTGCCGCCAAAGGTATCTTCGCACAGGGTATAAACCCGGCGCTCCCGCTGCAGGTAGCGCCCTAAAGCGCTCCAGTCATTGCTGATGTACACATGCCCCTTGGGCAGCGTAAAATACGGCTTGCGGAACGGGTGGCGCAGGCGGTAAAAGTCGCTTTCGCTGTTCTGTGCGTCCAGCTTTTCCTCGTCCACGATCAAAACAGCGTCCCACAGATCCGGCGCGGCGTCCAGCAATTTAGCGCGCAGGGTTTCGGCTTCCGGCACACAGGTGCTCAGCACAAGGGTGGACTTGCCGGGGCGGCTGCGCAGCGCGCGCACCAGCGCGATTAACACATGATACAGCGTGTGGCAGATGAAAATATCACCCATCGTATCCATTCTCCAACACTTTGACCGGCGGGAAGTGGATGCGGCCCCAGCCCGGTGCCCATTCCGGCATGGTCAAATCGCCGGAGGTTACCTCAAACGCAAACTCGGTCACTGGCTTGTCCAGGCAGACAGCCTGGGTCAGCACGCCGTCAAACACATCCACATAGAAGAAATACTGGCCTTCGCCCAGCAGGCTGGGGTCAAACTCAAACTCGGTGGTATACAGCTTGCCGGGCACGGCGGCGCCCAGGTTGACCGGGTGGGTAATGCCCACGGGGGTCGAATCCCGGAAATGCAGGTTCAGCTTTAAGTGTACCCCGGTAAACGGCTCCGAAACACGCCAGGTAATGCGCACCCGAATTTTTTCGGTGTCCGCAAACACACTGGATTCCTTGCCCACAAAGTCCAGCGTTTCCAGCCGCATCCGCTTGCCTGCGCTGGCGTTCATGCGGGAAACATCCAGCAGGTCATAGTGGACCACGTTCACATCGGTGGTTTCCATATACACGGCAATGGCCTGTTCTACATCGCCGTCAAAGATCACGCGGCCCTGGTCCAGCACCACGCAGCGGGTGCACAGTTGGCGGATGGTGCTCATGTTGTGGCTGACGTACAGGACGGTGCGGCCCTCCTGCCCGGCAACATCGCTCATTTTGCCCAGGCATTTCTGCTGGAACTTCATATCGCCCACGGCCAGCACTTCGTCCATTACCATGATCTCGCTGTCCAGGTGGGCGGCAACGGAAAACGCCAGCTTGACGAACATGCCGCTGGAATACCGCTTGACGGGGGTATCAATAAAATCGCCGCACTCCGAAAATTCAATGATCTGGTCGATCTTGGAATCGACCTCGGCGCGGGTCATGCCCAGAATAGCGCCGTTCATGTAGATGTTCTCGCGGCCGGTCATCTCGTTGTTAAAGCCGGTGCCCACTTCCAGCATGGAAGCCACCCGCCCGCGCAGCCGGATCTCGCCCTCGGTGGGGGCGGTAATGCGGGACAAAATTTTGAGCAGGGTGGATTTGCCTGCGCCGTTGCGGCCGATAATGCCCAGCGCTTCGCCTTTGTACACGGTCAGGTCCACACCGTTCAGCGCCATAAAGGTTTTGCCAAACAGGCGGGCGTCCGTGCCGATCACGGTGTTGGGATCCTCTTTGCCGCGCACACGGGCCCACCAGCTTTGCAGGTCATGCGTCAAAGTGCCGCCGCCGATCTGGCCCAGTTTGTATTGCTTTTTCAAGCCCGATACCTGAATGACGGGTACGCGCTGGTTTTGTGCATGTGTCTGGTTTTCCATCTGCGCCCCTCCTTACACGGTATCCATAAAGGTTTTTTCAATGCGGCTGAACAGCACCACACCCAGCACAAGGGCGGCTGCGGTAACAATCAGGCTGTAGATCAGGCTGCCCACTTCCACCGTGCCGGTGCCAAGGGTGCCCATGCGGAACACCTCGATCGGTGCAGTCATCGGGTTCAAGCGCATCAGCATCTGCAGCCGGGGGGATTCCTCCAAGCTGGAAAGGGGATAGACCACAGGAGAAATGTACATCCACAGCTGCACGCCAAAGCTCACAGCAATGGCAAGGTCACGGTACTTGGTGGTCAGGGCGGAAACGATAATGCCCACGCCCAGGCCCAGCAGCATGACTTCCAGCACCACCAGCGGCACGGCAAACGCCCAGGCCGTCAGGTGTACACCGGACCCGGTCACGGCAAAGTAGACCCAGAACAGAATGTACATGACAAACTGGATAAAGAAGTTGATCAGGCTGGTCAATACCTGGCTGATGGGGGTGGTAAGCCGTGGGAAATACACCTTGCCGAACACCTGGCTGTTGGCCACAAAGGTGTTGGCCGTGCCGTTGATGCAGGAGGCAAAAAAGGTCCACACCGTATTGCCTGCCATGTAGAACAAAAAGCTCGGCGTACCGTCCGTAGAAAGCCCGGCAATGCCGCCGAACACCACGTTGAACAGCACCGTGGTGATAAGCGGGTTCAGGATGATCCACAGCGGCCCCAGGATGGTCTGCTTGTACATGACGGTAAAGTTGCGCTTGACGAACATGACAATCAGGTCACGGTAGCGCCACAGCTCTTCCAGGTCCACATCAAACCAGCCGGTGCGCGGCCGAATGATGGTGGTCCATTGCGTGTTATCCCCGGCAGGGGTCTGGTTGCGTTGCTCTGCCATAAAAAGCCCTTTCAAAAATAGATATTTCAGGGGAATCCCCGATACATACTTATAGACAATTCATTATACCATAATCCGCGGTAAAAAACAATGTTTGCACTGTGCAGAAAGCGCTGCCAAAACAAAAGCCGCCCTGCAGGCCCGGAACAGGGGATGCAGAACGGTTCAAAGAGTTTATTTTGCGGTCAGCCTGCGCCAGCCGGTGCGCAGCAATGTCCAGCAGCCAAGCAGCAGCAGGGAAAGCAGGATGTCCCACCCGATGCGGCAGGGCAGCGTGAACAGAAAGCGGTCTTTTTGCCAGATGGCACTGGTAAACACATCCATATGGTGCACAAAGAACAGCCACAGGCTGTGCCGCCCCAAAAAGCTGAGCGCCGGCCGCAAAGCGTTATTGGCGTTCAGTTCACGGCACAGATGGCAGAAGATCCAGATGCCGCATACACTGATGGAAGCGCACAAAATGTAATTGGAGTATGTGCGGGAAGCAAGTTCAATATAAATGCCCTGCTGGCAGCACCATGCCCAGGGAATCAGCATGGCAAGGAAAAGCGGGATCCGGTAACGATCCAACAGTGCCCGATGCTGGCGGAACAGCTGCCCCAATGTGAGGTACATGACAACGACCATTGCAACATCCAGACATTGGGGAAGATACTGTACCTGCCCGATGTATGCCCCGAACAGCATGACAATGAAACTGACGGCAAAATCCCCTTTGGGGAACAAAAGCCCCAGCAGCTCCCAGATCAGCTTGCCCCAGAACAGTGCAAACAAAAACCATGGCATGCCGCAGCTGGGAATGCCGTCGGCAGGGTTACCGCTGGCCCAGAACAGGGTGATGGCATTGTAGCGGGCAATATCCCACAGGTTGGTCAGGCTTCTGTCATCAGAAAGGAAAAAGTTCAGCAAAACGTTGAACACCTGCACCACACCCAGCACGGGAACGATCAGTGCAACAAAGTCCTTCCTGACCCGGCGGGCAAAAACCTGCCAGGTATCCGGGCGGCGGGCCGTATAGCCGGTCAGAAAGAAAAAGGCCGGCATGTGGAACGAAAAAATGAAATTGCGCATCAGGTTGCCGTAGGGCAGGGTGTGCCCCACAATCACCAGAATCATGCACAGACCTTTGGCGGTATCAATCCAGTCAATGCGCTGACGCACGGCAGGGTGCGGAGCGGCGGATTGTTGAACAGCAGTCATACGGCGGTCTCCTTCGGTCTTGGACATCACTGCTGCTTGGGCGGGTTCTTTTTCTGTTTGTCATTGCAGTGTTCCTGGCAGCTGGCGCAGTTGCCGGGGCAGCCGCCGTGCCCGCCCTTTTCGCTGTTGGCAATAAAACCGATGGCAACGCCGAGCAGAACAAAAATAATAACCAGAACAAGGATACTTTGAAGTGACATGGAAAAAACCTCCCTATGGGTTAAGCGAAAACAAAGTGACAGGTGAATACGCTGCCCTTATGCCAACCCCAGCAAAACCCCTACACAGTGCACGGCAAACGCCACAACCCAGGCAATGCCGCACTGCATCAGTACCACACCCAATGCAGCCCGGCCACCGCCCAGTTCCCGCTTGACAGCGGCAATGGCTGCAACACAGGGGGTATACAACAGCGTAAAGATCAGGAAAACCAGCGCAGTAAACGGGTTGAACAGCGTGTTCAGCGCGCCGGTATCGCCGCCCAGCAGGACGGTCAGGGTGGAAACAACGCTTTCCTTGGCGGTAAAGCCGGTGATCAACGCAGTGGAAATGCGCCAGTCGCCAAAGCCAAGGGGCTTGAAGATGGGGGTGATCAGGCTGCCAACCAAAGCCAGAAGGCTGGAATCCGGGGTGGCAGCAACATTCAGGCGGGTGTCGAACGTCTGCAGGAACCAGATCACGACGGTTGCAACAAAGATAATTGTAAAGGCACGCTGAATAAAATCACGGGCCTTTTCCCAAATCAGCTGGCCGACGCTTTTGGGCGAAGGCAGGCGGTAGTTGGGCAGCTCCATCACAAAGGGTACCGGTTCACCGCGGAAACAGGTCTGCTTGAGGATCAGCGAATACAGTATACCACACAAAATGCCGAAAAGATAGAGGAAAATCATGACCGGTGCACGCCATACCCGCGGGAAAAACGCGGCGGTGAACAGCGCATAAATGGGCAGCTTGGCGGAACAGCTCATGAACGGGGTCAGCAAAATCGTCATGCGGCGGTCACGCTCACTGGAAAGGGTGCGGGTTGCCATAATGGCGGGAACCGAGCAGCCGAAGCCCACCAGCATGGGCACAAAGCTGCGGCCCGAAAGCCCAATGCGGCGCAGCAGTTTGTCCATAACAAAGGCCACGCGGGCCATATAACCGGTATCTTCCAGGATGGACAAAAAGAAGAACAGGATAACGATCGTGGGCAAAAAGCTCAGCACGCTGCCCACACCGGCAAAAATGCCGTCGATCACAAGGCTGTGCACCACCGGGTTGATCTGATACGCCGTCAGGGCGCGGTCCACAACGCCGGTAAACCAGTCGATGCCAAGGGTCATCCAGTCCGAAAGGGTGGAGCCCACTACGCCAAAGGTCAGCCAGAAAACAAGCGCCATAATGCCCGCAAAACAGGGCAAGGCAGTGTATTTGCCGGTCAGGATCTTATCAATGGCAACGCTGCGCTTATGCTCCAGGCTTTCGCCCGGCTTCACCACCGTGGCGGAGCATAGCTTTTCAATAAAGGTAAAGCGCATGTCCGCAAGGGCAGCTTCGCGGTCCAGCCCGGTCACGGTTTCCATTTCAGCAATGGCGTGGCCCAGTATATCTGTTTCGTTGGGGTTCAGCTGCAGGGCTTTTTCAATCAGGGTGTCCCCCTCCACCAGCTTGGTGGCGGCAAAGCGCAGCGGCAGCCCGGCGGCAGCGGCATGGTCCTCAATCAAATGTGCGACAGAATGGATGCAGCGATGCACCGCGCCCCTGGGGTCTGCTGGGTCACTGCCTGCCGTGCAGAAGTCGATGCGGCCCGGCAGCTCCCGGTAGCGCGCCACATGGATGGCATGTTCGATCAGCTCGTCAATGCCCTCATTTTTGGCGGCAGAAATGGGAACAACCGGAATGCCCAGCATTTCTTCCAGCTGGTTTACCATGATGGTGCCGCCGTTGGCGCGCACTTCGTCCATCATGTTCAGCGCCAGCACCATGGGGGTATCCAGCTCCATCAGCTGCATGGTCAGGTACAGGTTGCGCTCAATGTTGGAAGCATCCACAATGTTGATAATGCCGGACGGGTGCTCGCTCAGGATAAAATCCCGCGTGACAATCTCCTCGTTGGAGTAAGGGGACAGGGAATAAATGCCCGGCAGGTCCGTTACGGTGGCTTCCTTGTGGTTGCGGATCACGCCGTCCTTGCGGTCCACCGTAACGCCGGGAAAGTTGCCCACATGCTGGTTGGAGCCGGTCAGCTGGTTGAACAGCGTGGTTTTGCCGCAGTTCTGATTGCCGGCCAGGGCAAAGGTCAGCGGTGCACCGGCGGCAATGGGGGCGCCGGCTTTGCGCTCGTGGTAGCTGGCGGCTTTGTCCAGCTCGCCAACGCCGGGGTGGGCTACCACCTTGTGGCGCTCTTCGCTGGGGGCGGCGCGGTCCGTTGCGTGCACGCTGTCAATTTCAATTTTCTGCGCATCAGCCAGGCGCAGGGTCAGCTCATAACCACGCAGCTCCACTTCAATGGGGTCCCCCATGGGGGCCGTTTTGCGCAGCGTTACCTCGGTGCCGGGGGTCAGCCCCATATCCAGCAGGTGGTGGCGCAGCTCGCCCTCACCGCCTACCACGCGGATGATTGCATCCTGCCCAATGTGCAGGTCACCTAATGTCAGCATATTGATTCCTCTTTTTTGTACGGCAAGGTAATGCAAGCCGGTTTATTTCGACTGAATGGCATGAATTTCGCTCATGAACACGTAAAGTTTACCACGTTTAACTTGCGGCGTCAATATATCAGGAAAAACTGTGAAATGCAGGCTTGAAAAATGCACAATTTCTGGTGGGGCGGGCAGCCATCTTGCCGCAAAATGCTGAATTCGATATTTATACATTGACTTTGAATATTTATGTATTATACTAGAATTTATCCTGATGCAGCTCCGGAAAGAGGGAAAGTTCCGCCGCTGCGCCAGGGTGTATCTGAAAAGTCGAAAATATCGTCTATTTCTACAAACGCAGCCGGATTTTGCGTTAAAAAGCCTTGGGCAATACCGCATAATTCTAAGTGCCGATACGGCGAGCGAGGTGCGGCAGATGC
>OGRY01002691.1_pt1 | contig 11001 bp, 19 predicted proteins | sample 1553551 | NCBI WGS metagenome assembly OGRY01 (sample SAMEA2580101, study PRJEB22360) | human gut metagenome | biome: human gut; feature: human-associated habitat; material: faeces | place: Denmark | collected 2008/2010
TGCAAAAATTCATAAAAAAATTCAAGTAAGACACGCGACGCCTTCCTGGAAAACGGCTTCTGCGGTCCGGAAGCCCAGTATTTCACGGGGATAGTTATTGATCCAGTCTTCGACCTTTTGGATCGCTTTCGCTGTGACTTTCCGGAAGTCTGTTCCTTTCGGGAACCAACGGCGGATCATTCTATTCACATTTTCGTTTGATCCTCTTTCGTATGACGAATAGGGGTGACAATAGTATATCTTTGTCCTGTTGCCTTTGCGGCGACAGGACTTTTCCATTCCGGCACAGTCAGCGAATTCGGAACCGTTATCGACAGTGATCGTTCGAAAGATTTTGCTGAAATTTGCGCCGTATTCACGTTCAAGGCTATCCAGGACGCGGACCACGCTTCGGGCGGTCTGGTCGCGCATAGGACGAATGATTTCCCGTCTGGACTTTCTTTCGGTCAGAACCAGAAGGGTTTTCTTTGTTTTCTTCTTGCCTTCGACACAGTCCATTTCCCAGTCACCAACGACCGCGCGATCGTCGATTTCTTTCGGGCGGTTTTCGATACTGGTTCCAGCCGGCGGCCGCTTCGCCCTCTTGACTTTGTTATACGGGCGTTTCTTTTGGCCTTTGACAGGAAGGTTCTTGTTCGTGACAGTCAAAAAGACGCCCTTGTCGATATAAGAATACAAGGTCGATTCACAGATCGACGTTTTGAATTCAAGACCCTGTTCCTTAATTTCACCCAAGACGGCGGCCGGCGAATAACCGTCTTCGGCGATTTTCTTTTCGATATGCTGGGCCAGTTCGTGGTCGTTCCCGATTTTCAAGTCCGGACCTTTTGCGGCCAGGTGTTCACGGTAAGCCGCTTCGGCCATTTCCGGACTGTATCTTTCTTCTTCGGTCAGGTCGGAATTCGTATGAATATAACGGCCACGCTTGATTTCGTTGTAGATCGTTTTCAGGTGAACGCCGATTTCGTCAGCGATTTCCTGTTTGTGGCGCTTGTCCTTTAACATTGTTTCTATTTTCAGCCTGTCAGTCCAGGACAGGTGTTTGAATCTGCGCTTTTTCATTTTGATTCCTCCTGATATGCAAAAAAGCCCCGTCCGTTCATGGACAGGGCTTTCGTTTTATTGTTTGGTTGTGCGGGCGATATATTCGACCAGTGCTTCTTTGATAAAAGCGTTTACACTCATACCGGCCGCGCTGGCGGCTTGAACGATCTTTTCTCTGTCGCCTTTTGGAACTGTTATTTCGATTCGGTCATAGGATTTTTTTCGGAAGCGTTTGTTCGCTTCAATTTGCGCTTGTGCCATAGTGTAGTCACCTCTTTCTGTCGAATATTATATAATACCGGTATTATATTGTCAAGGGGGGAACAAAAAAAATAAAAGACCCTGGCGGTTCAAAGGTTCGCCAGTGGTCCGTTGTGTTATTCGCAGTCTTCGGACAGTAGCCAGTCGACGGTTACGTCCAGGATTTCAGCTATTATCATAAGTTCATAGTCGGCGACGAAGCGCGTTCCGATTTCGATTCTGCTGACGCTGTCGCGCTCCATAGTGATTCCGGCTATTTGCAGTCTGGCGGCGAAGTCGGCCTGTGACAGTCGCTTCTTCAATCGTGCTTCGCGGATTCTGTTTCCGCTGATGTTCTTCCGGCCTTTATAGTCATAGATTTTCAAGTTGTGACCTCCTTCCCGAAAATTTTGTGTTAATGTTCAGCGTCATTCTTGTTTTTAACACATTTTTCACGTATAATTGTGTTAAAGGTCAGAACCTTATAAAGTTTACAAGTAGGAAGGGGGGGGATATAATGCGAATAGTCGCTATTATATTCGGAATCCTGGCCGCGATTGTCGATCTGATCCTGGTGATTGTGTCGATTGCGGTTCCGGAAGTATCATTGTGGGGCTGGATCGTCGTCTTGACCATTGTCACCGTTGGGCTGTTTTTCAGTGCGAACAAGGTCAAGAAGCAGAAGGAAGCCAGACAGGCGGTACAAGTGGCCAGAAACACGCCGTTCATGGAAGAAAACGCGATTTCAGCGATCGCACAGGGCGAACTTCCTGTTGTAACGGGGACGCCGGTTCTTTTGGAAGAAGGCGAAGTCGCCCACTATTTCGCGCCGGCGACGAAGATTGTCACGAAGAACAAGGCTGTCGGCCGAACCGGAAGCGGTGCTGGCGTCCGTGTCCGCGTTGCGAAGGGCGTGTCTGTAAGCACTGGCGGCGGTTCCAGTCGGACGGTTTACGGCGAAGTGACAGAAACCTATTCAGGCGCTATCGTTTTAACGAATAGGCGGATCGTCTTCATTCATAACCAGGCCGGTTTCGAATGTAAGATTTCAGCATTGACAGCGGTGACACCTGTCGACGGCTCTGTCGTCGTACAGGCCGGATCGAAGACATATCAGTTTTCAGTCGCGCGACAGGACCTTTTCGTGTCGGCTCTTTCAATGGTCACCGGAAAATAAAAAAAGGCGGTCAGGGAATGTCCCTGGCCGCTTTCCTTTTGCCGTTATGCTTTTTTCAGGTTTGCCGCATTGACGGCCGCTGTGACTGTCTTTCCGATACCAATGACCACACGGTCGCCGTCGGCTTCGATCACGTCATATTTGTCATAGTAGGTCCTGAAGGCTTTCCCTGTGTAGGTGACAGCTTTCAGGACCTTTACTTTATCACCCTTCTTGAAAGACTGGGCGGCCTGGGTGTCTGCCGGAATTTTGATTTTCTGGCCGACGCGGATCAGGTTCGCGTTTGCGATCCTGTTATAAGCCGCGATCTTCTGATAGGTCGTCCCGTACTTCTGGGCGATCTTCGACAGTGTTTCGCCAGCTTTGACAGTGTGGATCACTTCGCCAGTGGCCGGTTTATTCTCTGCCGGCCTTTCGGCACTGGCGCCCAGGCGGCGGTTGACTTCGGCCGCGATTTCACCGTGGCGGTTATACAGGTAGTCGCCAGGACAAGCCTTGTTTGCATAATCGCGGTGAACGGTCATATTGCACCCGTTCAGGTGATTCATACGGTCCTTTTTGTTGGTGGACCACACAAGGCGTTTGATCCCGTTTCGCTTGCAGATGTCAGTCACCAGGTCAAGAAGCGCGGCGAACGCCTTTTCATTGACTGCGTAAGGGTGCTTTGTATCGGACGCGACTTCGATCGTGATCGCTCTGTTATCGTTGGACGCGGAAGAACTACACCAGGAACGGTCCTTTTCTTCCACATACATTCCGATTTTGCCGTCGAAGCCGATCCCATAGTTTGAAGACGCCTGTCTGGAAGTAGGCGTGAAGATGTTTCCCAGGGTTTCGACCGAACACTGGCCAACGACACAGTGGATCGTGATCGTGTCGATCGCGTGATTTCTGGGGCTGTTCTTATTCGGGGAAATGCGTGTATAGCTTACAAGTGGGCTGTTACTCATTTTCGTTCCCTCCATTTCCGGCCATGAAGCCGATCTGGGCCTTTCCGGCGTTGGTTGCTTCCGGATCCGGTACGTTTTCCACATTTTCCACGGAACCGGTGTTCAAAATAGCAACGAACTTCGTGAAGGCTTCCTTGATGTATTTACAGGACACAAGCAGAACGGCGCCAATGATGACCAGGTCGGCGAAAATGTCCGTGTATTCATCAGGAATAGCCCAGCCGACTTCATTCGCAAAAATCGGAAGTGCAGTAATAGCCGTACACAGAAGCGTCAGGCCAACGACGAAAACAAGGATTTTCAAGCCGCTTGCGATCAGCTTTTCGCGGTCGAAGTCTTCCTTCCTAATTTTGATGTTATACCACAGGGAAAAGGCGACGTTTGCCAGGTATGCACACAGAAAGATCAGCATAGCCCAGCCGATATTTGTCAGATTTTCAAGTAATGCGTTAAACACGTTTATACCTCCTTCGTGTCATTGTAGATTTCAGGACCATATATTTTTCGAAGTTTGATCCGGTTTTCGGCCTTCGCTTTGCTGAAATAGAAGCCGGTCGCGGTGGCCAGTTCACCGAAGACCGAAGGGATCAGATACGCCAGGGGCGCGGTGTCGCTTGTTTTCCATACAACGGCCATAGTAAAAGCCGACACTATAAGCGTGACGGCTCCGACTATGGTTATAATGATTTTAGAAAACTCGCGCTTCTTTCTGTGCGGTTTCACTTATTTTCCAGGTCCTCCAAGTCCTCTATACGGTGATTCGCGACCTTTATTTTTTCTTCAAGAATGGCCGCCTGTTCTTCCAGTTTGAAGGTTCTTTCCACGACGGAATTGTGTTTATCAACTTTCTTTTCAAGAAGTTTCAGGCGGTAAGCGATAAGGGCGAAACTTTTTCGGTTTGCGAAGTAGGTTCCGGCCAGTGTACCGATCAGCGACAGAATGCCGACAATGATTCCTTCGGTCATTTTGTCATCTCCGTCCAGCCATAGACGCCAGGCTCCCAGACGTTCGCGTCAATGTTAGATGTCCAGTGTTTCCCGTTGTGGGACACTTTGTCGCCGCTGTTATAAGCGTCATGGGCGCCGATCGGCTGGGACCAGGCCGGCCATTCTTCCGTCGGATCACCGATTTTCTTCCAAAGGGAAGCGGTGGCGTCAGGCGTCCAGTCGGCTTGTGAAGTGTGGGCCTGAACACAGCGGAAAAGTTCACCGTTATACTGGCGGATATTGCCGACAGCATACGCCACAGGATAGGTCCAGGGGGCGAACTGGCTGACGTTTTCCGTTGCGGTTGTGTCGTCGATCTGGCCGGCTTCGGCCAAAGTGACGAAGGCGATCGAAGTCGCGCGCAAGGCGGCATTGACAGGATTTTGTTCTTCCTGGGCCTTTGCCTGGGCCATGCTCACGCTTTCGCATTGTGTAGGGTCAAACATTTCGAATTCCTCCTTTCGTTTAGGCGAAACGGATCGTCGCCTGGGTGATTTCGATTTCCTGGGTTCCCTTCGTGATATAGAAGCGATAGCCCAGGCCATAGCCTTTCGCGGCGGTCGTATTCGTGAAGACGTGGACAAGTCTGTTCGCCTTGTCAGTGATGTCTACCCACACCGGCGAAGTGTCGAACGGGTTGTTCGTGACTTCCAGGTGAAGGGTTGCGTCTGCCGGAATCGTCGCCGGATAAAGGGAAACAAAGACCTTCTGGACCAGGGCGTCCGTATTGAACGCGCGCGCCGCCGCGATACGGCTGACGGTGCGGCTGAACGTAATCTTTCGCGTTGCGCTTCCGCCGGCGCTGTCGGTGGCCGTGATCGTCAGGACGTGGGTTCCGGAAAGAAGCGGAAGCCATACACTGGACAGGTCGACGGTATTCTGGGCGCCGTTGGTCGCGGTATAGGTGCGAAGCGTGATCGTCTGGGTTCCGTTGGTCAGCTTTTCCGTGACCGTGATCGTCTGGGTGGCCGCCTGGGCGTCTGTGACCGTGTACTGGTATGTAAACGGTGCCGTTTTTGATCCCAGGTTTTGATCCGACCCACTGATCACAGGCGGCGTGTTGTAGGAAATGGTTTTTGCCGATCCGGTGCAGTAACCGGATTCAAGGCTGTTCGCGTCGACTGCCTTCACGCGCGCCGTGTAAGTTGTGCCGGACGTCGGAACTGTGTCGGTGAAGGTCTTCGCCGTGGTGATCCCTAACTGGACATAAGCGCCGGAATCAATCTTCCTTTCCCAGACGTAGGAAATGGCGTCGCCCTCCGGATCGGTAGAACCGCCCGTCGAAAGAACCAGGCTGTTTCCGGCTTGCGGTGTGCCGTAGGAAATAGAAGAAGGATCAGACGGCGGCTGGTTCCACTGTAAGATATAGGCCCCGTCGGTGTCTGTTGAATCGGATACCAGATTCCCATATTCCAAATACAAAGCCGGCCGAACGCCACGGTCGCCATAGTACGCGTTGTTGTAGCTCAGACTGCCGTCCGCGTCGACATAGCGCGCATAGTACGCGTTGCCGGCGTTCGGGGTGATCAGCCACCACCAGTCGTCAAGTTCAAGTAGATCCTGATCGGCGTATTTCTCATACATGGTTTGCGTCAGAAGCGCGATCTTTGCCTGAATAATTCCGTAGCCTTCGCCGCCCTCATGGTCAGCCAGGGACCAGTCGGCCGTCAAGATGTCCTTTGAACGGATAGGGCCTTCGGCCTGGTCGAATGTAGCCAGGAATTCGGTATTCAGTTCACGGTTAAGATTTGAGAAGCGCCAGTCGTTCGGATTTGCGGCCGGCTTTTCCGGTCTGGTCTTGAACGGCTGATCCGCGAAGTGGCGGTCAGCGATACAGGTATCGGCGATCAGAAGGGTTCTTCCGTCGGCAAAGTGTTCCAGGACGCGGACGTCAATCGGTCCGGCGTTGAATACGGTTCCAGGTGCAAGGTCTTTCAATTTTGCGCGTACAGTCATTTTTTGTTTCCTCCTTCAAATTCTTCGATTATGACTTCGACACGGGGGTTCTTCGGGTCCACAGCGAAGTCGTCGGTAAAGTGTTCAATGTGTTTCCAGCCGTCATTTTGAAGAACGCCGGCATGGACAAGGCTGTCCTGAATGAACTTCTTCGCAAAAGCGATATTGTCTTTATCTCTCCGGCGGTTCGGTTCGATCCAGGTGTAATGTATCACCACGGGACGGGTGAAGCGGACGCCGCGAAGCTGGGTTTTGATCATGTAGCCGATTACGTTTTCAGCCTGTTTCTTCATGGCGGCGGCCTTGTATTTGCCTTTGGCGCCGCGTTCAGCGTCCACATATTCGTTCAGTCCTGGCAGAAGGCCAGGGATTGTCAGTTTATAGTGTTTCACTCTGTCACGTCCTTTCAAGCCCCAGAAGGCGCTTCGCCTTGTCGCGGCGTTCTTGTGCGTTCTGGGTTCTTCTGGAATCTCCGGCCAGTTTCAGCCTGATCGGACACATTTCCAGAATTCGGTCATAAATTCGGGCATATCCCAGGGACGACGGGTTTTGAAGGTCGGCCAGGGAAAGGTTTGTCGTGACGATCAAGGGCTTTCCGGTGCGGCTTCTGGCGTCTATGACGTTGAAGACCTGTTCCACGGAATAGGACGTGTCCCTTTCGACGCCCAGGTCGTCGATGACAAGAAGGTCATATCGGGACAGCTTGTCCAGGAATTCCTGTTTATCTTCGCCGAAGCCTTGAAGTTTGTTCAGGATTCGGGGAAAGTTCGTCACGCTGGCGCGGACCTGTTTGTCGATCAAGGCGTTTGCTATGCAACAGGCCAGGAATGACTTTCCGGTCCCGACGCCGCCATAAAACAGGATTCCGATATTGTCGGCCTTCATTTCCGGCCAGTGTTCCACATAGCGGCGGCACACGTCGGAAATTCTGGCGTTTCGGTTGTCGTCCTGGGTAAAGTTCTGGGACAGGTACGACGGATCAGTGATTCCGTCTTTGCGAAGTCGTTCGCATTGCTTCCGGAATTCGGCGGCCTTTTCTTCGGCTTCACGTTGGCGGCTGGCTTCTGATTCGCACTTGCACAGGTGCGGAACGCGAAGCGTCTTTTCGCCGATCGTGATGTCGCCTTCTTTCCTGGTTCGGCACTTGCCACAGCACAGGAAGCCTTCTTCGTCGCGGTAGTCGCCTTCGGCGCCATTGTTCGCCCTACCTCTGGCGGCGATACCTTCGACAGCGGCCGTCCAGATATTGTCGGCCATGATTATTCACCGTCGTCCAGGAAGTCTTCGCCGTCGTCGTAGTTCTTGACGGTGGTCGGCTTCGGGGACGGTATAACTTCGGCGCGGTCATATTCGTTCCAGCGTTCACCGCGAAGGAATGTCGCCGGATATGGAATAAAGCGGCCGTCGTCCTTTGTCCACTGTTCAGAACACTTCCAGCGTTCCACACCCTGGACAATCTGGTTTGTCAAGTCTGGGTTAGGGCGAATTTGATTCCAGACCTTCACGGCGTCTTTCTTGCCGACTTTTCGTGGATAGACTGACCAGAACTGGTCAAAAGTGTCGTCCACTCCGGCGCCGCGTTGCGCCGATACTCGTTTTCGTTTCTCGTTTACGTTTTCGAATACGTTTTCGTTTACGTTTACGGAAGAATCTGCTTGCATTTGCGCGCAAGTGTCAGAATTGTCACTTGATACCCCTTGACTGCAAGTGTTATCAAATTCTTGCGGTAGTGGGTATTTGGGTTTTGTTGCGCGCCTGTTCTGGTGTTTGTCCCAGGACAGAAGTTTCAGGTATTGCCGACCGTCTTCGGCTCTGTATGTAGCCACAAGGCCACCGTTCACAAGTTCAGCCAGCCAGGAAGACACCTTCTTTTCGGTCGGTACGTTCAGCGGAAAGAGAAGGGAAGCAAGGATTTTCGGGCTTCCGTAGTACAGGCCGAAGTCGTCCGCTTTTACGATCAGACGATAGAACAGGACTTCGGCTTCCGCCGATAAGTACGCCAGACTTTCAGACGTACATATTGATTCTTTCAAAATGCGGCTGGGCATTTATGACACCACCTTTCACGCGTTTTTCTGACAGGCGCGGCACATTTCACGGCCGAATTTGTTCATGGAATAGCGGCGTTCAGCTTCGCTGATAGGGCCGCCGCACACGGGACACGCGGCGCCGCCTGTCTGGGCGCTGTTTTGCGGTTGTGGTGCGGTTCTTTGCTGTTGGTTGGTAGATTGTCCACCCTGGGCGTTCTGCCCGTTTGTGGCGCTCTGTGTGGCTTGTGGCGCCGGTGCGTGTCCGTTCATATTGAAGCGGACTTTATTGTTCCGGTCGACGATTACCAGGTCACAGATTTCGCGGCGTTCGTTATAGGCGATCTTCGATACCTTGAACTTTGTACTGGCGTAGCACTTGAAGACTTCCTTCTGACCCTGGCGTTCGGGATAGAATTCACCGTCAGCCAGTTCGACATAAATGAAAGGGCCTGTATAAAGTTCACGGCCGATCCCGACGTTGAAGCCGGCACGTTTGAAGCTGTCGGACGCCTGGCCTTTTTCCTTTTCGGTGTTGCTCTCTGTTCCGACGTCCTGTTTTCTGACCCAGGTCTTTTTTTCGTCGTCCCAGATGTCGATATTACAGAACAGGTTTCCGTTGATTACTTCGTGGGTTCTCTGCCAGTTGCCAGGCCCGAAGACCTGGTCCAGGATTCGCATATCGACGCGCGCGTCCTTGTAAAGCAGAAGGACGGCGCCGACGCGGCCGGTCTTTGCTTTGCTGACCGACTGAACGCGACAGTCAATGTCTTGTTCGGTAAGAAGGGGAATCGAAAGTTCTTTCATTGCGGTTCCTCCTTATTTGATTTGAAGGTTTCGGTTCTCCACAAGGGAAGCGCCGGACACTTCCTGGCCGGACTGGATCGCCTTCTTGATCGCGGTCTTGTCCGGTTTCGTTGTAACGGTTTCAACAACGAAGTCAGCCGGAAGGGCTTTTTCGTCGTCAATGCTTACGGCCACAGACTTTCGGAAGGAAACGCGAACCTTTGTGGTTTCGACCTTGTCACGGCCGGCGGCGTCCAGACACGCGGTCAGGACATTCTTCAAATAGTCGATTCGCTTTTCGGTCTGCTTGCGGCGCTTTGCCAGGTTGGCTTCTTCGGCTTTCAGGTCGCCGATAAAGACTTCGGAATTCTTGATGTAGCAAGCGACAGCTTCGCTTTTTTCTTCGAAGGCTCCGGACAGTTCGTCCAGTTCTTCGGCGTTCAGGATTTCGCCGGTTTCTTCGTCGATTTCCAGGTTGTCAAGGACCTTCAAATACTTGTCAGTGATTTCGTACAGGGTGTTATTCATTTTCGGAACCTCCTTCCAGGGTAGCGACCTTCGCTTCAAGGTCTTTCACTTGCTGATCGGCTTTCTTGTAGCGGTCGAACCAGTCGTTCGAACACTTCTTTTCATAGTCCAGATCGCTTTTCAGTTCAGCGTTTTCGATTAAAATATCCAGGACGAACGCCTTCACGGCGCCGGTGTCATAAAAATTCAGTTTAGCCATTGTTTTTCACTCCTTTTCGTGATATACTGTTCGTAGACTTTTTGAAAGGGCCGTTTCGGTTGTTGTAGTGACGACGAAACGGTCTTTTTCTGTTTCTTCAATGGTGATCTTGCGTTCACCAAGCAGAAGAAGACTTTTGACGGCTTGTCCGACCTGGACGGCCGACAGTGTCGCGGTGTACTTCATGTTTTGACCTCCTTTCCGTAGGATTTCGGAAGGCGCCACCTACAAAGGCGAAGCCGGTTCCAATGAACAGAAGGCCGAAGGTTCTGACCGTTCCTTCTACCAGGGACACCGCGTCGGTTTCTATGGCGCCGATCGTTCCCCAGGAAAAGAAGAAGGCAATAGCCGCCGCCAGGGCTGACGTCCTTCTGATCGCCAGACGGATTCGGCGTCGTTTCCGCCTGGTTGCTCTGTCCGGTGTCATTTCTTGACCTCCTTTCTTTTCGGACCACTGCCGCGACGGCGAATGTTTTCCTGGTAGGTTCTTTGTGCCAGTACCGGATCATAGGCCGGTCGCTGGTTCTGATCCAGTTTCCCAGTCGCGCCGCGTTTCAGTTCGACATACAGTGTTCGAAGGGCGACGCCCACTTCGTCAGAAATGTCGGAAATGGACATTCCTTTCGCGTACAGGGCCGCGATTTTCTTTCTGTTGTCGAAGGTGATAGACTTATAAACTGCCACGTTCTCATGCTCCTTTCTGCTTGCGGCCTTATAACCACGTATCGCCCTTGTCAGGATCGCCGTTGACCTGTTTAATGTTTGGGTCGAAGATTACGACGAAACGGTCTTCGTAAAACTTTTCAGAAATGACGGTGTTCGGATCAGGTCCACAGCGAATTCCGCTTCCACGATTTCGCCGTCGGTGCTGACCAGAACTATATTCTTCGCTCTGCGTTTGTTAGTTGCGACGACGATTCTTTCAAGCATTTTTCTAATAGTCATTTTCTTCATTTTTAGGGTCCTCCGTGGTAAAAAAAATAAGTTGCGAAGGCTCATTTGAACCTTGCAACTTAATACTACTCCCTACAAGCGAAAAAGTCAAGACTAAACTGCAAAAATTCATAAAAAAATTCAAGTAAGACACGCGACGCCTTCCTGGAAAACG
>OGRY01002695.1_pt1 | contig 10994 bp, 9 predicted proteins | sample 1553551 | NCBI WGS metagenome assembly OGRY01 (sample SAMEA2580101, study PRJEB22360) | human gut metagenome | biome: human gut; feature: human-associated habitat; material: faeces | place: Denmark | collected 2008/2010
TGCTGTGCGGGGAGTGCGGCCATGTGCCGGAGTGTCCCCGCTGCAGCGTGGCGCTGACGTATCACTCCGCCAATGGGCGGATGATGTGCCACTACGACGGCATTCTGGGCGGCAAGACCGGTACCACGGACGGCGCAGGCTGCTGCCTTGCGGCGTGCGCACAGCGCGGGGACATGCGGCTTGTGGCGGTGGTGCTGGGCTGCGGCGAAGATCCGGAGCGCTTCGACAAGGCGGAGGAGCTGCTTGACTACGGCTTCAGCGGATTTGAGCGGTTTACTCCCGAGACAGACAGACGGGAACTCCTTCCGATAGCGGTGGAGCGCGGCGAGACTGCAGAGGTCAGGCCGATGGTGAAGTCACTGGGCGACTGCATTATAAAGAAGGGCTGCTCCGGCAGGGTAAAGTACGAATACACCTTCGTTGAGAAGCTGGAGGCTCCGGTGGAAAAGGGACAGTTTGTAGGAGAGTTTCTTGTCACGCTGGACGGCAGCGAGGTGTTCCGCTCGGATATCGTCGCCCGGGATGATGTCCGCCGAATGAGCTTCGGAATGTACCTGCTGAGGATACTCGGGGAAATCATCGCGTTCTAGGGAACATAAGGAGTTTTTTGACGGAATTTGTGTATTAGTCGGGGAATTTTGGGAAAAACACTTGACATTTTGCATGAAATGCGATAAAATAAAGATGAATAAAACTGTAAGTGTGCGAGCCTGATCGCTATCGGGAGCGTTGACGGAAAGTACATGCACAGCGGAGTTCCTTCGCATGCCGGGCGGCGCAGACGCGGACGGTGTGCGGCAGTATGCAGTCCGGTGCGGCTGCAGGATACTGGTCTACATGATATGCGCCTGAATTCCGGGTACACACGGGTTCAGCTATCACAGCCTTTCCGCAAAGTCCAGCGGCGGGGTCAAAGGCGCAGGGCAGATGCAAGAACAGATTCTGCAAAAGCTGCGGGCAGCTCCGGTGGACGCAGGCAATCTCCGCGCAGGCGGAGCCGTTGTATTCCGGAAGAATACAGTCCGACGAAACGCAGATCATCGGTTTCTAGCGTGACGCGCAATGGTAAACCTTGCGGGTAATTCCGTTCCGGCTCACCGCTGCGGTCAGGTAAACATGCTGATAAAAAGCGTTCTTTCAGGTCGGGCTTATAGAGAAGGTTTTATTTTGACTCACTCTTTGAGAGGGGTCGTATTACGAACACCCTGAGTATATCTCCAGGTAATCGCAATACGGCCTCCTTTCTTTACTTCGACATTTCGTGAGTAATACTTCGGGGGCTGTTTTATACAGTTCTTTTTTTTACTATAATACCATAATAATCAGACAATAACAGAACGGAGGTGCATAATGATACTGCCTGAGAATATCTCCTGCGCGCTGGACATGCTGGAATCCGCAGGACATGAAGCCTGGGTGGTCGGAGGCTGCGTCCGTGACAGCCTGATGGGAATAATCCCGCATGACTACGACATAACGACGTCTGCGCTCCCGGCGGAGACCGAGCAGGTCTTTGCGGGATACCGCCTGATAGAGACCGGACTGAAGCACGGGACAGTCACAGTGCTTGCAGACGGCTCCCCCATCGAGATAACCACCTACCGCGTGGACGGCGAATACCGCGACAGCCGCCGCCCGGAGCGCGTCACATTCACCAGGAATATCCGCGACGACGTTTCCCGCCGGGACTTCACGATGAACGGCATAGCCTACAATCCCAAGCAGGGATATTTCGACGAATTTGGCGGCGCCGAGGACATCAAAGCGGGCGTGATACGCTGCATAGGCAAGCCGGAAAAGCGCTTCCGCGAGGACGCTCTGCGTATCCTGCGCGGACTGCGCTTCTCGGCTTCCCTCGGGTTTGAGATAGAGGAAAACACCGCACGGGCTATGCACGATACCAGGGAGCTGCTCAATAAGATATCCGCAGAGCGCGTTTTCTCCGAGCTGTGCGGGCTGCTGACCGGCAGAAACTCCCACCGCAATATTTTCCGGGTTCTGACTGAATTCCGCGATATCGCCGCAGTGATAATCCCGGAATTCCGGGAATGCTCAGGCTTCGTGCAGCACTCCAGGTTCCACTGCTTCGATGTTTACGAGCACTGCGTGATGTCCGCGCAGAAGGCCGCGGAGATCTCCGCAGACAGCGAGTGCAGGCTCCCGCTGACCCTCGCAATGCTGCTCCACGATATCGGGAAGCCGCAGCGATTCACGCTCGGCGAGGACGGCGAGGGTCACTTCTACGGTCACGCCGCCGTCAGTGCGGATATCGCAGAGGATATCCTCCGCCGGCTGAAATGCAGCAACGCACTGCGGGAGCGGGTCTGCACCATTGTAAGGTATCACGACGTTCCTCTCAGCGATACGGATAAGTCGGTGCGCCGGCTGCTCAGAAAATACGGTCTGGAAACCGTCCGGGATATCTGCCTGGCCCACATCTGCGACGACTCGGCGAAAACTCCGGAATGCGCCGGACGCTGCGGCGAATGGCGCGCTGTTCTCTCCCGTGCGGAAGCCCTCGCGCCGTCCTGCTGTCTCACGCTGAAAGACCTTGCGGTCGACGGGAAGGCGCTCTCCGGGCTGATGGAGCCGTCTCCGGAAATGGGGAAGGCGCTGAAATTCCTGCTTGACGAAGTAATAAACGGAAATTTTCCGAACGAACGTGAATTTCTTCTGAAGGAAGCCGCAAAATATATTGCAAATCGACAAAAAACATGATATAATTTATGTTGGAATTCCCCATATAATAAACGTGTAGACGAAAAGACAAATCAGAGAACGGAGAATAAATATGGCACTTGATATAGGCATAGACCTTGGCACCGCGAATATCATCATCACCATTGCCGGAAAGGGCATTGTACTGAATGAACCGTCCGTGGTGGCTTACGATAAGAAGAAAAAAGCAGTCGTCGCGGTCGGCGCGGAGGCCTACAAGATGATAGGCAGAACCCCGGAGTACATCGTTGCAGTACGCCCTCTGAAGGACGGCGTTATCTCCGATAACGACATGACCGAGGCAATGATCCGCGAGTTTATCCACATGGTGAACGGCGGCGCCATGATGAAGCCACGCATAGTTCTGTGTGTGCCCTCCTCCGTTACCGACGTGGAGCGCCGTGCAGTAGTCGAGGCGGCGATGTCCGCAGGCGCTCGCAAGGTGTTCCTCATTGAGGAGCCTATCGCGGCTCTTATCGGTGCTGGCGTGGACATCTCCAAACCCAACGGAACCATGGTAGTTGACATCGGCGGCGGTACTGCCGATGTGGCTATCGTTTCATTCAACGGTATCGTCCAGAGCCGCTCCATCAAGATGGCGGGAAACAAGTTCGACCAGGCAATAATCCGCCACATCACCCAGAAATACAAAATACTCATCGGCGAAAAGACCGCAGAAAAAGCCAAAATGGAGATCGCAAACGTATTCGACCCCACCGGCGAAAAGAAGATGACGATACGCGGCAGAAACCTCCTGAAGGGTCTCCCCGAGAGCATTGAGATATCCGATCAGGACATCTACGACGCTATCCACGAGAACGCCATGGAGATAGTCGAGCAGGTAAAGCTGGTGCTGGAATCCACTCCGCCTGAGCTGGTCGGCGATATCCTCTCGAACGGAATACTCCTCACCGGCGGCGGAGCAATGCTCGGCGGTCTGCCGGAGCTTATCAGCGACAACGTGGGCGCTCCCTGCTTCGTTGCAGAAAACCCAATCGAGTGCGTTGCGCGCGGCGTCGACGCGGCGTTCAAGATGTCCGGAGAGCTCCTCGACGGCTTCGAGCAGATACAGCTCTACAACTTCAAGTAATTTAAAATCAGAATTTAGTTTTGTCGCCCCTTGAAATTTTCAGGGGGCGTTTTTGTCTATTCCTACGAAAAAAATCGGAGTTCTTGACGAATTATTCCCGAAATGGTAGAATAGATTAGAGGGGTGATAGATTATGATTACAAAAGAATTCTGCGACGAGTGGGACGGCGTTGGTCTTAACGTCAAGGATATGATAGAGCATTTCATGGACAGCGAAAGCATGTTTCTGAAATATCTGTATAAGTTCTTTGATTCTGCGGACAGCGTGGTGCTGGAGCTTACCTCCGCCGCTGAGCGCGAGGACTATCAGCAGATGCTTTTCTCGGCGCATGCGCTCAAGGGTCTTGCCGGAAACATCGGGCTGAACGGAGTGTTCCTGCCGGCTAAGAAGATCGTCGACGATATACGCTCCGGCGACCACAGCCAGTGCGGCGAGGAATTCCGCAAACTCCAGGAAAATTACTACAAAGCGGCGGGGATCGCCAAGAAATACAAGCAGGCATAAGGAGGTACTCAAATGCCGGATTTCATCGAACCGGGACTTCTCGTCCCAATTGTGATCATCGTTATACTGGTGATCGTCATTTTCAGCGCTGGCTACCGCAAGGCTCCGCCGGATAAGGCGTTCATCATAAGCGGTCTGCGGCGCAAAGCTAAGGTAGTTATAGGCAAGGCGACTGTCAAACTGCCGTTCTTCGAGCGCTGCGACGTGCTGGAGCTTGCCCTGATGTCCGTTGACGTCAAGACCGCCCAGGCGGTCCCTACTGCGGATTACATCAACATCTCCGTTGACGCGGTGGTAAACGTCAAGATATCCCCCGACCCCGACATAATCCAGAAGGCGCAGCAGAACTTCCTTAACCGCAACGTGCAGTACATAACCGGCGTCGCAAGGGAGGTACTGGAAGGCAACATGCGTGAGATCGTAGGTCAGATGCGGCTTGAGGAGATGGTCTCCAACCGCCAGGCGTTCGCCGACAAGGTAAAGCAGAACGCAGACCCCGATCTGCGTGCGATGGGTCTTGAAATAGTATCGTTCAACGTGCAGAACTTCGTTGACGACAACGGTATCATCAACGACATGGGTATCGACAACACCATGCAGATCAAAAAGAAGGCGGCTATTTCCAAGGCTGAGGCTGAGCGCGACATCAAAATCGCTCAGGCGGAGGCAAACCGCAAGGCGAACGACGCCCGCGTAGATTCCGAGACCGCCATCGCAGAGCGCGAGAACGAGCTTGCGATAAAGCAGGCTGAGCTCAAGCGCGCCGCTGACATCAAGCGTGCGGAAGCCGACGCAGCCTACACCATTCAGCAGGAAGAGCAGCGCAAGACCATCGAGATAACCTCCGCAAACGCAAACCTGGCAAAGCAGGCGAAGGAAGTCGAGATAAAGGCGAAGGAAGCCGAGATCAAGGAACGCGCCCTCGAAGCAGAGGTAAAGAAAACCGCCGAGGCTCAGAAATACGCAGCCCAGCAGAACGCAGACGCGGAGCTGTACACCATTCAGCGCAACGCGGAAGCTAAGAAGTACGAAGATATCCAGAACGCAGAAGCAGAGCTGGAGATCAAGAAGAACGAAGCCGCAGCGATCCTTGTAACGGCGCAGAACGAAGCAGCCGCAGCGAAGGCGCGCGCAGAAGCCGCAAGATACGCGGCAGAGCAGGAAGCGGAAGGTATCCGCGCAAGAGGTATCGCAGAGGCGGAGGCAGTCCGCGCGAAGGCTATCGCCGAGGCGGAAGGTCTCGACAAGAAGGCGGAAGCAATGCGCAAGATGGAAGAAGCCGCAGTGCTCCAGATGTACTTTGAAAAGATGCCGGAGGTCGCTCAGGCTATCGCAAAGCCGCTTGAGAACGTTGACAAGATCACAATGTACGGCGATGGCAACACCGCAAAGCTGGTCAAAGACATCACCGAAGCCACTACCCAGGCTTCCGCAGGACTGCTCGACGGTCTTGGCGTTGACCTGAAGTCGATGGTTGGCAGCTTTATCACCGGAAAGGCTGTAGCGTCTGGCATCAACTCCGAAACGCATGTAAACGCCGCTCCGGAAGCACCCGCAGCTCCCGTTAAGCCCGCAGAAGATCTGGTTCAGCAGTAATATCAATTCCCGGAAAGTTGATTTCCGGGAATTTTTTATTTATGGGAACCTCTAAAAATATCCCCGCAGGCGCCCTGCGGGGATTTGTAGTATCGGAGATAAATATATTACTTATTGCCTGAAAGGAGCATACGATCGTTGTTGAGTGCGGAGCCGCTTGCTTCCTCGAATTTCTGGAGCAGGTCGTCAACGGTGAGCTTCTTCTTTTCCTCGCCCTTCACGTCGTAAATTATCTTGCCGTCGTTCATCATGATAAGACGGTTGCCGTATTCTATAGCGTTTGCCATATTGTGAGTTACCATCATTGCGGTAAGATGGTTTTTCGCGATTATCTCATCGGAAAGCTGAAGCACCTTCGCTGCGGTCTTGGGGTCGAGGGCTGCGGTGTGCTCGTCAAGAAGCAGTATCTGCGGCTTCTTCAGCGTAGCCATAAGAAGCGTCAGCGCCTGGCGCTGTCCGCCGGAGAGCAGTCCAACCTTAGAGGACATTCTGTCCTCAAGTCCCAGGTCAAGCATCTTAAGCAGCTCGTGATACTCCTCGCGCTCCCTGCGGGTGATTCCCCACTTCAGGAAGCGGCCTTCGCCGCGGCGCTTTGCAAGCGCGAGATTTTCCTGTATCTCCATGGTGGCTGCGGTGCCGGTCATGGGGTCCTGAAATACTCTGCCTATGTACTTTGCGCGCTGGTGCTCGGAAAGTCCGGTGACGTTCTTGCCGTTGATGATGATGGAGCCTTCGTCCACCGGCCACACGCCCGCAATGGCGTTCAGCGTCGTGGATTTTCCTGCGCCGTTGCCGCCGATGATAGTCACAAAGTCGCCGTCATCGAGCTTGATGTTTACGCCGTTGAGCGCCTTCTTCTCGTTTATGGTTCCGCGGTTGAAAGCCTTTTTGATGTTGATGAGTTCAAGCATTACTTATCCTCCTTCTTGCCGGTCACGGAGTTCTGCATTACCTGTCCGAAATGCTCGGATTCAGCCGCCGCAGCGGACGCAGCTGCGCCTGCGGAGCGCTTTGCAGCACGCCTGAACGAAGTCTTGGAGGTTTTCTGGAGGTAAGGAACCGCCAGGAATATCGCAACGATAAGCGCGGAGAACATCTTGGTGTTGTCTGTGGAAAGACCAAGCAGCAGCACTATTCTCAGAACTACGAAGTAGATGATAGCGCCGAGAGCGGTGAACGCAAGCTTCCCGATGAAGTTGAAGTGTTTCCTCAGGATAACCTCGCCCAGAACCATGCCGATAATTACAGCCGCAAGACCGATTACGATGGCGCCTCTGCCCATGTTTACGTCGGCGAAGCCCTGATACTGAGCCAGCAGCGCGCCCGCAAGACCTACCATGCCGTTGGAGAGCACCAGCGCAATGATGGTGGTGCGCTTGGTGTTGATACCCTCCGCCTTTGACATCGAGGAGTTGCAGCCGGTGGCGCGGATAGCCATGCCGTATTCCGTTCCGAAGAACCAGTACAGCGCTGCGATGATCAGCACAACGAACAGCAGTGCGGTTCCGACGGTGCGGATAATATCAACGACCTCGTTGCCGGCGGTAACGTATCTTGACGAGATGACCAGCGGGAACTTGTCAACGCTGACCGGCGCGTTAGCCTTTCCGTTGATGTCGAGGTAAACGGAATACAGTGCGAGCTGAGTCAGGATGCCCGCAAGTATGCCCGGAATACCGAGCATGGTATTGAGCAGCGCGGTGCACAGACCCGCAGCGCAGCCCGCTAGGAATGCAATAAGCATAGCCACGGGAACAGGCACGCCGTTTGAAATGAGAACTACCGCGACAACGCCGCCCAGACCGAGGGTTCCGTCAACGGTAAGGTCCGCGAAGTCGAGTATTTTGTAGGTGATGAAAACGCCGATAGCCATGATACCCCAGATAAGTCCCTGAGTGATATCACCGGGGAGGGCGTTTCCGAAGGTGGATAGCTTAGCCAGAAAAATGTCCATGATCTCTCTCCGATACTGTTTATTTTTTGCCTTTATTTATGCAGAAGCGGGGAACGGACAAAGCCCGCACCCCGTTATGCATTAGTTTGTGTTCTGAGAATTACTCAGCGATAGCCTCGTAGCCCTCGGGAGCTGTGATACCAAGCTCAGCGCAGATGGAAGCGTTGTACTTCTTGGTAACGTTGGGAGCGAAGCGAACGTCCATTGTGGAAATGTCGGCGCCCTCAACCAGGATCTCGTAAGCCATCTCGCCGGTAGCTCTGCCGAGGTCCTCGTAGCTGATGGACAGAGTTGCAACGCCGCAGCCTCTGCAAATGCCCTCTTCGCCTGCGATTACCGGGATACCTGCGGGAACAACGATGTTCTTGATGGTCTCGGTGGAAGAAGCCATTGTGTTGTCGGTCGGGAGATAGAGTACGTCGCACTCGCCGATAGCTGTGGTGCATACGGTGCTTATCTCGTTGGTGTCAGCAGCGCTGTACTCCTTGCAAGCTACGCCTGCGTCTGCAAGGGCGTTAGCGAACAGGGTCGCCTGGTACTTGGAGTTAGCCTCAGCGGAGCAGTAAAGGATACCAACCTGCTTTACATCGGGGAACATCTCGAGCAGCATCTTAGCCTGCTCGTCGATAGGAGCGAGGTCGGAGGTACCGGAAATGTTTGTGCCGGTAGCGCCTGTCCAGTCGTCGATGGAAAGAGCGGTAGCGTAATCGGTTACGGAAGTGCCAAGGATCGGAATTGTAGCGGTAGCAGCGCTTGCAGCCTGGAGAGCGCCTGTAGCGTTAGCCAGGATCAGGTCAACGCCGGAAGCGGCAAAACCGGTACAGATGGTGGTGCAGTTGGTGGACTCGCCGTTAGCGTTCTGCTCGTCGAACTTAACGTGGTCAGCGCCGAGCTTCTCGGTGAGAACGTCCTTGAATCCCTGAGTAGCTGCGTCAAGAGCCTCGTGCTGAACGAGCTGGCAGATACCGATGTTGTAAACCTTGTCAGCGGGGATCTCAGCCGCGGAGCTGTCGTCTGCTGTAGCAGCGGGAGTGCTGCTGTCTGTAGCGGAAGAATCTGCCGCAGAGGAATCAGCGGTGGAGCTGGAATTTGTAGAGCTTGCACAAGCTGTTGCGGAAACAGCCATTGCTGCAGCTGCAATAGCTGCGAAAATCTTTCTGATCTTCATGTTACGTTTCTCCTTATTTGTCCATTCTATGTAGGTATGCGCTTTTGGACTTTGGCGCTTTTAGGCTTTCGCTCATTAAAGCTGCCCGCGCATACGTTAATTATAGCACACATTCTCTTAAAGTGCAACTTCTCATTGCAATAAAATTCAGTTTTGCCTTCATTTTTGTGAATTATAAACAAAACAGCGCCGCCGGATTTCCCATATAGAGCAGTCCGGCGGCGGCATATCATGTAATTATTTTCAGAACCCTAGCTTGTTCTTGAAATAGCTGTAAAGCTCTCCTGCCATTTCCTCCTGCTCGGTGGCACGGGGGTGACCGTTAGTTCCACAGCCTGTGCGGCGGAACATAAAGTGCGTTACGCGCTCGGAATTTACCTCCTGAGCTATTTCCTCGAGGGCGTCGTCCCAGGTGTGGTCGTGACCGAGTATCGTCAGTATCAGCACGAACTTTGCCGCGGGGTATTTCTCCATCAGCGTGCGGAGGAGCTTTATGTAGTTGTCCTTCCAGTAGCGGCGGTACTCCGGAGTCTTGATGCGCTCAGGCTCGGGGTTCGCGTCGTTCTGACCGATGGCGATGATAACCGCGTCGGGGGTCCAGCGGGAGAAATCCCACTGCTTCTTCTCGGCGTAGGGGCTGAACTGTATCTTGTCGTAGCAGCTCTCCATTCCGGTGAGCTGGTCGGAGCAGAAATATCCGGTGCCGTCCAGCAGAGCGATACCGCCCTGTGCGATGTCGTGCAGCTCCGCGTTGAGCTTCCTTGCAAGAGCCATCGGGTATGCAAAATGGGAATTATCCAGCCTGTTGCGGTGATCCTCGGGGTCGCACTGACCCTCGTAATACAGAGCCTCCGTGACCTCGCCGGCGGAAACGCTGTCGCCGTACACCTCGAGCTTCATGTCGTACTTGTGCGCGGGGTTAAAGACCTCCGCGCCCTCGTCTACCACTATCCCGACAAGCTCGATGTAGTTGTGCGAAGCCATCGTCTTGAGTATACGCAGTGTGTGCTGCTTGTCCTCAAGCCCCTCTGCGGCTGTGAACAGCTCGTCCTCCCGGTTGGTGGGGAGTGTTATCTTCTTCATCACGCCGTCGACGATGACCGCAAAGTGCGTGTCCTGCTGAAGGTTGATGTTCTTCATCACCACCGCCGCGGAGGTTCCGGTAAAGTTAACGTCCGCATAGCTTCCCGGCCATGCCATAACCGGGCGCCTCGGATCGTCAAAGTCTATTCTTCCGACATACTGGAAGCAGCCGTTATCCGCCGGGATCAGTTTCTTTCCTTTTTCAATCGTGTAAGCCATTGTGCTCTCCTTATACTTATAAATGTACTTTGCAGGTCAGCCTGTCAACGTCCAGGCGGAAAACGCACACTGCGTCAAGCATTTCCGGGCGGAATTCGCAGTTTTCCTTTCCAGCCGTATGCTTCATCAGGCTCTGAAGACCGAGTATCTTCTCATCCGGGTCGGCGACTATCGAAACGTTTCCATTGCCGATAATACTGCTGAATTCAGCGTAGCAGTCGCAGGGGGACTCACCCGGGTGCAGTTCGTAGCCGCAGTCCATTTCAAAGCCGACCTCGTAGCCCTCTTTAACAAGGTCTATCTTCCTGCCGTCTTTCGCGCTGTGGAAGTAGAAGGTACGTCTGCCGTCCTGCTTCACATAGCCAAAATTCAGCGGAACTATGTACCCCTCGCCGCTGTCGTTGAAGCCTATGCGGCAGCAGGTGCAACGGGATATTATCTCGTCTATCCTGGCTTCGTCGGTGACTTCGCGGTCTTTTCTGCGCATTTCTCGCATATTATTCCTCCTTGTGCGCCAGCAAAAGCGACACTATATAGTTGTAGACCGGAAATCCCTTTCCGGTAAGGGACAGCCTGCCCCCTTCCAGCCGGTAATACTCCCCCGGTATCAGTTTCAGAGCCTTCTCAAACGGCTTGTAAAGCTCCTCCGGAATGCCCTCTG
>OGRY01002702.1_pt1 | contig 10965 bp, 7 predicted proteins | sample 1553551 | NCBI WGS metagenome assembly OGRY01 (sample SAMEA2580101, study PRJEB22360) | human gut metagenome | biome: human gut; feature: human-associated habitat; material: faeces | place: Denmark | collected 2008/2010
CTTGCTTCTTCTTTCAGTTTATTAACCAGCTCTTGTTTCTCTGCGGGTATTTCGTATTTGGGTTTGAAATTCTTTTCTATATCGATAGAAAATTCTTTTTTCTTCAGGTCGCGAATATGTCCGTAACTTGAGAGGACTTTAAAATCTTTCCCAAGAAACTTTTCAATCGTTTTTGCTTTTGCTGGAGATTCGACAATGACAAGGTTTTTCTGCATATCTGTGATATTAAAACATATAAATTGCCCGCAAAAGTAGAAAAAAACGTTTTCTTTACCTTATAATATAGAGAGAATCTGATTTTTTTTGCAAAAAAAGACCTTTTTTATAAGAATCTTTTAAATTTTTTGTACTCAGGAGTTAGAGGAGTGAAAGCCTTTAATCGGAAGTAAATTCCCGGTAATAATTCACTTCGGCCTTTTTACCTCCGGTCAGACCGATGACTTCTTTAACTCCTGAGTTTTACTAAATAACCGGATCTGGTTTTGAGGATCTTTTAAAACCGGAAGCTCAGTCCCCCCACAAAATTGATTCCTTCAACCGGATAGTATAAGTAGTACTGATATTTCTTATTCAGCAGATTGTCAGCCTTTACATATGCCGAAATTCCTTTAAAGATTCTGTAGGTGGCTCCCAAGCTTAGGTTGCTGACGGCAGGAATACTTTTCGCGTAAAGTCCGGTATAACGTTCGGCCCTGCGGGTATATTGGTAGCCTGCGTTTAGCCAAAGCGCGGCTATCGGATGAATTTCCGTGTGAATTCCGAGGTCAAACTCCGGTTTCATCAGTAACGCTTCATTATAATCGGAGGATTTTGAACCGGTTGTTTGAGCGTCCGCATTCCAATGATAATAAGTTCCGCCTGCTGAAATAGCAAATAAGTCTTTGTACTCATAGCTGGCTTTGATACCTGCGTAAAAGTTATCTGTATGGGTCTGTCCCAAACCAATGTAGTTTGCTCCGTCTCCACCCTCCCAGGCGTCTGCCGATTGGTATAAATCATCTTTCAGATTTTGGTATCCGCCGAAGATGTCGAACCAAAGTCCGGGTGTCGGACTGGCTTTGAATCCCAGTCCGGCATTCAGTTGTTCATAAGTGTCTTTTACCTCCTGTCCCGGATCGAGGTACGGATTATAAGTTTCCAGCCGGCGGAAGTCATTTAATTGTCTGCCTCCTGTTGCTTTGGCATATAGTACGTAACTGTCCGAGAATACATATTGAGCTTTCACGTCCGGAGACACGCGGACAGCTTTCCCGTTTCCGAAAGAGAGGTCTACGTTGGCGCCTACATGTACTCTCCAACTGTCATTATTCAATTCGTAGTAAGGATTCAGATCAAGTGTTGTACGATTTTTGAAAATATCCTTTATCCGGTCTTTATTTTCTTTCAGTTCGTTCCCGTAGATCAGGTTGTTCATGGCAAATCCGATAGCTACTGTCTGCTCGTCACTGACTGAACCGCTTACGGTTGCCAGAGTACGTACCATTGTTTCGTTTACCCCTCCGAAGAGTTGGCATTGCTGCCGTCCGTATAGCATCAGATTGGTTTCCGCCCGGTATTGCAAGGGCAGGGTTTCGTCTGTTGATTTTACTCCGAAGTGTACGTCACCGGAGGTGAATTTCTGCTTTTTGAATCCGTAAGGTTCATAATTGAAATTGCTCAGGCCGAAATTACCGGCTACGTTCAAATCCAGTTTTGCAAACTGGTGTACATAGTCTACATTGGCCCGTGTACGGTAATAGAAAGCGTTCCATTTTCGGGTATCACCGAAGGGCATATCCAGCGTACCGTCCATTCCGTCCATTTTGAAGTTCACGTTCAGTTTGTCCCTGTCCGAGAGACGGAACAGATAATTGGCTAAAACGTCCAGGTTACCGTAGTTGCCATATCCCAGGCGAACATAACCCGGGATGAATCCCGGTTGTATCTCTTTGCCGGTGTAAGCGCCTATAGTCCCTGCCGGAATCGAAGTGGCGGGAGTTGTGAATGTAGCGTACTCCACCTCCTTTTTGCTTACGGAGGGCTCTTCAACTTTGGGGAGGACATTTACCTTGGCAGCATCCATTATGTCCGGATTATATTGCTGCTCCACTATTACGGTGCGGTTTACAGTCGTATCTTTGGGCTGCGTCTGAGCCTGTATCGAAACGGGCAGTGCAGTAAAAGCAATTCCTAAAAGGATATAATTATTATATTTCATACTCTGTTACTTATTAAGGTTGTTCAGTCTGCTTTCAATCATACTCTCAATGTCATCGTCAGCATGGTAGTTTTGTTGCAGGCTCAGCAGATACTGGCGGGCATCCAACTTTTTATCCATAGCCACATATACATCGGACAGGAGGATGAAGCCACGCGCCAGCCAGTAGGCATGCGGTGTGCTTTGATCGATGAAGTTCAGCAACTCTTTCTCGGCAGCGGCATAGTTCTGTGAGTTATACAGTTCCTGGGCTACCAGGAATTTTGCTTCTGCACCGTATAGGTTACGTGTATCCTTGGCCAGTTCTTTCAAGTCGCCCATGGCGGCTTTGTCTGCTTTCTGATTCAGATAAGCTTTGGCACGGTAATACAGGGCTTCGTTCTTAAGTTCCGGGCTTAGTTTGGCTTCCGATAATAAGGCAGTTGCCGCATGAATGGTTTCCGTATCGTCTTTTAGCAGATAAGCCGCACGGAGCATACCGGTTTCGGCCAGCAGTCTGCGTTCGGCGGTAGTTGCTTTTTCTTTCAGCATTTTGTAGCTTGCCAGTGCATCGGCAAACTGTACTTTATTGAATTGTACTTCCGCACGCATAATCAATGCCTCTTCCGAGAAAGGATTGTCCGGATACTCAAGCAACTTGCCCGAATGTTCCAGAATCATGTCGTAGTTCTTTTGTTCTTTGCCTATCAGGCAGAGATAATAGTGTGCGTTCAGTCCGAATGCTCCATCCGGGAAAGTTTGCAGGTACTTTCCGAAGCTCTCTTTGGCCTGCTCCACTCGTCCCCGGATGTAAATCTTCTCAGCTGCCATATAAGTCAGTGAGTCCTGCTCGCTCGCATCGAAGCGGATGTTGCCCGGCATAGCCGAAGCCAGCGCCGCAAATTCATCGATACGGTTCATATCCACATAGATCGACTTCAGGTCACGCATGGCCAGACGCGCTTCGTCGCTTCCCGGATATTTTTGGACGACTTGCTTGTAAGCGTTAATAGCCTGGTCGTAGTCCTCGTTTTGGTAATAGAGCAATCCGATCTCTGCCGCTGCTTTGCGGCTGACAGGACTTTCGGGATATTTAGCCAATAGTTCCTTGAACGAAGCGATGGCCTGTTGATTGTTGTCCATCAATACATAAGAACGGCCTTTTTCGTACAGGGCGCTGATGGCATAGGGGGAAGCGGGATATTTACCTGCCAGGCGATTCAACAAAGTGATTTTGCCTGAATAATCTTTTTGCAGGCCCGATACAAGTGCGAGTTGATAGAATGAATAGTCTCCCGAAGGAGTATTCATCGCTTCTGCCTGTGAGTAATAATGTTTGGCTTCGTCAAAGTTGCGCACATCCAGATAACAGTCTCCGATGCGGTTATAAGCATCGGCCAGTGCCGTTTTGTTTTCCCCTTTTTCCAGGCTGATATATTTCCGGAACCAGTTTTGTGCCTGTGTATAGTCTTTCTGGTGAAATGCGATATAGCCTAAGTTATAATGTGCCAGGGCATACATCTCGTTATGGGTCTGCTGGGTCAATTGCAGATAATCGGTGAAGTTCCGTTTAGCTTCCTCCATACGGTTCAAGCGGTAATAAGCTTCGCCTCTCCAGTAGAGGGCGTCGGCTTTGGTCTGGCGGTTGTATTGTCCGAGTCCGAGCGAGCGGTCGAAATAACCGATGGCTTGTTCGAATTGTGTATTGGCGAATGCTTGTGTGCCCAGTTGGAATAAGATACGTTGCTTTGCTTCCAGAATGCGTTTACCGGGATGTGCGATGCGGTCGATTGACTTCAGGGCCGCCTCATAGCTCCGTGTGTTCATATACACTTCTACCAGATAGCTACTTACCATCTCCGCATATTCTGAGTTCGGGAATTCATTGAGGAATTTTTCAAAAACAGTTACCGACTCGCCGAAAGCCGAATAAGATGTTTCGTGGATGCACAATGCATAGTTGTAGGCGGCCTGTTCTTTAATTTTCAGGTTTGCGTTCGAGGCGGCAGCCTGCTCGAATGCCATGCGGGCTTTGTTTTTTTCAGCCAGATGCAGATAGGCGAGTCCCATGTGCAGGTATGCGTTTTGAGTGAGTGCATCGCTCTCGGTAGTGACCTCTCCGAGTGTTTCGGCAGCTTTGGAAAATACGCCGGTCTGAAAGTAAGACAGTCCCAGCATATAAAGTGCGTCTCTTCGTGGAGTATTTTCCTTTTCCAGATAATTCCGGAAAGAGGCGACCGCCTTGTGATAATCTCCAAAATGATAATAGGCATCTCCCAGAATCCGATACATTTCCGCGGCGTGTTCGTTTTGCGGATAGGCAGACAGATAATTTTGTGCTACGATCTGTGCCTTGTCATAATTCTTTTTGACGGCGTAAATCTCAGCGATATAATAGGGCACCAATGCCTTGTATTTTGCGTCATCCTGCAGGGGGAGAAAGCCTTTCAGTGCTTCGTCATACCGTTTTTGCGTATAACGTATGTATGAGATATAGTAAGAACAGTCATTCGCATATTTGGGACTGCTTGCTTTCAGGGTTTCGAACCAGATGGCGGCCTCTTTGACATTGCCGACTTTCAGGTAGCAGGTAGCCAATTGATAGGTCATGTCATCCCGTTCCTCGTTGCCCAGCAAATCAAGGCGGGAAGAGTTGAACAAGGCGAGAGCTTCATCATAGTTGCCCTGATAAAAATAAGCAGAGGCAATCAGTGCATAAATACGGTTTGCGTGAGGAGTATCCGGATAGGTGTCCAGATAGTTGCGTAGTTGCGCGATGGCATTACGGTCTTTCAATTCATACGCCGAACATACCAACATGTATTCAGCCTCTTCTTTCAGGTTCACGTCCGCTTTCTGGCGGACAAATGTGCGCAGGGGAGGCATTGCGGCTGCATAGTTCTTTTGCAGGAACAGCTCTTTCCCTTCTTTATACAGATTTACGGGAGACGTTATTTTCTCGCTGGTTTGTGCCTGCAAGGCGACAGGCACACAACATGCCACGGCACATATCAATCGTGATATCTTTTTTTTCATAATTCAGAGTTTTGACAAAAGTACTTGTTTTTATGTATTTTACCTCTCTTTCAGGAATCTTTTTAACCCTTTTTTGATAGAGCCCAACCCGAACTCTTCGGGATTAATTTGGCACAATGGGACGAAAAACGAGTCCGCCACATCATCCATTGCTTCAAAGTGACTTGTATCTTCCACTTGGCAAAGGAAAAACATGTCGAGCGTATGTACAGGAAACCCGGAATAGATATAAATGTTCGGAAGGGAAAACAGGTAGGTTGCCTTTTTCACTTTTAGTCCGGTCTCCTCTTCTACTTCCCGGCTTACTCCTTCTTCACCCGTTTCGTTCATGTCGATGAAGCCACCCGGAAGGTCCAGCGTCCCTTTCGCCGGCTCTTTGGCACGGCGGCATACCAGTAACTCGTCTTTTTCGTTTAAGATCAGTGCCACTGTAGCCGATGACGGGTTGAAATAATAAACGAACCCGCAATCGGTACATTGTTTAGACTTCTCGTTGTGAATCTCAAAAGCGGCAGAACCGCATTTCGGACAGTATTTAAATTGATTAAGTGGATGTTCCATCATTCTATTTGTTTTTGTGCAGGCAAAAATAACGAAAAAGAAGCAGTTTCAGGTGATATGTCCGCCAGTATTGTATGTTTGATAATATAAAGTGTTGATAAAGAATGGGAAATGACTACTGTAATGTCCGCTTCCTTTTTCTTCTTTTCCTTTTTCTTTCTCTACCTTTGCCATTGATTTATTTATTAATACACAAACTATGAAATCACTTCATTCTCTTTTATTTTGCGGAGTACTTCTTTTGCATGCTTCTTGTTCGGGAATAAAAACATCAGATGAGAAATCTTTGGATGATTGTCCTTTGGTAGCGACCTGGAAACAGGCCGGTACTGACAGTATAGTGGTATTGGACGTCGGGTTGATAAAAGATACCATGCAGATACGGCTCAGCCAGTTGGTAGACGACCTGGAGATTATCAAGCTTGAAACCCGGGATACGGCATTAGTCAAGTCCGGATATATGGCGGTCTCTGACCGGTACATGCTTTTGGGAAGTTATTTAATGCCTTGTAAGTTATTTGATAAGAATGGGACTTTCCTGCGTCAGATTGGCGGGCTTGGGCAAGGTCCCGGTGAGTATACCAATATTTATGATGCTCAGATCGATGAAGTGAATAATCGGATTTATATGCTTCCGTGGACTTCAAATCAACTATTGGTTTTTGACTTGGATGGAAATATACTTCCTCCGATACCTTTGCCGGCCCGAGTTCCTAAAGGAGTGTTCCGGGTAGATACGAAAAAGAATCTATTGACTATGGGCATCTTGCCTTTCCAGGATTTAGAAAATAAGTTTGTGCTTTGGCAACAAGATCTCAAAGGAAATGTATTGCAATCCATCAGTTCGACTCCTTATTATACTTATGATGATTACAGCAATGAAGTGAGCAGTAACCGGAATGCCGGTTCTTTTGACTTCTTCATCTTTAATTGGTCTGCCGTACAAGATTCCTTGTATCACTATGATGCGAAAGAGAATCGTTTGGTTCCTGTTTTTACCGCCAATTTCGGGACTCAGGATATTCCCAAGCATACGTATACGGAGTTTCCCGGACATTATTGGGTCAACATCATAACAGAGGTTGTTAATGGGCAGGGTATGCCTCCAATGAATGTTTTGATAGATAAGCATAGCCTGAAAGGGACCTATTGTACATTGGTGATTGATGAACTTGGGGGTATTCCGGTCGAGTATCCGTACGACTGTTTTCAGGACGGACGTTTTCTGATGAATCTCGATCCGGGAGATTTGATTGATGAATTGGAAAAAGTCCTTGCTAGACCCGAACGTTTTTCTAAAGAAGAATCAGATCGACTTACAAAATTAAAGAATTCGATTTCCGTTGACGATAATAACTATATTCTGGTCGGTAAGTTTAAGTCAAAAGGAGAAAGTCTGATACTTTCTGCTAATCCGGTTCAGAAAATAACGGAGCAGGAACAACAACCGGCAAAAGAGGAACCGGTAAAGACTGCCGTTCAGTCCGAAGTAGCATCGGAGGCGGATACAGTGTGGAGTGTATCTCCATATTCAGCTATACTTCCTGATGCCATTGATTATTTCCGTACTCATAATAAATATAAAGATTGGGATCCGAAAAAGGGCAAGCGCGTCCTTGTGCGTGGCATCGCAGAGAAAGACGGAACAATTACAGGTGTAGGCATCAGTTATGGATGGGATCTCGATCCTCAGAGCGGGGCTATGAAGAATAAGAGCGAGGGAACTTGTGGGCTGAAAGAGTTGGATGAAGAAGCCTTAAGGCTGATCCGGCAGGCTAAACTTTTACCCGGAATGACAGATAAGAAAATACCGGTCAGAAGTAAATTCGTTATTGTAGTCGATTTCCCTCCTAAATGACGAGTTAATTTCATTTTGTCAAATTTACAATTTGTCCGGTAAGCTCTGTCTGTAACCGGATAAATTCGGATGAAGATTCATGCAGCGCATTTTTTGCGCTGCATTTGGCTTCTGTGTTTGTCTATATTGTAGCTGTTTTGCTGATTGGCGGATGTTTGGATATGATATTCCTTGATCTGTCTGTCTATTTGTCTACTGTGCTTGCTGTTTGCTTTCTTTCTTCTATCGATGGTTTTTCTTTTTCAGTATGCAACCAGCCTCTTTCTTCCCCAATTGGGTCACTGATTTATCCTCCGTTTTTAGCAAGTTAACATCCTGTTGGCAAAGAATTAGTTTTCTACCGACAGGAAGTTAACTTACTCCTTTCATGAAGTTAACTTACTCCTTTCATGAAGTTAACTTACCATATTCTGTTTATTCATATCCTGCTTGCATGATTATGCCATTTCTCTGGATTTATTCGCTTTTGTTGTATATCATTGCTTTTTTTATTCATTTTCATTTCTATTTCTTGCCGCTTCTACCAATGTTCGGTTAGCTGGGAACGGTATATTGCAACTATTTGTCATAGAAACACTCTGTTTCCTTACGTTTCTCTATTTCTTTGGTCGAGCTTTGTCTATTGAGTGTGTGGTCGTCTCTATGATTTGTTTAATACCCGCCTGATTATCAACACTAAATTACGATATATTCGTATTTTATTGATTCGCAAATAAATATATGTATTGTTTCTCGCTGAAAAGTTTGCTTTTATTAAATGCAATCCTTATTTTTGGAGAAATAATTTTAAGCCTTATTTTTTGATAAACAGGCAGAAGAATGAAGCGGAATATATGTTTTTACTTGATGCCTTAGGGGATTGATACGTTGCTCATGAACCCAAAGCTTTGTTGCAAAACGACTAAAACGACTAATATGAAACAGAACACCTTTTTTGTTAATGTATGGACCTTGATGCTGATTCTGGGTCTTATTGCTTGTGGAGAGAAAAAAACGCAGGTGAAAACAGAACTTCAGAGAATAGAAGCTTTTGCATTTGATGTTAATGATGATTATTTACAAAGCTATGCCGGTACTTTTTGCTATTCTACTTCAGCCCGGATCGATGGTAAAGAGTGTCTGATTGTTTATAATGGAAAACTTCATTCCATTGACATCCTGAATCTGGCTGATCGCCGGCCATTAAAGCAAATAGCTCTGGCTAAGGATGGTCCGGATCAGATACTTGCTCCCAAAGGGATCGGCTATTATAAAGATTCGTTTATCATACTGAATACCGGTGGTTTGTATCGGGTTGGTCAGGATGGAAAAGTGGTGTCTAAGAAACTTCTCAATGATTTTCCGCAGATTAAGGAAGAAGGGTATGGAATAGCTGTTCCCGATCTTACTGTTTACTTTAGCGTGTATAGCTTCTTCGGATTTGATGCTGCGAATGGAAGAGTGGCTTTACCCCTCTACTTTTATGAGAAAGATACTACGGGAGAATATCCGAAGAAAGTGCTGATTGTTTCGTGTGACGATTGGAATATACGGGATGAAGTGGAGATACATTGTCCTGATGTGATAAGGAAAGAGGGAGATATGCAATTACTGGGTTGTGTCAACGTGCTTCCCTACGGTGACTGGTTGATTTATAATTTCCCTGCGTCTTCCAAAGTTTATGTTTACGATCTGTCTGCAAAAAAGAGTAAAGAATATGATTTTCCTTCTACCTTTACAGATCCTTTTTTCCATTTACCGGATATAAATGGGTCGGAGCCCGGTTTCGGATGCCTCAAAACCGGTTATTATTTCCCATTGTGTTACGATGCCTATCATAATGTGTTCTGGCGTATTCAACAGGGGCCTTTAGATGGTCATGGAGTGGGAGGAAAGCCCTTTTCCGTCATGTGTATATCACCTGATTTTTTGAATAGTGCAGAGTATGTGATTCCTGCCGGTGCATCTATCTATCCCGATTTGGCTTTTACAGATTCTTTGATCTTGTTGCCGTATACGGGAGGTGATAAAATCGGTGAAAACAATATGTGCTTTTATGGACTGCAATATAGAGAATAGTAGTTGTGGCAAGGACTGCTTGGAGGCGCTCCCGTTAATTAATTTAATTTCATAGGGTATGAAACTGTTTATTTCGTCATTGTACTTTATGTGGTCTGCTGAATTTGATCTGTATAATACAGATCAAAGGTTGTGATATAATAATGACATCTTAAAATGAATTCTGTATGAAAGTTTTGTATGTAATTTTTATATGTGTTTTGTATTCATGTATGCAAAATGTTGAGCCGGATAATAAGATAAATGTGGGTGCAGCAATGAATGCTTTAGGAAAGATAACGGCACAGACAATATCTTCTAATGTGAGATATGTAGCATTGGAAACAAATGATAGTAGCCTTGTGGGAGAAATGCCGGATATGCGGGTGTTAGAGCATGCCATACTTGTATCTTCCGTAAATCAATGCCTGAAACTTTTTGATCGATCTACCGGTAAATTTATTCGGGATATAGGTCATGTCGGAACAGACCCGCAGGGATATGCTAAAGATGCTTGGGGAAAAGTGAACTATTGGGTTGATTATGACCAAAACATAATATATGTTTTAGGTTGGGGTAATGATTTAATATTGTATGATTTAGCTGGTAATTATAAAGATAGAATTTGTATAGATGATAATGTACGCTATAATTTGCAGCAAAGCTATCTATATGTTACTTATGGTAAACTATGGGGACATAATAAACTTGATATTTCCAAGTCACCCTTGTTTTGTATAGACGAAAACTCTAATCACATTACAGATATAGTAGGTGTAGGGGACTTCCACGGTGTAGGTGTTTCCCTCGCTGTCCGTCCTCGTTTCGGTGCGGTATCGTACCTGTACTTCTTCCTCAACGGTCAAGATATACTGTTTCTCAAAGAGCATTTCAAGGGTGCTTTGCGCTTCATCAAGGGTAAACACGCCCTCATGCAGCGCGGAAAGGATAGAGATTAGCACATAGGGGTCATGCTCGATCTCGTCCGCGTTCACCCGGTATTCGTCATAGCCGGGGTATTCGCGCTCGATATTATTCAGCATATCTTGTAACTCGGCTTCCATAGCGGCATACGCGCTTTCCGCGCCTGTAATATCCGCGTCCTCGGAAAGATAGGACGACGCAATTAAGCCGCTGCCGCTGTTGCCGCCAAAGAGGGAGCAAGAGGACAAGCCGCCGAAAAGCAGAAGCACGATAAAGGCAATCCCGCCCACAAGCAAGCAGCCTTTCCAGTGCCGGACGACAAAGAACGTCGCCCGTTTGGTTTCCTGCGCGGTTTTCTTCGCCGCCTTTGCGG
>OGRY01002703.1_pt1 | contig 10959 bp, 8 predicted proteins | sample 1553551 | NCBI WGS metagenome assembly OGRY01 (sample SAMEA2580101, study PRJEB22360) | human gut metagenome | biome: human gut; feature: human-associated habitat; material: faeces | place: Denmark | collected 2008/2010
ACCAGCAGCTGATGTGCAGGAAGCACCGGCAGCAGAGATTGCAGAGACAATCGAATAAATTTTTCGGATTGTAACAGAGAGGAATATAGAATGATTTTTGATACTCATGCGCATTATGATGATGATGCATTTGATGAGGATCGCGATACATTGCTGGGGGAGATTTTCTCCTCCGGCATTTGTTGTATCACGGACGTTGGTGCGTCTGTGAAATCCTCAAAAAGTGCGGTTGCACTTTCAAAAAAGTGGCCGCAGATATATGCTGCCGTTGGTGTTCATCCAGACAGCACAGCTGATATGACAGAGGAAGATATTGAAACGCTGCGAAGCCTTGCACAGGAAAAAAAGGTAGTGGCAATTGGTGAGATCGGACTTGATTATTATTGGGACAACTCACCGAGAGAAGTTCAGAAGAAATGGTTTGAACGCCAGCTTGCACTTGCAAGAGAGGTTGATCTGCCGGTTATTATACACATCGATAGCCAGATAAAGTGCATTACGCATACCCGATTCATCCGCTATACCCTGTCCGGTAATATCATACGCCATACCATGCACCGTAGAGGTATATACAATAGGTAATCCTGCCAATAACACCGCTCCTTCATTACCCTCTATCGTTTTGAAAGGAATCATCCCCTGGTCGTGATACATGGCCAGAATAACATCGAATTTTTCAAATTCTACACCACTGAACAATCCGTCCGGCGCATAAGGTCCCAAAGCCATGATCCCATTATCCCGGGCTCGTTCGATCGCCGGAATAATCACATTCCTCTCTTCTTCCCCATACATACAGTTCTCGCCGGAATGGGGATTGAGTCCCAATACGGCAATCCGGGGCTTCCGGATGGTAAAATCTTTCTTCAGACAAGCATCCAGCAACTTCAGTTTATAGTAAATATTGTTGACCGTAATATTTCCGGCAATATCCCGGAACGGCAGATGATTGGTAACGAATCCCATCTTCATCTTTTCACCCACCAACAGCGGCATGACATTACGGGTTTCATATCTTTCGCTAAAAAATACCGGACAACTCGCTGCGGGCTTAAAGGAATTGCACCCTTGAGGAGCTCCTACCAGGACATCGATCTCATTCCGGTCCAAAGCAGTCAGAGCAGCCTTCAATGCCAGCACCGCCGCATCGTCCGATTCCGGCGTCTCCTGGCCCAAATCCACTTTGATCGCATCGTCGACACAATTGACGATATTACACCTTTTCGGATTCGCATCACGGGCATTCTGAATACTATTCAAACTGAAATTTTCTATATTTAAAGCTTTCCGATGATAAGCAGCCACCTTCGAGGATCCGAACAATACCGGGGTACATACTTCGCAGATCCGGTTTTCTGCCATCATTTTAATGATCAACTCATAGCCAATACCATTGACATCTCCATGAGTAAATCCCACTGTAAGTCTATTCTCCATATCATACTCTGTTTGTAGCTTACAAATATAATAATAACTGGGCAAACCCGATCGTAGTAATTCCATTTATTTTTGTTTTGTTACAGCGTTCATTCAGGAATGAGTTATTCTCTGAAAAACAACCACCGAATTCAGACATATTGCTTAACTTAGCCCATCGATAAATAAACCTTTTCAGTAACCGGATTTATGGAAATTACAGATAAACACATTGAACAATTCCTGGCAGCTGCACATCAAACCGGCGAACGGCGGTTGACCCGTTGCAGCAGTGGTAATCTATCCTGGCGTATCGGCGAATTCGCCCTGATCTCGGCAACAGGCTCCTGGCTTCCCGAACTGCAAGCCGGCCAAATCTCCATTTGCCGGGTCGCGACCGGTGAAATTACAAACGGTATCCACCCTTCTATGGAAAGCGGCTTTCATTTACAAATCCTGCAAAACCGCCCTGATGTAAATGTCGTATTGCATTGCCAAAGTATTTATGCCACGACGATTGCCTGCATGAAAAAGAAACCCGATAATTTCAATGTCAGTATAGAAATCCCCTGTTATTGCGGGAGAGAAATAGCCATCGTCCCCTACTATCGTCCCGGTTCGGCCGAATTAGCGAAGGCTGTCAGCGAAGCCCTGCTCAATCACGATGCTGCACTTCTGGAAAAACACGGACAAGTATACGCCGGAAAAGATTTGAAAAGTACGATTGAAAAAGCTGAATTTCTGGAAATGGCCTGTGAAATCATGATCCATAGCGGCATGAATTACAACCCGCTCACTTTGCCGGAAATCGAAGAACTGGAGCAATACCTCCGCGGCAAACACCGATAAAAAAACCCGGAACCGAGACTGGTTCCGGGCGATAAATCACTTCGTATCCATTATTCCTCACTACCGGTTTCCTGATTGTCTTCTGTTCTTTCAGGCCGTGATTCACGACGTTCGGGACGTTCACGTCTTTCGCCACGATCGTGTCTTTCCGGACGTTCCCGTCTTTCACCCCGGTCATTTCTATCACCACGCGGACGCTCTGATCTTTCCTGATAACCTTCCGGTTTCGGCAGCAATGCCTTGTGTGACAAACGTAATTTTCCGGTTTTAGGATCCACTTCCAGTAATTTCACCTGAATATGATCGCCTTCTTTCAATACATCCTCTACTTTCTCGATCCGTTTGTAATCAATTTCAGAGACATGCAACAAACCGTCTTTTCCCGGCAGGATTTCAATAAAAGCACCGAAAGGCATAATCGATTTTACAATACCGTCGTACACCTCACCAACTTCCGGTTTAGCGACGATAGCCCGAATCCGTGCCAGCGCCTTATCGATCGATTCCTTATTGGTAGCCGAAACGTCGACAATACCTTTATTACCAACTTCTTCAATATTGATGGTAGCACCTGATTTTTCCTGAATATCCTGGATAATCTTTCCTCCGGGACCAATCAGCGCACCGATCTGATCTTTGTCGATAGTAACGGTAACAATACGGGGAGCGTGCGGTTTCAGGTCTTCACGCGGAGCCGGCATGGTTTCGGTGATGATATCCATGATATGCATCCGTCCTCGTTTCGCTTGTTCCAAAGCCTGTTCCATAATTTCATAAGAAAGTCCGTCTACCTTGATATCCATCTGGGTAGCGGTAATACCGTCACGGGTTCCTGTTACTTTGAAGTCCATATCGCCCAGGTGATCCTCGTCGCCCAGGATATCGGACAATACAGCATATTTAGCACACCCTTTATCGGTAATCAATCCCATAGCGATACCTGTCACCGGTTTTTTCATCGGTACACCGGCATCCATCAAAGCCAGCGTTCCGGCACATACGGTAGCCATGGAAGACGAACCGTTGGATTCCAGAATATCGGATACCACGCGGACCGTATAAGGGAAATCTTCCGGAATCATCCGTTTCAATGCCCGTAAAGCCAGGTTCCCGTGACCGATCTCACGACGTCCTACTCCCCGTGAAGCTTTAGCCTCTCCGGTTGAGAACGGCGGGAAATTATAGTGCAATAAAAATCTTTCTTTTCCCTGAATAGTAGCCTCATCGATAATTTTCTCATCCAGTTTCGTTCCCAGGGTAACAGACGACAAAGACTGTGTCTCACCGCGGGTAAAGATCGAAGATCCGTGAGGTCCGGGCAGATAACCTACTTCACACCAGATCGGCCGGATCTGTTCGGTAGTACGTCCATCCAGACGTATCCCTTCGTCCAAAATCATCCGGCGCATCGCTTCTTTTTCCACATCGTGGTAATAACGTCCCACCAACATGGCTTTTTCGATCTGCTCTTCTTCAGGCAGAGAAGCCAGGTATTCGGCCCGTACATTGTCCAACAATTCGCCACGCAGGTGTTTGTTTGCATTACACTGCCGTGCCACATCATAGGCTTTTTGGTAACACTTGTCCCAAATATCCTTACGCAGTTCCTCATCGTTCACTTCGTGACAATACGTCCGTTTTTCTTTTCCGACAGCAGCAGCCAGTTCTTGCTGAGCTACACACTGTTCTTTAATAGCTGCATGTGCAAACTTGATGGCGTCCAGCATTTCTTTTTCAGAAACTTCGTTCATCTCGCCTTCTACCATCATAATATTTTCATAGGTAGCTCCGACCATGATATCCAGATCGGCCTCTTTCAGAGCGGAAGCCGTCGGATTGATCACAAATTCTCCCTGGATACGGGCAACCCGTACCTCGGAGATCGGACCATGGAAAGGGATATCGCTGACAGCCAAAGCTGCCGATGCAGCGAGTCCGGCCAATGCATCCGGCATCGATTCTTCATCGGCCGAATACAGGGTCACCTGTACAAAAGTCTCTGCATGATAATCGTCCGGGAACAGAGGACGCAATGCCCGGTCGACTAAACGGGATACCAATATTTCGTAATCCGAAGATTTTCCTTCTCTCCGTGTAAAACCTCCCGGGAAACGTCCGACAGAGGCGAATTTTTCTTTATAATCTACAGACAAGGGCATAAAATCTACATCAGGACCTGCATCCTGAGCAGAAACCACAGTCGCGAGCAACATCGTATTGCCCATTTTCAGCATCACAGCACCATCTGCCTGTTTTGCCAATTTGCCGGTTTCCAGCGTAATTACTCTTCCGTCAGCCAGAGTAATGTTCTTTTCAATAACGTTCATAATAACTTAACGGTTAAAAATAAAATGTTTTAACGGAATTCTTTTTCGGAGGGAGGAGGGAGGATAGAAACAAGCCCGGTTGTCGCCGGGCTTGGGAAAACGTATTTTTATTTACGTATATTCAAAGCTTTAATGATAGCACGATATCTTTCAATGTCGCGGTCTTTCAAATAGTCAAGCAATGCCCGGCGTTTTCCAACTAATTTGATCAATGCTTTCTGAGTACCGAAATCTTTGTGATTGGCTTTCAGATGCTCGGTCAAATGATTGATACGGTAGGAAAATAAAGCTATCTGAGATTCCGCAGAACCCGTATCTTTATTAGACTTCCCGTATTGAGAAAAAAGTTCTTCTTTTTTTTCTGCTGATAAATACATGGTTTTTAATTCTTTAAATGATTAATATCGTTAAAACGCCGCAAAGATAGGCTTTATTCCCGGAATTACAAAGAAATGCGACAGTAATTCGTAATAAAAATATAGGTATTTAGATCATAGAAAGGAATTCTCAAAACGGGGTTGGTACAACTTGAAAATTATTTTTACATTTGTAGGTTTTTATAGCCTATAGGGAAAATCTTCCCTATTTATTTGTGTATGAAATTTAGAAGATGATATAAAATTACGACGGATGAAAAGATTTATTTTTTTGTTGATGGCCCTAATGCCTGTTTTGGTTTTTGCTCAAAAAGCTAAAATCGATTTTACAACAACCTCTCACAATTTCGGTACGATCAATGAAAATGCCGGTAAAGCGACTTTTGATTTTTCATTTAAAAACACAGGAAATGTTCCTTTGATCCTGACCAACGTACGGGCCGGATGTGGTTGTACAACACCGGTATGGAGCAGAGAACCGGTAGCTCCCGGTCAAACAGGCAGCATCAAAGTGGCTTTCGATCCACGCAACCGTCCGGGTGCTTTCGTTAAAAGCATTACAGTCAATTCCAATGCTTCCAATTCGGTCGTATCGTTAACGATACGGGGTAATGTCACCCGGAAACCGTTAGGTCCGTACGATCAGTATAAATTCAATATAGGGGCATTAAAATTAACGAGCAACACGATCAATCTGGGGGCGATCAATAACAACCAGGTACTGGAACGGAAGATAGAGGTGATCAATAGTGAAAATAAACCCGCCCGACTTCAGGTAATCAGTGAACATCCCCATCTGACGGTAAGTATCAGTCCTACGACCCTGACTAAAGATCAAAAAGCCACGATTTCGATCAAATACGATGCCACCAAGAAGAACGACTGGGGATTTGTTACCGATAAAATTCAGCTGCAGGTAAACGATAAAACAACCGGAGACATTACCGTTGCAGCAACGATCAGCGAAGATTTCTCCCACTATAACGGTAATTTTGAAAAGGCTCCTGCAATTTCTTTATCGGAAACGGAATACACCCTGAACGATCTGGATAAAAACAGTACCTACACCCATGAATTCACCATTCAAAACATCGGAAAATCGGAACTGGTCATTCGTAAAATAAAAACTTCAGATTCCAATCTTTCGGTCACAGCTTCCAGAGATACGGTCAAACCAGGAAAAAAAATCAAAGTTAATCTGAGTGTAAAAACCGGAAATGCCCAAAAATTAATTAAAATCATCCAGTTCACGACCAACGATCCTCACAATCCGATTATGACTTATAAATTGATCGGTAATCTGAAATAAGAATACTAAAAATCCGAAGTCATGAAATATTTTATTTCACTTATATCCGCTTTATTATTCACGTTTACCGTATTTGCCCAGGGAGTTCTTGAAATAAAGCAATCCCGGCAAACTTTAAAAACCCTTCTGGCAGACGATCAGCCGATGACAGTGGTTTATACGGCTCAAAACACAGGTACTCAACCGGTCATCATTACCCGCGTCACTCCCATGACCAGTTTACTGAAAGCCGATTGGCCCAAAAGTCCGCTTCTCCCCGGTAAAAGTTGTGATATAAAAATCACGTTTATTCCGATGCAATTACTGGAAAATTTCAACATGCGGATTCTGGTTTATTCCAATGCAAATCCAGCACGTAAAGAATTGATTCTGACAGGGAATCTGGTCGATAATCCTTCCAAACCGGAATTATTGTATAAATATAATATGAATGGTTTGAAATTCAAAAACAACAATATCAACTTCAAGAAAGTATATACCTGGCAAGTCGCTACAGATACGCTGGAATATTACAATACCCTCAAAGACGCTGTCAGCTTAGGAGTCATTTATAAATCCAACCATTTGCAGGCCACTTTCGAACCCGCACAAGTAGCTCCGGGCAAAAAAGGAAAGATTATCGTCACTTTCGATGCTCCCAAAGCCAATGACTACGGTTATGTTTACGAAAGCCTTATCTTGTCCGTCAACGGTTCTAAAGAATATAGCAACCGTTTATCCGTTACCGCGGAACTTAGTGAAGATTTCAGTAAACTGAGCAAAAAAGACAAAGCCAATGCGCCGATAGCACAATTCGATAAAAAAGAATGTAATTTCGGAGAAATCAAACAGGGAGAAAAAACCAGTTGTGATTTTACTTTAACGAATACAGGGAAAAGTATCCTGTTCATCCGGAAAACGAAAGCCAGCTGTGGGTGTACTGCCGTTACCCTGGGACAAAAAGAAATTCAGCCCGGCCAATCGACAACCATCCGGGCCACTTTCGACTCTACCGGCAAATCCGGACGTCAGTATAAATCGATCACAGTCATCACCAACGATCCCTCTCAACCGGAAAACACCTTGACAATAAGCGGAAACGTCAAATAAAGAATAAAATGCACAAAATGGTTTATCCGGAAAATTTCGAAAGCAAGATTAAGTTTGATAAGATCAGGCAATTCGTTCAAAAAAACTGTCTGAGCGATATGGGCAGAGATTTGGTAGAAGCGATGAAATTTTCTACTGAACCGACAGAAATCCGGGAACGCCTGGAAGAGACGCAGGAATTTATGTCTATTCTGGAAGAAGAAGACCAATTTCCCGGTGATCATTTCAGCGACGCCCGTCCCTTTTTGAACAAAGTACGGGTGGAAGGCTTATTTCTGGAAGTGGCCGAAATGGTCGCTCTCAAGCAATCGCTGGAATCCCTGACGGCTATAGTCCGTTTTTTCCACGGCAAAGACGAACGGTATCCGCGTTTAACGGCCCAGGCCGGAGATATCCAATTATTTCCTTATATTCTGCAACGCCTCGATTCCATCGTATCCCGCCATGGGAGCATAAAAGACACGGCTTCCCCTGAATTGGGAGATATCCGCCATCGGCTTCAACGAAAACAAAACGGTATCTCCCGGCGTATGCAGGCTTTATTACAACAGGCTCAGACAGAAGGGTGGGCAGAAAAAGACACTTCCATCGCTATCCGGGACGGTCGTATGGTCATCCCCGTGCCTTCTGCCTATAAACGAAAAATAAACGGTATCGTCCACGACGAATCGGCTACGGGTAAAACCTCTTATATCGAACCGGCCGAGATCGTCGAAACCAACAATGAAATCCGGGAACTGGAATTGGAAGAGAAACGGGAGATCACCCGGATCCTCCGTCGGTTTGCCGAAGACCTGCGTCCCTACGTCGATGATTTGATTCCGGCCTACGATTTTCTGGCTTACATCGATTTTGTCCGGGCTAAAGCAGCTTTTTCACTCTATATCGAAGCAACCGTACCGGCTTTCAGCGAACGTCCGGAAATGTTCTGGTACAGCGCCCGGCATCCTCTTTTATGGCTCAGCCTGAAAAATAGCGATAAAAATATCGTCCCGCTAAAAATAGAGATTGATGAAACCCAACGGATTATCCTGATATCGGGTCCCAATGCAGGTGGAAAATCCGTATGCCTGCAAACCGCCGGTTTATTGCAATATATGTTTCAATGTGGCCTGCCGGTACCGGTCAGTGAAGCAAGCCGGTTCGGTATTTTCAAAAAAATACTCATCGACATGGGTGACGAGCAATCCATTGAAAACGATCTGAGTACCTATAGCTCACACCTCATCAACATGAAAAACTTTCTCCGCTACGGAGATGAAAATACCCTGATCCTGATCGATGAATTCGGCACCGGTACAGAACCCATGCTGGGAGGGGCTATAGCCGAAGCTATCCTGAAAACCCTCAATCAAAAACAGGTGAAAGGGGTAATCACGACCCACTACACCAACCTGAAACATTTTGCAGCGGAAACTACCGGTATTGAAAATGGAGCCATGCTTTACGACAGTCACCGGATGTTGCCTTTATTCGAATTATGCATCGGAAAACCGGGTTCTTCTTTTGCCTTCGAAATTGCCAAAAAGATCGGCCTTCCTAAAGAAATACTGGAAGATGCCGCCTCGAAAATCGGTGAAGATCATATCAATTATGACAAACATCTGAAAGACATCGCCCGGGACAAACGCTATTGGGAGGAGAAACGCAGACGCATTCACGAAAATGAGAAACGACTCGATGAAGTAGTCGAAAAATATCGTCAGGAATTGACCGAAGCTTCCCGTTTACGCAAAGAAATCATCAAAGAAGCCCAACAAAAAGCTCAGGAAATCATCCATTCGGCCAATAAAACCATCGAACAGACTATCCGGGATATCCGCGAAAATCAAGCAGAAAAAGAAAAGACCAAAGAAATCCGGCAAAAAATGGAGGCCGAAAAAGAACGGTTACTCTCCGAACAAGCCAGCGCTGAAGAAGAACGGATTCGGAAAAAAATGGAAAAACTGCAAAACCGGGAAAAAAATAAAAAGACCAAAAATAAAGCCTCCGCTTCAACTCCGGCTTCCGAGGGCACCACAACCGAACTCCCTTTACAGAAAGGGGATTTTGTCAGTCTGCCCAACAAAGCCATCGGAGAAATTCTTGAAATCAACGACAAAACTGCGGTTATCGCTTTAGGGAATCTGAGAACGACGGCTAAACTTTCCCAACTGAAAAGAGCATCGGCCAGTCAGGCCAAGAAAGTGGCCCGTACCCAGCCCCAAGCCTCGTATGCCAATATCCGGGAAAATATCAGCCAAAAACGTTTCGATTTCAAACCCGATATCGATCTCCGGGGAATGCGCGGAGAAGAAGCCTTGCAAAAAGTGATCACCTTCCTCGACGAAGCCGTTATGCTCAATTACAAAGAAGTAAGGCTACTACACGGCACCGGGACAGGAGCTTTGCGGCAACTGATCCGTCAATATCTCAGCACCAACCCGCTCGTCGCTTCCTTCGGAGATGAACAAATACAACTGGGAGGCGCCGGAATTACAGTCGTAAAATTAGATATATAATATTGGCATTTAATACATGTTTACTCTAAATGTAGGATTATTCTGTTACCTATTCGTCTGCGGTGTTCGTGTTTGGGAACCCGGTCGCTTCTGTCGGTCGTCTAGCCCTTTCTTTCACTGACCGGCGGAACTCCTCACTCCGTTCGTCAGTGATAGAAAAAGCCAGTGTAAAGGCATGGGGACTGAACGTTACTTACGGCTTCAAGAAACCAAAGAAAAATCGGGCTTTGTCCATGCCTTTTCAAAGTTATAAATTATCGAATTATTAATTAATGTACAAATGTACGACTGAATAATTCTACTATAAATCGGGACATTGCTGCAAAATGGATTGCATAATGACAGCTGCAGCCTCGGCATCGGCCAGGGCATGATGATGATTTTTCAGGTCATATCCGCAAAAGGAAGAAACGGTATGCAACTGATAATTTTCCAGTCCTTTAAATAATTTCCGGGAAAGGCGGTAGGTACAGTAAAAGGAGTAACCGGGATAATCCATTTCGTAAAGCCGAAAGACAGCTTTCAGGCATCCCTCGTCGAACATGCTATTGTGAGCCACCAAAGGTATCCCTTCAATCATCGGAGCAATTTCCCGCCATACCGTAGGAAAAGCCAGAGCTTCCTCGGTATCCTCCCGACTCAAACCGTGAATAGCTGTATTACGCCGGGAATAAAAATTCGGTGCAGGATGAATCAGACTGTAAAACCGGTCTTCGATCACCCCCCGGTTCATCACGACGATCCCCACCGAACAAACACTGGTCTGCTGCCAATTGGCTGTCTCGAAATCTATTGCAGCAAATTTCTCCATTTTTACTTCAGCATTTATTTAGACAAAAATACATCATTAAAGCTTAAGATTTTCAAAACCCAGGCAACTGCATGACTACTGTGGGTATCAGTAACAGAAAACCCAGGACGACAAACAACAGGAGGATTTTGGCAAACCATTTTACCCACACCTCATAGGGAATGCGGGCGATTCCCAAAGCACCGATCAATACGGCGGAGGTGGGCGTGATCATATTGGTAAAGCCATCACCGAACTGGAAAGCCATCACTGTAGCCTGCCGGGAAATACCGATGACATC
>OGRY01002704.1_pt1 | contig 10951 bp, 9 predicted proteins | sample 1553551 | NCBI WGS metagenome assembly OGRY01 (sample SAMEA2580101, study PRJEB22360) | human gut metagenome | biome: human gut; feature: human-associated habitat; material: faeces | place: Denmark | collected 2008/2010
AAAATGTATTTTTTTATATAAATTTATTGCCATTAAATTAAATGTTAATCAGTAGCAAATATCTTATTCTTTTTCACTTATATATAGAAAAATTTATGCTATACTATTTAAATATGGGGGGGACTTATGGGACAAGATAAACACCAACCAAAAGACAACAAAAAAAAGTTTACATTTTCAAATGATGCTGAAAAAACATTGATTGGAATAATGATATTTTTAATTTCAATAATCGGACTTTTAAATCGCGGTTATGTCGGTGAATTTCTAACGTATATCATGGTGTATATTTTCGGTGTATTCTATTTTATTTTCTTTATAGGATTAGCCGCATTTGGACTGACATATGCAATTAAAAGAAAAGGTTTTTCTATCAAAGTAAACCTTTATCTTCTCGGCGGCATTCTTTTAATTTTTTCATTGATGATTGCTGCTTCAATTTCTATGGAAAATCTTGAACTCACCAACGTATTCACAACATATAATCATAGAATCAGCTATATTTCTTCATCGTTATTTAACATCAGTGATCTAACAAAACTCGGTTATACTGGCGGTGGGTTTATCGGAACATTTTTTACCGCTTTATTCAACACTGCTTTCACTTCTCTTGGAACCCATATAGTTGCCATAATTTTATTTACATCAAGCATAATTATTTTAATGAAAAATCCACTTCAAAGACTTTTTTCTTGGTCTAAAAAACGTAAAGAAGAGAAAAGAAACAGAAAGAGTTTGGATTTAGAAAAATTAAATGAAGAAAATATCAATGATAACGAAATTGAAGTACCACTAATTAAAAATCCTATTGAACAAGACGAAAAATCATTAGAGAATTATCCTTCTGAATATAAAGCTTCACCATTTAAAACTTCTTCTTTTGACCCAAAGAAAACTTTTAATACTTCTTCTAATGTCAATTCTTCTTCCCCTTATAGCAATCAAATTTTACAAGAGCCACTTGTTGAAAAAGAGGAGATTAAAAATGATGAACCGGAAGAAAAATCCCCTATCAACCTATCCGCTCATAATGATAATCCTTTTATTGCTGATGAAATAAATTATACTGATAAAACTAATATTAAAGTAGAAGAAAAATATAGTAACGTCCCTGATGTAGAAAAAGAAGAAGCGAAAGAAAAATATAATGAACCAGAAGATTCTTATGTTCGCCCTTCACCATTTAAAACTTCTTATTATAAAAATAACACTCAGATAAACTTTGTGAGCAAAGAACAACCAACTATAAAGAAAGTACCTAACCCTGCTCCTTTTGAAGATACATATAAACAACCTGAAGTTATCGAAGAAGAAGTAAATAATGAATATACAATTCCAGGATATGAAGATCGAATTAAACCAGCTCTTCCTCCATCTAACGAAAGAAAATATATTTTACCTGGTGTAGATATGCTCTCCATTAGACAGGATGACAGCAAAAACGAAATCAATCAAACTGCAAGTTTAGAAAGAGCTAAACAGATCAATCAAGTATTTGATAATTTTAAAATTCATGCTTCAGTTATCTCATATAATATCGGGCCTTCCGTTACTAGATTTAATGTTAGAACCGACCCTGGTGTCAGAGTTAATTCTATCGCCAGCTTGACAAATGAAATTCAAGTAGCTTTATGCGGTGATAAATCAGTTCGTATAGAAACAGTTGTTCAAGGTAAAGATACTTCAGGTATCGAAGTTGGTAATAAGGAAACTACCACTGTCAATTTCCGTGATTGTTTTGCCTCATTAAACAATCAAAACGCTGATAAATTAGTTATTCCACTTGGACAAGATATTTCAAAAAATGTCATCTCTATATCGATAGATACTTTTCCACATCTATTAGTAGCTGGTACAACAGGTAGTGGTAAATCAGTTTTCATACACTCTATTATCATGACTCTTATCATGCGAAATTATCCTGATGAACTCCGCCTTATTCTCATCGACCCAAAAAGAGTTGAATTTGCTAAATACAGCAATATTCCACATCTATATTGTCCAATTATTACCGATGTAATTAAAGCTGGTCCATGTCTAGCTAAACTTTGCAATGAAATGGATCGTCGTTTCCAAATAATGGAAAGAGAAGCTGTTGTCAATATCAAAGAATATCGTCAAGCAATTAAAGATAAAAAAGATAAAGAAGTTTTACCAAATATAGTTGTCATAGTTGATGAATATGCTGATTTAGCACAAAGAAATCAAAAAGAAATTGAACCGTTAATTCAACGTATTGCTCAAAAAGCCCGTGCTTGTGGTATTTATTTAATTATCGCCACACAAAGACCAAGTGTAAATGTCATCACCGGGGATATTAAAGCAAATATTCCTTCCAGAATTGCGCTTTCTGTTTCTACATCATTCGACTCCAAAACTATTCTCGATGAAACTGGTGCTGAAACACTTCTAGGAAAGGGCGACTTATTAGCTAGAATTCCAACATCTAAATCATTGATACGTGTCCAATCAGCTTTTGTCGACAATGATGAAATTACTCGTGTTACAAATTATTTAAGACAACAACAAAAACCTGTTTTCAATCAAGAATTTTTGAACTTGAAAGCTGAGCCTGATGAAAATTCACTAAACGATGGTTCAGGCAATTATTCAATGGAACAAACCCATGAGAAAAATCGGGCTGACCCACTATATCCTAAAGTTCGGGATATGGTTCTCTCTTCCGGAGTCGCTTCATCAAGTTATCTTATGCGTATGTTCCACCTAGGATATGGAAAAGCAGCTAGTTTTCTTGATACACTAGAAGCCGATGGATACATTAAAACTATTTCTGGCGGACGAAAACAAGTCATAAAACAGCAAGATGATTTTGAAGAATAAAAAAATTTAATTACAAACACTTACATTGAAGGTGTTTTATCTTATAAAATTCAATGAAATTTGTCGATTTTACTCCAAGAAAGGTCAATAAAGTATGGAATGTTTAACTTTCGATTCACTAAAAACAAAATTATATAATGAATTCACTTCTTATGGTTTAAGAGTTATCTGCTGCCCTATTGAAGGATGCCAAGAAACCTATGCTGGTATCCAGGTTGAAACAGGAACTTATCGCCATGAATTGATGATTGATAAAACTAGAATTCCTCAAGGAACCGCATTATTACTAAAAGATTTATTATTTTTCACCCCTAAAGGAAACGCTAAAGATGTTTTCAAAAAAGTAGGCGCTGAATTAGATTCGTTTATCGATCATAGCGCTACTGTCTTTTATTTCAATACAAAAGAAGATTATAAAAAACCTTTAGATTTACTCTTAACTTTAGTCACCAATCTTTCTTTTAAAGAAGAAGATGTTGAAATTGAAAAAAACAAAATTTTTGCTGAGCAAAAATCAATTGATACTAATTTAAATAAAAAAATGATCAAAGCTCTCCGTGAAAGTTTATACTTGAGTTCGCCTATGAGAGAAGATCCTCTTTCTAATATTGATGAAGTGAAATCCATTCATTATTCAACATTGAAAAAATTCTTTAATTTTAAATATACAATTAAAAATATGACTCTATTTGTCACTGGAAATGTTGATCCTAAAGAATTACATAATATTCTCGCTTCACGAAAATTTATCAAACCAACCTACAATTTTGAAAGTACTTTATTAGAAAATAAAGAAGAATATGGCGAAGTTAGTAGAATTGATAATAACATTCAAAGCGAAATTGATAACGATAAAATTGGTTATGGAATTAAATTTGTTCCAAGACAAGAACTATTTGAAAAATTCGGAGATGATATATTCATCTGTTATGAAATTTTAAATGATGTATTATCAGGAAAAAATAATATCTTTATAAAAAAACTTGTTGAAGATAAATTTTTATTGAATACTGACTTTGAAGGAAAACTAATTCAAGGTGGGGAAGATACATTTTATTATGCACTTTTTAATGCCTTAGATGCAGAAGAAGCTAAATCAAAATTAGATAACTATCTTTCTTCTTTAAAGAAAAATATCAGTAAAAAAGAATTTCAAGCAGTAAAAAGTAACTATGCCAAAGAAAAAGAATTATTATTTAAAGATGCTGGAAAGTTATTTTTAGCTCTCGCTGAATGCTATGAAAATCATTTTGCTTTTCCTGCTGTAGTAGAAAGAGTAGATCATCTTTCCTATCGTACATTTAAAAAAGTTTTAAAAGAAATTTCTAATTATTGTCATACATTTGTTATCACACATAAAAAGGAGAATTAAATATGATTGGAGTAGATATTATTAAAATTTCTCGAGCCAAAGACTTACATGATGACTTTCCTTATCGAATTTTATCATCCGAAGAACTAGATAGATATTTAAGTTTCGCAGACGATGAAGAAAATAAAGCAAGATTTTTAGCTACAAGATGGGCAGCTAAAGAAGCATATGTCAAGGCTTCCAATAATAGAAAAATTGATTTCCGTTCCATTTCTGTAATGAACGATGAAAACGGAAAACCAACTTTAAAGTTTAATAACAAGATTATTGGTGAAGTAAGCCTATCACACGATGATTATGCCATAGCTTTTGTTTTATTAAAGGAGTAAATATGGCTTTAACTACAAATTTGAAAGCTACTTTAAAAAGCGTTGATTCCATTGAAGTAGCTGTTTATAAATCCTATACGTCATCTACTATCAATTTCTTTAATCTTTATGAAAACAATGTTTTCGTAAAATCTTTAAAAGCTATCAGTAAATCTGAATCAAAATCAAGTTTTATTTACACTTTAGCTATCGACTATAATTTTCAAGTAGGAAAGCTATATGAAATAACTGATGATAGATTAGAAAGAACCCCACTTGACACTAATGTTCTAGCCAAGTCTAAAGATTTTGAAAAGAATTATCGCTATGATGGAGAGCTTGGTGCTTTATATACCAAAGAAAAAACAACTTTCCGCCTTTTTTCACCTTTAGCTTCTTCAGCTTTTGTCCATTTAATAAATGCAAATTCCGAACAACTTTTCATCCCGATGAAAAGATTAAACGAAGGTGTTTACGAAGCTACTATCGAAGGCGATTATGAAAAAGCACGCTATACATATATCGTCAAATTAAATGGTGAATTTAAAGAAGCTCCTGATCCTTATAGCTTTTCATTAGGCTCTAATTCTCAATTTTCTTATATTGTAGACTTAACTAAAATTAAAAACTATCGTTCTGAATTAAAAAATAACGTTCCCGAACTCCATCGCTTAACCGATGCAATTTTATACGAATTAGATGTTCGCGATATGACATCTTTAACTGAACTAACAAATAAAGGAACATATAAAGCCTTATGTACTTCAGGTCTTACTAATTCTGATGGATATCCTATTGGACTTGATTATATAAAGGGTTTAGGAATTACTCATATACAAATCCTTCCAGTTTACGATTTTCAAACCCATGATGATGATCATCCATTTTCTTCATATAACTGGGGTTATGATCCTTTATTTTATTTTGCCCCTGAAGGATCTTATTCTTCTAATCCTAACGACCCTTATGCTCGCTTATTAGAGCTGAAAGAATTAGTTTCTACCTACCATAATAACGGAATCGGTGTAATAATGGATGTTGTCTTCAATCATGTTTTCAACGCTTCCAGCAATGCTTTACAAGTTCTTTGCCCAGATTATTATTTCCGTTTTAATTCTGATGGTTCTTTATCCAATGGTTCTGGATGTGGAAATGATTTCGAAACCAGAAACTATATGGCCAGAAAATTAATTATCGATGCATTGAAATTCTTTACTTTAGTTTATGGAATAGATGGTTACCGTTTTGATTTAATGGGCATTATCGATGTCGATACCATGAATTTAGCATTTAAAGAATTACAATCAATAAAAAAAGATGTAATCTTCTATGGTGAAGGATGGGATATGTGCACAAATCTCCCTGGTGATAAAAAAGCTAGTATGTATAATGCAAATAGTATCAAACCTATAGGCTTTTTCAATGATCGCTTTAGAGATATTGTCAAAGGTCGTTCTTCGGAATCAGAATTAGCAAATCGCGGATATTTAACAGGTGATACAAATTATATTGATGGCTTTAAAAACGTTTTCCTTGGTTCAAGTGTAACTCTAGCTTTCCCACCATTATTCTCTAATCCAAATCAATCAATAAATTATGTTGAATGTCACGATAACAATACATTGTTTGATAAATTGCAAGTTTGTTTAAAAGGACAATCAAACGAAGATATTCTTCGTCATTTAAAACTAATTAACGCTATAACTATATTTTCTTTTGGTGTTCCATTTATTCATGCCGGTCAGGAATATGGAATGACAAAGAAAATGATTGGAAATTCATATAATTCAGGCGATGATATCAATGGTTTTGATTATGTCATAGCCAAAAAAAGAATCGATTGCATCAATTATTTAAAGGATGCTATAAAATTAAAAAAACAATTACCATTCCTTTCATCAGACAGCAAGAAAGAAATGACCGATCATGTAACATTCGAAAATATTTCTAATGGTTGCTTATTAATTCGCTATAGAATTAATGAAGATGATTATTATCTTTTTATAAATCCAACAGGAAATACAATTTCTTATCAATTTGACAACTATGCCAAAGTAATCTTTAATGAAGCTGGACTTCTTGATGACAATCATTTTTCTCAATTAATTATGATAAATAAATATTCTTTAGCTGTTGCTAAAGTCACGAGGTAAGCCATGTTAAAGTACTCTAGATTAGCTTTACAAATAGTTCCTCGCCTTATTTCTTCAACATTATGGATCAATAGAAATGCCAAAAACAAAAAGAATATTCCATTAGATAAAAGATACGATAAGGCTAGAAAACTTATAATAAAATGCATGCCTAGTTTTCGTTTGGATTTTTATGTCGATGGACTTGAAAATATACCTTTAAATACCAATGTTCTGTTCACTCCAAACCATCAATCTATGCTCGATCCCGTATGCTTAATTTACCTGCTTGAAAGACCTATGTCTTTTTTAGGAAAAAAAGAAGTAAAAAATTTCCCATATATCGGAAAAATATTTAAAGGAATTGATGGATTATTTCTTGACAGAAAAAATTTAAGACAAGAAATAAAAACTTTAGGAAAAGTTTCCGATTCACTAGAACAAAAAAATACCTGGGTAATTTTCCCCGAAGGTACAAGAACAAAAGATCCTAACTATACTTTAGGAGAATTTAAGGCTGGATCTATTAAACCGGCATATAATGCCGAAGTTCCAATTGTTCCTGTTTGTATTCACGGAACTTCAGCCGCATTAAATCAAAAAAAACACGAAAAACGTTACGCTGTTCAAATTTCTTTTCTAAAACCACACTACTATGAAGAATATAAAAACAAATCGACTGTTGAAGAAATTCAAATAATTCAAAAAGAAATAGAAGAAAGCCTAAAATCAAAAATCAAAAGAGAAAAAGAAGAATTCAGTTTTCAAAAAATATATAACAAAAAAATGCAAAGCTTACAAAAATTATAGAGAACCTGTAGAGCCATATCCTCCGGTTCTTTTTTCTTCTATAAAATCATCCTCTGTTTTTAAATATTTTACAAAAATACCCTGTGCCACTCTTTCGGCTTTTTTTATTTCAACAACTTCTTCACTGAAATTTTGCAAAAGCAATCCAATTTCACCATCATTTTCTTCGTTTTCAAAATAATCAGAGTCGATAACGCCGACATTGTTAGCCAATGTTAATCCTTTTTTCTTAGCTAATGAACTGCGTGGAAATATTAAAAAAACTTCATCTTCATTCATCTGAACTTTAATACCTGTATGAACAAGTTTTATTTCTTTAGGTTCAATTACTGTCTTCTCAACAACTGCTATATCATATCCTGCACTCAACTTAGTTTTTCTTTGTGGAAGACATGGTTCATCTTTTTCAAATCCTTTAGCAACATAAAATTTTCTCATAATAAAAACCTCATTATTTGATATATTAACCAAAAAAATGAGGTAATTCAATGTAATTAATATTTTAAATTATATTTATCTTTATAATATTCAAGCAATTCTTTAAATCTATTATAATGGACAACTTCTCTTTGTCTTAAAAATAAAAGCGGTTGAATAACATCATCTGTTGAAGCTAAATCAATCAAATGCTCATATGTGCTTCTAGCCTTTTCTTCGGCTGCCATATCTTCGGTTAAATCAGTAATAAAGTCTCCACTAGATTGCAGTGTTGCAGCAGTAAATGGAATTCCATTACTATCAGCAGGATATATACCTAAACCATGATCGACATAATATGGAGCTAATCCACTATCTCTGATTTCTTCAAATGTTGCACCTTTAGTTAATTGATATACCATAGTTTGCACCATTTCTTCATGACCTAATTCTTCTGTGCCAATATCTGTTAATAAAGAGCGACCTTTTTCACAAGGCATTGTAAAACGTTGAGCTAGATATCTTGTTGCCGCTCCCATCTCACCATTTGAACCGCCATATTGTGCAATAATCATTTTGGCCATATAGAGATTTTTGTTTTTTATTTTAATCGGAAATTGCATTCTTTTTTGATAAGTATACATATTTAATTCTCCCAAACAGATGGTGTTTTTAACCAAGAGTATTCATTTTTCGGACCAACTAACGCATTTACTTTTAATGGCCCATATTTACTTTCATATTCTTTGATAAGATTATTTGCTTTTAAAGCATATTCATCAAATTTATATAAAAGTTCTGTTCTTTCAGGAAAAATATCTAATTTCAAACTTAGATCATGAGCTGCATTTGAATATATCATTATTTCTCCCATCAATTTTTCCTTTTCGTCACTATAATCTGTAATGCAGGTTGCACATGTAGAATAATTTTTATAAGGACGATATTCATTTTTGAAAATATTTCCTTTGACCAAAGCATCAAGAGGTTCTATCAATTCATCAGAAGATGTTTTTACATTTTTTTCATTTTCTTCTTTATTTCTTAAATTCTGTAATTTTTCAACTTCTTCTTTAGTCAAAGGGACAAGATAATATTTTTGATTTTGATAATACATATAAGGTCTCCTCATTTTTATACTATGAAAATTATATAGAATTATCTATTTAATCCGCCTATACATAATTTTTACCAATATTGCTTTTTCTAAGTTTTTAATTTAAAATAATATGCACGCCGCATTAGCTCAGTAGGTAGAGCAACTGATTCGTAATCAGTAGGTCAGCAGTTCGATTCTGCTAAGCGGCACCATATAAAAAACAAAGGTTTGATTCAAAAAAATAATGATTCAAACCTTTTTTCTAACTATATTTATCTAATTTCATTCTAATAATAAAAAAGTTAAAAAAAACCTTTTCAAATGAAACCCCTTAATCTTTTACTTATTTTATGTTGCAATTATAGGAAAATAAAGAAATTAAAATTTTAAATTGCTAAAAAACACATATAAAAATAAATGTTAAAAGTAATATAATAAAAATAAGGAAAATATCTATGAAAATTGAAATGATTGGTTACAATGATACAAAGGCAATTGGATTATATAGCATTATAAAAATTACTCCTTTTGTATTTTCTTCATTTTTTATTTCAATTATTATTTCTATACCAGCTTTTATTTTCAAAATTTATGACCTTCTTTTTGTTTTTCTCCTTCCTCTATTTTTAATTTTTATCATGGTAATGCAATACTTAATCAATATAACAAATAAAAATTTTCTAAAAGATAAAAGAATAAAACAATGGATTTTAAACAGGAGATAATCCTGTTTTTTTATGAAAAAAGAGTGATAAAACGTACGAAACTCATCTTTTTTCCTCGTCAAAAAAGCAATGTTGGTGTACAATGGAAAAGAATTGAAAGGGAGTGTAAGTGATATGTATGACGTAATAGTTGTCGGAGGGGGACATGCTGGAATTGAAGCTAGTTTAGCACCTTCAAGAATGGGATTAAAAACATTAGTATGTACTATTAATTTAGACTCTATAGGATTAATGCCTTGTAATCCTAACATAGGAGGAACAGCTAAAGGTCACTTAGTTAGAGAGGTTGATGCTTTAGGTGGAGAAATGGGGATAAACATCGATCATACATTTATCCAATCAAGAATGCTTAATACATCAAAGGGGCCAGCAGTACACTCTTTAAGAGCACAAGCTGATAGAAAGAAATATCAAGAAAGAATGAAATCTGTCTTAGAAAATCAAGAAAACTTAGATGTAAGACAGTTAGAAGTAATAGATATTGAAGTTGAAGATGGAAAAGTAGTTGGTGTCTTAACTAGAAATGGTGCCTTCTTCAAATGCAAGGCAGTAGTACTTACTACAGGAACATATTTAAGAGCTAAGATAATTATCGGTGAAACTACATATAATAGTGGACCAAATGGATTAGCAGCAGCCAATGAATTAACACAAAGTTTAATGGATTTAGGAATTTCTACAAGAAGATTTAAAACTGGAACTCCAGCAAGAGTTAATATGAGATCTATTGATTTTTCTAAAATGGTAGAACAACCAGGTGATGATAAAATTGTGCCATTTTCATTTATGCATGATAATGTGGATAGACCACAAGTATCTTGTTGGCTAACTTATACAAATGAAGAAACTCATAATATAATAAGAGATAATATTGATAGATCACCTATGTATAATGGAGCTATTGAGGGGGTAGGCCCAAGATATTGCCCATCTATAGAAGATAAGGTAATGAAGTTCCCAGATAAGAATAGACATCAAATATTTATTGAACCAGAAGGAGAAGATACATTAGAAATGTATGTAGCTGGTATGTCATCATCATTACCAGAAGAAGTACAGATTCAAATGTATAGAACATTAGAAGGATTAGAAAATGTTGAAATAATGAGAACAGCATATGCCATTGAATATGATTCAATAGATCCAACACAACTTAAATCTACATTAGAATTTAAAACAATAAGTGGATTATATGGAGCTGGACAATTAAATGGAAGTTCAGGATATGAAGAGGCAGCAGCACAAGG
>OGRY01002706.1_pt1 | contig 10946 bp, 10 predicted proteins | sample 1553551 | NCBI WGS metagenome assembly OGRY01 (sample SAMEA2580101, study PRJEB22360) | human gut metagenome | biome: human gut; feature: human-associated habitat; material: faeces | place: Denmark | collected 2008/2010
AGTGCGTTATCAGCCGTTTGCTGTTTTATGATGGTGCGGTCGCTGCACAACTCGGAAAAAGCCGTGCGCGGGGACGGCGCGCTGCGGACGATCCCGCGCTTTGCGACTTGTATGTATTTACTTTGCGCGAAGCTGATCGTGCCGGTGATGCTCGTTGTGGTCGTGGTTATGGTTCCGACTTTTAAAATCGACGATATCGGCAAGTTATGGGTGTTTTTACCGCTCATATGCAAAGCGGCGTTGAGCGCTTTATTTGCCGCCTGCACCGTTAAATTTAATAAAATCGCCGATAAAGCGAAAGTTTAAACGTATTTAAAAGGAGATTCGGTTATGTATTGCACGAATTGCGGGAGGAAGCTCCCGGAGGACGGTTCGCCTTGCATTTGCGGGGCGCAGAACGGGAATTTCAATACGCAGCCGCCGCAGAATTTTCAGGCGCCGCCGCAGTATTACGCGCAGCTGCCCGTGCGTCCGGTCACGCCGGTACACGGGATGTTAAAACGGTTTGCGTCGTCAAAGCTGTTTTTCATGTGCGCGCTGCTTTTTACGGTGCAGATGGTCGTGTCGGCGGTCTCATCGGTGATTGAGGTGTTCACGGTGCTGCAAAATCAAGCGTATCTGCTGGAACGCACGCCCATAGGCACGAATTTCAACGTAGAGTTTAACGTAAACATTGTGCCCGTTCAAAATATTTTGGTGCTTATCGGGTTTTGGCTGCTGTACGCTTCCGCGAAGAAGACGGACACGCCGTTCATGAGCACAGCGGGCGTCACGCTGTTTAAAGTGACGGAAATTCTCCAGATCGTTGGGTGCGGTATTTTTTGCGGGATGTTGCTGCTCATCGGCCTTTTGGTGCTCCTCGCATCGAGTGGCGCCCCGAACGTGACAAATTACACCGGCTTGCCGGACAATATCGCTATTTTGATAGTGGGTATTGCTTTTGTGGTCGGTTTGGTGTTGAGTGTCCTGTTGCTTTTGTACAGCATCAAAATGCTCGGCGTGTGGACGAGCCTGCAGCGCGCGATACAGGTGGGCGTGCTGCCGAAAAAGCTGCCGGGGTACGCGCTCGCTTTGCAGGGATTTTCGATTTTCTGTGATGGCGCCGCGATGATTGCATTCTTCGTGCTGAACGCGTGGATCCTCATCCCGGGCAGCCTGTGCAGCATGGCCGCGCGGGTATATGTCATCCGCTGTATGGCGGCGTATAACCGGGAGGGTGCGGGGATGGAAGCGACACCCGTGATGTGAGGTGCGAAGATGGATAGCCGAAACGGTGCCGCACGGGAGGTATTGAAACGCGCGGCGACATCCGACCTCTTTTTGATGTGCACGGTCTTGTTTTCACTGAGCGCGGTGCTCTCGGGAGCGTATTTTGTGCTTTCGGGCGTCCCTATGTACGCGCAGAACACGTATGTATTCAACAAAGCTGCGTTTCCGCACAGGCTGTGGTATGACCTCGGCGTGGAGCAGTTCCCAGTTTCAAACCTCGTCGCGGTTGCGGCGTTTTGGGTGACGTACGTTTCCGCAAAGCGAAGCCGCGGGGTGGATTTTCGTACGGCGGGAATGACGATCCTGAAAATATGGGCGGTCGTGCAGATAGTCGTCGAAAGTGCGCTGATCTTAGTTTTGCTGTTTTTCGGCGCGGTCGAAATTTTCTGGCCCGCAGAGCGGCTCGAATGGTCGACGGGGCTTGTGATTGCAATCATTATTTCTCTCTCGGCTTTGCTTACTTTGCTTTTAATCTACGCCACAAAGCTGTTCGGGCTGATGCGAAATTGGACGCGCGCGGTATGGGACGGGGCATCCGTGAAGAAAATACCGTTCTATATGATCGTGATGCAGAGCGTTTTTGCGGCGTACAGCCTGACAATCGGTTTGGGGCATATCGCGGCGGGCGACGCTGGCGGCGCGGTACTCTCTACAACCGATGCCGCGGCGAAGGTCGTTTTGGTCGTGTGCATGGTGCGGCTTGATGGGGAATTGAGAGTAACTGCTTGATGTTTTTTTCGGACTTGTTATGCAAGTCCGCTGGGAGACCCCCTAATTGGGTCTCCCACGCATCAGTAGTCCACTGGACTATTGATGCTCCTGTCCTGATTTTTTGGGGGGCAAAAGAGTTTCGAGCTCTGCGGAGCTCGACCAAAGGCTTTACCTTTGGAATCTGACAAGATTTTGAGAAAGCTTGAGCAAAACTTTTAACTACCGCTGCTGCAGGCTGCGAAAAATCTTTACAAATCTTTTTCCGTGCGCTACAATAGGGGAAAGATTGTTTTGAAATGGGGTTTTATAGATGGTGAAGATTCCCGAAAATTACACGCCGAGCCTTGGCCTTTACGAGACGCAGAAGGCAATCGGTCTGATCAAGAACGTATTTCTCGTCAAAATTTGTGCGGCGCTGCATTTAAAGCGCGTCACAGCGCCGCTGTTCGTCGACCCTTCCACGGGTCTGAATGACGATTTAAACGGTGTGGAGCGCCCGGTCGAGTTTGACATTCCGGCAGTCGGCGGCAACGCGCAGGTGGTGCATTCCCTTGCAAAGTGGAAGCGCCTTGCGTTGCATGATTACGGCTTTTACGTGGGCAACGGCCTTGTGGCGGACATGAACGCCATTCGCCGCGACGAGGAGCTCGACAATCTACACTCCATCTATGTGGACCAGTGGGACTGGGAGAAGGTCATCGACCGTGACACGCGCAACATGGCGTACCTGGAAGACACGGTGCGCCGCATCGTCAGCGCCATCTGCGGCACGCTGGACGAATTAAAGTGGCAGTTCTCCGGCCTTTCCACCGAGCTTTGCCGCGACGTGTATTTCATCACGGCGCAGGAGCTTGAGGACCGCTACCCTGACCTCACCCCAAAGCAGCGCGAGAACGTCATCGTGCGCGAGCACCGCACGGTATTCATCGAGCAGATCGGCGGCGTGCTCAAAAGCGGCAAGCCGCACGACGGCCGCGCGCCGGATTACGACGATTGGGACATGAACGGCGATATCCTGTTCTACAACCCGATTCTGGACAGCGCGCTGGAAATCTCCTCCATGGGCATCCGCGTCAGCCCGGAATCGCTGGATCGTCAGTTGACGCTGGCGGGCTGCGATGACCGCCGCGCTGCTTTCGGGGGCGGCCCTGCCGTTCCACAAAATGCTTTTAAACGGCGAGCTGCCGCTCACCATCGGCGGCGGCATCGGGCAGTCGCGCCTTTGTATGCTTCTGCTCGGCAAAGTACATATCGGCGAGGTGCAAGCTTCCCTCTGGGACGAGGAGACCCGCCGCGTCTGTGCCGAAAAGGGCGTTATCCTGCTGTAATTACGCTTGAAGCTGAATATAACAGAAGCCCTCTGCTGCGGTTCTTACTTTGCAGCAGAGGGCCTTTTCTATGCCGAAAAAATCTATAAAGACAGAAAAGTGTTTTAGCGTTCGCGGAGTTCAGCTGAATTTTTAACCGACAAAGAGGTATGCTCAGCACTTCGTCCACTTCATCAAAAGCGATTTTGGCAGGATATGCGCTAAGAAGCGGTAGAACTTATAGAATCCGCCCATGGTGCAGGCGCTTTTGCATTTTAATCCGGCTTTCAGGGCGCAGGTCGCCATTTTTGCGGGCGACTGGTGCGGCAGCATGTCGAGCGTGCGGCTTTTATGCGTGGGGCGGTCGGCAACCTGCCAGAACTCTGTAATCATCGGGCCGGGGCACACGGCAAGGACGTTGATCTTTTTGGGCTTTAATTCCTCGCGCAGCGCGCGGGAGAAGCTTTGCACGTACGCCTTTGTGGAGCAATACACTGCCATGCGCGGTGTGGGCGCAAACGACGCGATGGACGAGATGTTCAGGATAAGCCCGCCTGTTTTCATATACGGCAGGCTGTACCGCGTGACGGCGGTCAGTGCGCGGCAGTTCAAATCGATCATCGCGGTCTGGCTTTCGACGTCGCTTGTCGCAAAATCGCACAGCTTGCCAAAGCCCGCGTTATTGATGAGCAGTGAAATTTCCGGCTTTTCGCGTTCAAGCAAAGCGTTAAATTGTTTTAATGCGGCGGAGTCGGTGAGGTCGAGCGCGATGGGACGCAGATTTTTTTCCGGGAACTGCGGCTTTAATGCTTCCAAGCGGTCTTCGCGGCGAGCGATGAGCCAATAAGTGTCGATCTCCGGGCAAAGGGTGACAGCGGCGCGTAAAAACTCGATGCCAAGTCCTGAGGAAGCGCCTGTGATCACGGCGATTTTCATAGTGTCTGTCCTTTCAAAATTTTCCGATGGTTGTGTCTCCATTCTACCGCCGCTTCAGCTGCCTGTCAAACGTCTTTTTGGACAATTTGTAAATTCGCGCGAAAAAACGCAAAAAACGGTATAAATTTTCGTGAAAGTGTGGTACAATGACAATAATTACTGTGATGCGTACGCACCGTGTACGCAGAAAGGACGCATACATGACAAATCAAAGAAAAAGCATGCGCTTTATAGGCTGTCTGCTGGCAGTTTTCATGCTGGCAGTTGTTTTTTGTCTGCCGGCTTTGGCGGACAGCGCATCATCGAACACATACACGATCCCGGACACGAACATGACCGTCACAATCCCCGAGGGCGCGACGGTGCTTTCCGTCGATACCCCGGCGGGCGATGCCGCGTGGAGCAAGGCAGGCATTTTGGACGCGAGCGAAAAGATCAAGGAAATGCAGAAAAACGGGACCACGGCGGAGATTATTGCGGCAAACGGCGATACCATAGCCGTAGCGGCGAAATCTTCCGATTACGCGAACTCCGTTTTTAACCTCAATAATCTGGACGAAAAGGGCAAGAAGGATTTTTTGAAATACATGGAGCCGTCTTCTATGGACGGCAGCACGACCGGCACCATCACGTGGTACGACCACGCACAGATTCCGTTTTTTATGATCGACATCTGTGCGGAGAATATCAAGGAGGAGGGACCCGTATACGAACGCCTCTATGGTACGCTGTACGACGGCAAGATTGTTTCGTTTGACCTCTTCGGCGATACGAAAGAAATCTCGGAGGAGACGGACGCATTCATGCGCGCCGTGGTCGATTCCGCCGTCATCTCTGCCTTTGCGGAAGCACCTACGATTGAAAACGGTTTGAGCAGACAGAGCGCTGTGACGCTTGGCGCAGTGGGTGTGCTCATTGTGCTGCTCATCGTTTACTTTGTGACGGCGCACAGCCGCAACAAGCGTGAAAAGAAGCTTAGAAAAGAGACGGCGGATCGCCTTGCGGAATACCGCCGCTCGAAGCAGGACGACGAATCCGTCGGTACGGGCGCATTGCGTTTTGTAAACGAGACCGACCACGACGACGCGGCAATCAAGACGTTCGCGAACTACCAGGCGTATCACTTGCAAATTTTCATGCCGGTGTTCACCGTGATTTTAAGCGTCATCGCGCTGTACGTCGTGTGGCAGCTCGGCAATTATAAAGACAACTGGTGGGTTATAGCACTGCTTGCGGGCTTTGCGGTTTACAGCCTTTATAAGCTTGCGACGGCTTCCACCAACACGGCAAAGGTGCTTATGCGCTCCTACGGTAAGCTGCGCAGCCGCCGCGCCGCGTACTATTTCTACGATGGCGACTTCCGCATCACGGGTTTACAGGCTTCTAACCTGCACCCGTATTTCCAGATCAGCCGCATGTATGAGACGAATGAATATTTCTATATGTATTTCGGCGAGGGCAATACGTACTTTATCCGCAAGGACGGCTTTAAGCAGGGTGACGCCGATGCGTTCCGCACCTTTATGAAGGAAAAGCTCGGCAAGCGCTTTAAGTAAAAGCAACAAATAAACAACAAAATAATAGGAACGCGCAACAAATGAAAATCGACCGCGCGGGTTTTATGCGGTATAATGGGGGCGCTTTGAAAGCAGCCCCGAAAGAGAGGATTTCTTACATGATCGGTATTATCGGAGCGATGGAGATTGAGGTCGCGGGCATCACCGCGGCGCTGACAGACCATAAAACGGAAACGCTGTGCGGCGTTACGTTCCACACGGGCAAGCTGAACGGCACGGATGTTGTCGCCGCAAAATGCGGCGTGGGCAAAGTGAACGCGGCCATGTGCACGGCGGCGATGATCCTCAACTACGCGCCGTCCGTCGTCATCAACACGGGCGTTGCGGGCGGCATCGGCGAGGGCGTAAAGATCGGCAATATGGTCGTTGCGTCCCACACCGTGCAGTACGATTACGACACCACCGCCATCGGCGAGCCGAAAGGCTTTGTAATGATCGGCAGTGAGGGCGTTGTGCAGCTGCCGACGAGCGCGAAGCACAATGCGGTGCTCGAAAAGTATGCCGAGAAGATCTACAACGGCGTGCACACGGGCGTCATTGCGACCGGCGACCGCTTTGTGGCGGATCCCGCCTTCTGTTTGCAGCTGAAAGCCGAGTTCGGCGCAATCTCCTGCGAGATGGAGACCGGCGCTGTGGCGCAGGTGTGCGCGGTGAATAAAACGCCGTTCTGCGGTCTGCGTGCCATCTCCGATAACGCGAACGACGAGGGCAGCGGCGATTTTGAGACGTTTGCAAAATCCTCTGCGGAAAAGTGCATCGAGCTTTTGAAAGATGCTGTGGGTGAGCTGAACGAAGTGCAGTAAGACAGTTTGGTTTAGAGCGAAAGGAAAGAATGTATGCAGAACAAATATCTTGCCATGACCCCGCCAATGGGTTGGAATTCATGGAACACCTTTACATGGAACATCAACGAAGATCTCGTGTGCGGCGCAGCGGACGCACTGTGCGCAAGCGGCCTTAAAGATAAAGGCTATGAGTACGTCGTCATCGACGATTGCTGGAGTCTCAAGCAGCGCGACGAAAACGGCCGCCTTGTGCCGGATCCGGAGAAGTTCCCGCACGGCATGAAGGCTGTGGCGGACTATGTGCACTCGAAGGGCCTCAAGTTCGGCATGTACTCCTGCTGCGGCACGCACACCTGCGCGGGCTACCCGGGAAGCTTTGAGCATGAGTTCGTAGATGCCGAGACGTTTGCTTCCTGGGGCGTCGATTACCTTAAGTACGACAACTGCTATAAACCGAAGCACATGGACGGCGAAGTGCTCTACAAGCGCATGTCTCTTGCACTGCGCAACTGCGGCAGAGACATCGTGCTTTCCGCCTGCAACTGGGGCAACGAAGACGTGCACAGCTGGATCAGAAGCTCCGGCGCACAGCTGTTCCGCTCCACGGGCGATATTCAGGATAACTGGGAATCCGTAAAGAACCTGTTCCTCTCTCAGCTCGATAAGACGGCATTCAGCGGCCCGTACTGCCACAACGACATTGACATGCTCATCGTCGGTATGCACGGCTCCAGCAACAACGAGTTCATCGGCAACATCGGCTCCTGCTCCGACCTCGAATACCGCTCGCACTTCGCACTGTGGGCTGTCATGGGCTCCCCGCTGATGATTGGCTGCGACGTGCGCAATATGACCGATGTGACGCTTGAAACGCTCGGCAACGAAGACCTCATCCGCATCAACCAGGATATCGAGTGCCGCGCGCCGTACTGCATCCGCCAGTGGAACAACCCGGAGAACGTCATGGCGCTCGTAAAGCCCCTTTCCGACGGTTCTCTTGCCATTTGCTTCGTAAACTTCGGCGATAAAAAGAGCGAAATGTCCCTGCAATTCTGGGATATGGGCATCTCTTATGCGGAGAACATCGGCCTCTCCTTCTACAACTGCTATACAAAGCAGGATGAGGGCAAGTTCGCCGAGCGCTACGTGGCACAGGTGGAGCCGCATGACACCATGGTGTTCATTGCAAAGCCCGTGAAGCTGAAATAATGGCAAACTACAAAACCTGCCGCGCCTGCGGCGCATCGCTCCACGATGACGACATCGCCATTTACCGCAAGCTCGTCTACCGCGGCGCGGAGGACTTTTTGTGCATACAGTGCCTTGCGGATTATTTCAAGTGCCCGAAAGAGGAAATTGAAAAGCGCATCCGCTATTACCGCGAAAGCGGCGTGTGCACGCTGTTCCGCTGATTCTATCCCGTAAATTAACACCGCCGGAGGATTTTTTTGCCTTCCGGCGGTTCGGCGTTTTCATTTATAAGAAATCCATTTCGCAAAAAGGAGATACCACTATGGCCGATACCATATCTGTCAGTATCATCATCACGTTTGCAGCAGAGCTGCTGTTTTCGCTTGCGCTGCCCATCCTTGCCCTTGTCATCTGGAAAAAGAAGGAGGGCACAGAGCTCCGCCCGGCGTGGATCGGCGCGGCAGCCTACTTTGTGTTCGGCATGGTGCTGGAGCAGCTCATCAATGCCGCTGTGCTCGGCACGGGCAGCTCCGCCGTTTCCGCGTTCCTGCTCGGCCACCCGTGGCTTTACGCCGTGTACGGCGGTCTTTCGGCCGGCATTCTGGAGGAGACCGCACGCTTCCTCGTATATAGAACGATGCTGAAGGACAGCGTGGGCCGCGAAAACGCTGTTACGTTCGGCATCGGCTTCGGCGGGCTCGAGTGCATCATGGTGCTGGGCCTCACGGTGTTCTCTACGCTCATGATGTCCATCTCGTTCAATAACATGGGAGCAGAGGCGTTTGCCGCGCAGTATGCGAACTCGGAGTACCAGATCGTCCTTGAGACCATCGCGGAGATCAATGCCATCAGCCCTCTTGCCGGCGTGATGAACTGCGTGGAGCGCACCGCGGTGTTCGCACTGCAAATTGAGCTTTCCGTTTTGATGTTCGGCGTGGTGCGTTCGCAGAAATTCTGGCTGTACCCTGTCAGCATCCTGCTGCACGCGGTTGTTGGCTTCCTCGCAGCGCTGTATCAGACGAACGTGCTTACCTCCGTCTATCTTTTGGAGGTGCTGCTCGTTATGTACGCCGTGGCGGTCTTCTTCCTCGCGCGCAAGGTCTACTGTGAGCTGCCCATGGAAAAACCGCGCGAGCTTGACCATTTCGGCAGAGTGATTAAGCGCAAATGAGTTTAGAGGCTACGGCAAACTCCTTATGCGCGCGGCGCTGACCGAAGCCAAAAACGCGGGCAAAGGCATCGAGCTCGATGTCGATTCCGAAAACCCGCCCGCCTTAAATTTATACCGCTCTTTCGGCTTTGCGCCGACCTTTGAAGTGGAATACTGGCGTGTGTCCGTGCACGACTGCCTGTAAAAAATGACCCCCGCACTCTCGTGTGTTAACGAGAATGCGGGGGCGTTTAAATTCAACTTATTGCACAAAAAGCCGCACTTTTCCCGTGATGCCGCTCGCGGGCAGTGTCATATACGTCGAAAAGAAATCCTGCATACGCTGTGCAAGCGTGTTGCAGACAAACACTTCTACGTCGTTTTCGCCCGCCTTTACGGCTTCCGTAATATCCCAGCGGTACGGGCGGCAGATGCGTTGTCCCATGTCCTTGCCGTTTACGAACAGCTGTGCCGTTACGCCGACATTTTCAAATTCAAGCTCTACGTGCGCCGTATCGTTTATGTTGAGCTTTGTCTTATACCGCATTTCGCCGGAAAACTCCGTTTCACCGTTTTTGCCCGTGATGTTAAAAAGCTTCGAGTTTTTACGGAACGGCTTGAATTCCGTCTCCTTGCCCGTCTCACGCAGGTCAATGTCCCACAGCGTCTCAATCTCCGCCATATGCAGATCCTCGGATTTCTCCGGAAAGCCTGCCCATTCATCTTCCGTAGCGCTGCCGAAAATGAGGATCACCGATTGCCCCGCTTCAAGTGCGAGCCCGACTGTGCCGTCTGCCGTCTCGCCACGCGTATAGACGCCGTTTAACAGATCCGCCGCGATGTATTTGCCGCTGACGGGCAGCGAAAGCGTCTCCTGTACCGCGTTCGGCGCTTCGTTGAAGACAAAGAAGCTTGTCGCTTCGCCGCGCGTGAACTTTGCAATGCGCAGCAGGTGCTCCTTTGCGTTATATTCGTGCGCGAGTCCGCTTTCTTTGATGTGCGCTGCAAGCTTTTGAAGCGGCACGATCTCATTTTCACTGATATTCACGCAGTCCGGTGCGTAATCGACAAAGAATACCGGCACGCCTGCGTTTTTGAGCGCTTCGCAGATTTTTGCAAAGCGCTCCGGCAGCTTTCTGCACGCCGGCACGACGAGGTATTTGTACCCGCGCCCAAAGCGCCCGTTGTTCTTTTCCGCCGTCTCCAGATAATCGAGCGGCACGATGTCGTAGGAAATCTGCGCGTCATAGCACGCTTTTGCAGGCTTTTGCGTCAGCATGGCGCTTGATTTGTCCATCCACTCGGCTTCCGCGTGGTATAAAATTGCGCCGGAGGCTTCCATTTCCGCGCCGTACAGATAGTGCGCCGCGCGGTTCACGTAGTGCATCAGCTGCGTGAAGCCCGCAAACTGCGGGTCGTTGCCGTCTGCGCCAAAGTGCGGCGGACAGTCGCGGTCGGGGAAGAAATCGTCGAATGCGTGCGGCACAAAGTGGTTTACGCCGCGCACAAGCAGGAAGTCCATCAACCATTTCATGACGTTCGCGCCTTCTGCCCAACCGTATGCGCCGAACACCTCGCACATGGCGCGGCTGTTCATGTTCGGATTTTGCCGCGCGTGCGAAGCCGCAAGCTGCCCCAAAACGTAGTGGCAGAATTCGCCGTCCACCATGCCGCCCGAGACGAGCGCCGCCGTTTTGTAGTCGGCCATGCCGGGCATTACCTGGTGCAGCACAATGTCTATGCCACTCATGTCCTGCCCGTCGAGCCCGCGGAAGTAATGTCCCGCACTGCACCCAAGACGCGCGTGCGCGTTCATGTCTTCAATCAAATGCCCAATGTATTGCACACCGTGTGCACGGCACCAATCGCCGAGCGGATAGGAGAAATTCTCTTTCCAAAGCAACGTCACGGCGTCCATGTATGCAAGGCGAATTTCCGCGGTCAGCTCGTCATGTGCATACCACAAAATCGGCAGATAGAGCGTCGGCTCCCCCCTGGCGCGTTTTTTCATCAGCGGCGA
>OGRY01002709.1_pt1 | contig 10922 bp, 10 predicted proteins | sample 1553551 | NCBI WGS metagenome assembly OGRY01 (sample SAMEA2580101, study PRJEB22360) | human gut metagenome | biome: human gut; feature: human-associated habitat; material: faeces | place: Denmark | collected 2008/2010
CCGATGCCGGTTATGACAGGCAACGAAAACTGTGCACAGGCAGCTGCCAGCAGATAAGTATCAAAGCCGGACAAGTCGGAAGTGGCACCTCCACCACGGATGATAACCACCACATCGAACTCGTCCACCCGGGCATTCACTGCATCGAGGGCAGCCAATACAGACTCCTCCACCTGGTTGCCCTGCATCAGGGCGGGAAAAAGTTCCGTACGGAAGTAGAACCCGCGCGGGTTGTGCTGCAACTGATGGCAGAAATCGCCATAACCGGCTGCCGTAGCCGAAGAGATGACCGCAATGCGTTGTGGCAATAACGGCATCTCCAACTCTTTGTTCAGCGTCAACACCCCTTCTTCTTCAAGCTGCCTGAGTATCTCCCGGCGGCGGCGTGCCATATCGCCCAATGTATAGGTAGGGTCGATATCCTGCACGGTCAGGCTGTAACCATACAATTCATGGAAAGCAACCGTCACCTTGACCAGCACCTTTATGCCGGAAGTAAACAACTGTCCGGTGGACTCCTCAAAATAAGGCTTCAGCAGCCGGTAGATGTTAGCCCAGATCGTTCCTCTTGCCTTGGCTATCAGATTATTGCTGCGGGGATCTTTCTGGACAAACCCCAGATAGCAATGCCCGGTACTGTTTGTACGGACATCGCTCAACTCCGCCTGTACCCAGTATTCATCGGGCAGGCACTGCTCCAGACTCCGCCGGACCAAGGCATTCAGTTCATAAAGAGAAAGCGTGTCTTGCATATCTTATTTTTTCTTCGAAACAGATTGATAAGCTTTCCACAGATCGGGCACTCCGTATCCGTAGATATTGTCGGGGAAATCGATCCGGTCACCGGATTGACGCACCAGTTCGATGATTTCCTTTGCAGTCAGTTGCGGACAAGCTTGCCACAGGCAAGCCACCATGCCGCACAGGATCGGTGAGGCAAACGAGGTTCCACTCGCTTTACGCAGATTACCGTTTGTCCCCATCACATCCGAGTTCAGCCCCACGGCAACGACATCGGGTTTCACGCGATTATCGGCTGTGTTGCCGATAGAAGAAAACGAAGCCAACACGCCTCTCCGGTCGATAGCACCTACCGTCAGCACATTCTCCGCATCCCCCGGTGTCGTGATTTTCTTCCATGAAGAGGCACCCGAATTACCGGCACTGCACACCAGTACGATTCCTTTATCCGCCATTTTCGACGCCTGGCGGGACATCAGTGCATGGTGTCCGTCCAGGTCACGATACTTATAGTTCTTGGTAGAATCATCAAAGGTGAAATATCCCAATGAAGTATTCACCACATCTACTCCGACACTATCGGCAAACTCGACAGCCGCCGCCCAGTAGTCCTGCTCCACCAAATGCTCGGACGCTTCATCTTCACTGCGGAGCAACCAATAAGAGGCTTCGGGAGCCGTACCCACCATTACATAAGGATCATTCATCGCCATGCAGGAGAGAACGGCCATTCCGTGCGATCCTTTGGCGTAGATATCGCTTCCCGGTTCCACGAAATCTTTCGTACCCAGGATGCGGATGTTTTTCATAGCCTCTATCTTGTCCACGTTATGATATCCGGCATCGATCACGGCAATGGTCATGCCTTGTCCCTTAAATCCGGCCTCATGCAATTTTTCGCCGTTACTGATTTCTATCTGCCGGAGGGCAGGACCGTAGTAGTTCTCACTCTTGAGCGGACTGTTCGCCAGGGAGTCCCGTTTATCTTCCGCTGCAGGTTTCGACGGGGCAACCCATACCTTCTCGGTAGCACGCACAAAAGGCAGTGCGGCAATTTCGCCTATCACGGCACTGTCGTTACATGACACGGTGACGAAATTATCCCATTTCCCCATAGCCACAATCTTCACTCCCTTGTCGCGGATGGCATCCACATACCGACGGCAGACCGGCAGATCGGTAGAGTCGACAGGCAACTGCTGACGCTGGCGGCGGGCGATGGCTTTTTCCGACAAGAATTTCTCGGGATGATCCAGTGAATAAGTGGTCGCAGCCTTATCTTTCAGGCTGATGCGATACTTTAACGTATCCTGTTGTGCCGACGCTCCCAAAGCAACGAAGACCAAGGCAATAAGTGCTAATTTTTTCATCTCGTATTTTTATTTTTGTTTTTGTTTCTATTTCCAGTCTTTGTTCTGTTCAATCACTAACCCGATACCGCGTTGCGAAGCGATAAACGCACCACCCAACACCCGCCGGCCTTCATAAAACACGGCCGACTGCCCCGGAGCAATCGCCGACGCCTCCGCCAAGAAACGAACCAGCAGACGCCCGTCTTCAAGCCTCTTCGCCCGGCAAGGAATCGGACGGCTTCTGTAACGGATGCGCACCGCCAGGTCCGGACACGCAAACAATTCATCCTCATCCACAATGTTGTCTTGCTCCGCCACCATGTATTCGGCTCTCAACTGCCCGGCATCACCCAGCATGACGGTGTTCTTCTGCGGATTGATTTTCAAGACATAGGCCGGTTTTCCCAGTGCGATCTCCAATCCTTTACGCTGTCCGATGGTATAATAAGGGAAGCCTTTGTGCTGCCCCAGCTTTACACCTTCTGAACTGACAAACCATCCCGGACCTACCTCAGCATCCAACTCCGGACACTGTTCGCGAAGAAAATCGCGATAGTCTCCTTTAATAAAGCATACCTCCATACTCTCCCCTTCCTTCGACTTGGCTTCATAGCCTTTCTCACGCAGATAGTCACGGACGGTCTGCTTGGTATAGTTACCCAAAGGAAAAATGCAACGCCGCAGCACGTCCTGTCCCAGTCGCCAGAGGAAATAGGACTGGTCTTTCTTGTCATCATCACCGGCAACGATATAGATATGCCCGTTCCGCTCTTCCAACCGGGAGTAATGACCGGTGGCTATCCAGTTGCACCCCAGCTTGTCAGCCCATTCTATCAACATCCGGAACTTAAATAACGGATTGCACATCACGCAAGGGTTCGGCGTACGCCCCTGACGGTACTCGTCTATAAAGTTTTTGACAATGGTATTTTTAAAAGGAACGCGTTCATCGGCCACATAATGCTCTATCCCCATACGTGCCGCCAACTCCCTGGCATCCTGCGGCTCGTCGCCCCAGACACGCATGGTGACCCCCACTATCTCATATCCCTGCTCTTGCAGCATCAGGCAGGTGGCGGTGCTGTCTATCCCCCCACTCATACCGACAAGAACACGCTTCTTGGATTCTTTCATATTCATTCTCTTTTTACGAAGAATGCAAATGTACAAGATTCCCGGCAGAATACAATCAATTGGACAAGTTAGTATACAAACTTTAAAACTACAGGGGGCATAACAGACCTCATGTCATGGCAATGTCTCCTACATATCCATGAACAGAACACTTGTAGAACGATGCTTTTGTCTTTCTGTCAATTTGATATCAGAATCTCCCTACATTTCGGTTTTTCGGGCCGACGGAAAGCTTCGTAAGAAAAAACGGCCTACACGCAATCAGCCGATTATCCTTTTAGCAGCCAATCGGACAATAACCATACAATAAGAAGCGGAAAGACACAGAAAGAGACCAGTAGAGAAGGCGAATCGTAAAAGGAGGAGCTTTTTATCACCTCCCAAAGCTCTCTTAGCGACTAACAACCGGAGAGGAATCGGGCACTTTAGAAGTAAGATTCCGGAACAATAGGAGATATGAGTGAAAACATTAGGAGATATTTTGAAAACATATAAGCATTTTCGGAAAATGTAACCGTCTTTTGGAGCAAACGCTTCCTTCTTTTTCCCGGAAACAACCGTTCATTTTCCCCAAAGCCCGGCTCTTCCCCCTCCCGACCCCGGCTTTCCGTCCTTAAAAGCACTGTTTTCCCGCTCCATTACACCCGGTTTGCCGATCCGGAGAAAAGGGGCTGTCACCCAAACACCGACTTTAATTACTTTCTGCGCACGAAAAGCCGTCACAAGTAGCAAAAGAACAATAGGAAACCTATGAATGCAGTCGCCGAACTCCTCCCGGCATTTCCGCAGGGACACACAAGTATATATCTAAAATGTTATTACATAGTCCTATCCTTTAACTCAACCACAAAAGGGATAGAGCAGAAAAGAGAAATAAAAAAAATAGCTAAAAGCATTTGCCTTCTTCAAAAAGAATCAGTATATTTGAAGTATAAGAAGACTCAGATATGGCAAACCCCAAATTACCGGGAATACCCGAAGCTGAACAAGCTCTGTTGTATGCCAAACTGAATGAATACAACCGGGGCCGCATGTCTTACAAAGAGGCAGGAGCCTATTTTGTGGTTCTGCCAAGACCGGGACATCCCACTTACTCGGTCTGGATCTATTCGCCTACACTCGAGAAGAACAGACTTCTGTTTATTCACGAACTCTCAGCAGACATCAACGAATCACTGCGGATGGCAAGCACGCTGTTTTTCTTTTCCAGGCGTTGCCTGCTGATTGTGGAATACAACGAGAAGAGGATGCAAAGCAACGGAGACGATATCATATCGTTCGGAAGGTATCGCGGACACTATCTGCACGAAATCCTGAAAGTCGATCCGGCCTACCTGAGCTGGATAGCCTACAAATACACACCCAAAATCCCCAAGCAGGAGCGTTTTGTAGCCATAGCGCAAGTATATCACTCTGTACATCTGGACATCATGCAACGAAAGGCACGGCAGAAACGCGAAGCCGGCCGTTTTCTGGGCAACGAGGGTGAAAAGTTGGAGGGCCTGAATCTAAAAGTGGTAAGAGTGCGGCTTGAAGACGATCCGTATAAAACAAGGGTCATGGGTACTTCCGTTCAGTTCTTTGTACGACAGATAGTAACGTTAACCGATCCGTCCGGAAATCTGGTGGTCTTAAGGATTTCTTCGAAAACACCCAGCCCCGTATCCTGCCAACTTCCGGCACTGGAACATGAGGTCCGCCCCGGCGAGATAGTCCACATCGCCTCGGCACGGATAGCGCGCACGTACGAAAGTTATGGGTCAAAGTATACACGTTTGAGCCATGTGAAGTTTCTTATCGGCACATAAATCAATACTCAAAGGGGGGTATCAAAATTAGAAAAAGATCCTCTTAAGTTTACTAATTGCATATTAGAATCTTACATCATTCCAATGTAACGATCCACTTTTATACAACATATCCTATTATTCCAATTACCTGCAATCCCAGACCAATGGAGGCTCCTCAAATCTGACATGGCAATTGAACCATAACTGATCCCTCTCATTGCATCAGCAGATAATTCTGAACATAAATTAATATATTGACCGGCAGTAAGGACTAATGTTATACCTTTACCCTGACAACCCATTCTTTCATAAAATGTAAAAACACCACCAAAACCAATAGTATGTACTATCATAGATAATATCTGACCACCAAAATTCCAAACTTTACTAAGTTCGTTGTAGTCACTGTCACTTCTATTACGCTGCAAACTAAACAAATCTCCTAAATAATATGGATCTTCGTACAAATAAATTTCCACTTCATTATTCTCCGGATCTATAGGCGCAAGTTGTGGTACATTATCAGTAGGAAACCATCTTTCAGAAAGCGATGTCGACAATGACTCTTTTTCATATTCAGACATTATCCTCTCTTTATTTAAATTAAAATCATTTTCATCATCAAAATATTCAATGACTCCATTCCCATGAATAAATGTCCTAAGATTAGGCCGGGTTTCACTCAAATTATCCATCAAATCTTTCACTTCAGAATTCTGATATGAATAAATTGAGTCATCAATAATCGTATATAAAGTTTCATAGACCTTACCATGATATACAATCTTCAAATTGTCAGAACTACTACGAGTAGAAATTTGTTGAACACCTGTCGCATTATCAGGAATACTAATAAAACCATCCAAATCATTAGCACAAGATGCCACAACTAAACCAGCTATTAAAACACTGGCATCTTTTTTAATACTTTCATATTTTTTTCGCAAATACAGGAATAATACTGAACAAAATAAAACAATTCCCCCTAATACACACTACATTGATTAAATTTTTAATATCTGATAATCAATAGAAATTTCTCTTTCGCATACCCCTGACAAAAAAGATCACATTTTCATAGTGTTATTATAATATTTACGTATATTTGTAATCAAACAAAAATATCATATACACAAACAAGAATACCAAACTTATTAATTATGAAAAAGCTATTATTAACCACTCTGTTGATCTTCGGAACAGCCATCGTTCACGGACAGGACAAAATGCAATTTTCAATAATAGGAGGATATGAACACTTCAAAAAAGAAAATCCACACAACCAAACTGCCGGATATGGTTTAGGTTGCGAGTTCAAGTATTATTTCTATAACAGACTCTATGCTCTGGCCAACTTTCATGCAGGTATTTATAATGAATTCACACCTCGAACAGCCATGGCGGAAATAGGCGAAGTGGACTTCTCAATGCACTGGAGAACTCGCGAATATAAAGGTGGAGCCGGAATGGGAATCGATTTACTAAAGACACAGAGACATAATATATACACGCAAGCCACATTTGGATTAGCCAAACTCAAACAGTCTGTTCCGGTTATCCACAGTTATAGACCAACAGTGGAAATGGGAACTAAAAATACCTACTTACTCCGATACGCCACCTCCATCTCAATAGGATATGATTATCGGGTTAGTAAATCTTTCAGTATAGGCCTCAATTATACAGGCTGGTGGGTAGCAGACGTCGCATACAGGAACACGCTAAATGCCAAAATTGGCTATAATTTCTAGAAACATTTCTAAAGTATAACCTAATCGGCTAATAGTACAGATCTCTCCCTATTTCTTATAAATTCAACAAAAATATCTGACCGTATTCCCCAATACAGTAAACTACATCATACAAATCCGCCTTTGCCATAAAAGATCATCACACGCGATTGATCAGCACGGTTGCATAGGCGGAAATACCTTCTTCCCGCCCGGTAAAACCAAGTTTCTCGGTGGTAGTGGCTTTAATGGAAATATCATCTGCATCGATCCCCATCACTTCGGCAAGCACTTGCTGCATCGAAGGGATATGGGCTTTCAGTTTAGGGCGCTCTGCACAGATAGTGGCGTCGATATTACCGATCTGATAGCCTTTGGCAGCAATCAGCTCCACTGTTTTCTTTAATAAAATCTTGCTGTCTATATTCTTATATTCACCGGCATTGTCAGGGAAGTGATAACCGATATCACGCATGTTGGCAGCACCCAGCAAGGCATCACAAATAGCATGCACCAATACATCGGCATCCGAATGTCCCAACAATCCTTTTTCATGTTCCAAAAGAATGCCTCCTAACCAAAGTTCACGTCCTTCGACCAATTGGTGGACGTCGAAACCAAAACCTACTTTTATTTTCATAAGAGTTATTTTATAAATGAATAAAGGAGTATCCGGACTTACCGGATATAGAAATCAAGCAACTTCTCGGTTTCAAGGTATCCCTCCAAATGCTGGCCGATACTGACCGGACCGACCCCTACAGGCGTACCGGTGAAAAGAAGGTCACCGATTTTCAGAGTCACAAAGCGGCTGACATAAGCAATGATATCGTCTACCCGGAACAGCATATCGGCAGTATGCCCCTGCTGTACCGTTTTCCCGTCTATATCTAGGTGGAAATGAAGATTCTGCACATCGGCCAGTTGCTCCACCGGTACAAATGTGCCAATGGCAGCAGAACTATCGAAACCTTTACATAATTCCCAAGGATTACCGGCCTCACGAAACCTGCGCTGTAAATCACGTGCAGTGAAGTCGATGCCGACTGTCACCGCATCATAATAACGATGAGCAAAGCGTGAAGCTATATTCTTTCCCAAGCGATTGATGCGCACTACCAGTTCTGTTTCATAATGCACTTCATTCGAAAAATCGGGAATAAAGAAAGGTTTGCCATCTTTAAGGATGGCCGAATCGGGTTTCATGAAAATTACCGGCTCTTTATTCTCCAACGTATGTCCCAGTTCCTCGTTGTGCCGGGCATAATTCATTCCAACAGCTATAATCTTCATGCTCTATTCTATTTCATTAAAATTCAAACGATTAAACATAACAGCGAGATGAGCGTAAAGTGATGTGTTCTGCACCACGATATCTTCCGGAACACGAATACGGAAAGGGGTAAAATTCCAGACGGCTTTAATACCACCGGCCACCATCGTATCTGTAATGCATTGGGCAATCTCGATGGGCACGGTCAGTACACCGATGTGCACACCGTACTCCTGCATCTTCTTCTGAAAATCGTCAGAGTGGAAAATGGGAATCCCATTGAGCGTAGTGCCTACCAGCGACGGGTTTACATCAAAAGCAGCTACAATCTCCAAGCCGAAATGGCTAAGTCCGGAATCACGCAATAAAGCTCCTCCCAGACTTCCTACACCGAACAGGAAAGCCTTGTGCATATTTGTAAAGCCAAGAAAATCTTCCAGAACGGCAATCAGCGCATCCACTTCATACCCCACCCGCGTACGACCGGAAATATTAACATACGACAAATCTTTCGCAATCTGCGAAGCATCGATGTTTATTTCTTTGGAGATCTGGGTAGAAGAGACGTAACGTTCACCTTTCTGCTTCAGCAACTTTACATTCGAAAGATACCAAGGCAGCCGACGCAAAGTAGGCTCCGGAACCTTTGTACTGTCTTTATGCTGTATCTGATTGTTCATAGTCACTTCATTCTGCTTTTACATTAGCGATTGACAAAATTACACTATTTTTTCCGAAATGCCATAAGGATGTCATAGAAGCTTAACATAATTTCTACATACAAAAACGCCCGGGGACACTTAATAGTTTGCAAGGTTCGGAACAATATATTATTTTTGAACTTAATTAATAGACTGGAAAAATGAAGAACAGCGATTGGAAAGACCGGCTGAACGTGGTTTACTCCACCAACCCGGATTATAATTATGAGATGGATGATGACGAAGAGCAAGTAACCCTGGAACCGTCACAACAGAACTTACGGGTGCAATTGGATCGGAAAAACCGGGGCGGCAAAGTCGTAACCCTAATTACCGGCTTTGTCGGCACCGAGAACGACCTGAAAGATTTGGGAAAACTCCTCAAGACGAAATGTGGAGTAGGCGGATCGGCTAAAGACGGAGAGATTATCGTTCAGGGAGACTTCAAACAAAAAATAGTAGAACTGCTGAAGAAAGAAGGATATACGAAAACAAAAGCAGTAGGAGGATAAGGGGAAACAAATTCCACTTGAAACAGGTCCGGCAAAATGTAAACAAGTTCCGGATCCATTCACTTTATACGCAAAAGTTCTTGTTCCGGATTCTGCGTAAACAGATAACCGTAACTTACGGACAGCCACAAAAAAAACGGCCGCTACAGACTTTCTGTGCGGCCGTTTCTATATTCTTGATTCCTTGAGATTATTCAGCTCTCAAAGTGAAACGTTTGAAATCAACAACCTTCAATTCAGGATCAGCTTCTTTCAACACTTCTCTCACTATCTTCTTGGCATCCATGATGTCTTCCTGATTCAGCAAGCAAACTTCTTTCAAGAACTTAGCCAAACGTCCTTTAGCAATGTTCTGAATCATTTGTTCAGGCATATTTGCAGCCTTCTCAGCTGAAACAGTAGCAATGATTTCTTTTGCCTTTGCAACATCTTCAGCTGTAATCCAGCCTTTAGCCATGTTGCTTTCCATGTGGTCTTCACTGTCCACATGAGCCGGATTGATATTAGCTTTCTTCAAAGCAGCTTCTACAGCTTTCTGCACCTGTTCTACTTTAGTCTTTTCAACAGCCACTTCGATTTCTTTCTGCTTCACTTCTTCAGAAACGCCATCTTCATCAACTGCGATCGGATTCATAGCAGCAACCTGCATAGCTACTTGCTTAGCCAGCTGTTCGTCAACTTTCTTGTTGAAAGCAACCATGGTGCAAAGACCGTTTCTGTTCATATGGTTGTAAGCAGCAATTGTAGCGCCTTCCAAAACCATGTAACCATCCAACTCCATCTTTTCACCAGTGATACCGGTTCTGTCTGTTACAGCCTGAGCTACAGTAGCATCACCCATCGGAAGAGCCAAAACTTCTTCCAGAGTCTTGCACTTGTTAGCTACAGCAGCGTCCAGAATATCCTGAGTCAGTTTCACGAAGTCAGCATTCTGAGCAACAAAGTCAGTTTCGCACTTCAAAGCGATGATAGCACCGAAACCTTCTTCTACTTTTACCAAAACACAACCTTCAGAAGCCTCACGGTCAGAACGTTTTGCAGCAACTGCCTGTCCTTTTTCGCGGATGATCTTCATTGCTTTGTCGAAATCGCCTTCAGCATCAGTCAACGCATTTTTGCAGTCCATCATACCAGCACCGGTCATCTTGCGGAGCTTGGTTATATCAGCCATTGTTACAGCCATAATATCTTTTATATTTTAAAATGAATAATCGTTTTGAATAAACAAAATGTGCCAATCTGCCAATCAAAATGCCCACACCCTTACAGATGCATCGGCACATTAGCAAATTGGCACATTATTATATTAAGCCTCTTCGTCTTCTTTCAGGAAAGCAGCAGCTTTAGCTGCGTTGATTGCTTCTTCGTCAGATTTATCGAGTCTAGCCTTAGCTGATTTCTTTTTGCCCTTGTTAGCAGGAGCTTCACCGGCAGCTTCCATATCGATCTTTTCAGCTTTTCTTTCTTCCAAGCCTTCGATCATAGCAGCACAACAAGCATCCAGAATAACTTCTACTGATTTAGTAGCATCATCATTAGCAGGAATTACGAAATCTACGTTTGAAGGGTCAGAATTAGTATCAACGATACCAAATACAGGAATACCCAAACGGTTAGCTTCGCGAACTGCGATATTTTCTTTCATTACGTCGATAACGAACAATGCAGACGGCAGACGAGTCAGGTCAG
>OGRY01002726.1_pt1 | contig 10884 bp, 9 predicted proteins | sample 1553551 | NCBI WGS metagenome assembly OGRY01 (sample SAMEA2580101, study PRJEB22360) | human gut metagenome | biome: human gut; feature: human-associated habitat; material: faeces | place: Denmark | collected 2008/2010
CAATATGACCGTTACAGAGCTTTATGCGTTTAACTTGATTTGTGAGAATTTATTGACGGCATTGTTCGGTGTTGCCCAACAAAACAAGAGAGCCTAAAAAATCTTAAAAATAATAGTGTATATCTACACCTTTTTCTGTCGATATGTATATCTTCTCGATCATCATTCGAGCAAGATTGTTTTTCTCCTCAACAGTAAGCGTATCCCACCTGTTGAGCGGATCAAGAAGCGGTTTCGTATCAATTTTCTTAACACGCCTGTCAACAAGCATCAGCTTTTTTTCAAGCTCATTCTTTGTGCTGTGGAGCTTACCTATTCTATCCTGAATATATCCGAAAAGGACTTCATCTGCATCGGCAAGCTTTTCCATAAGCTTTGAGGTTTCCACTTCAATTTTCGGTATCTCTGAATGAATCTTATCAACCTCGGTTGAGTGCTTTTTATCTGCTTTCCTTGCTATCTCAAAAGCCTCAAGATGCTCTTTCATATCGCTGTACACCAGCTCCTCGACCTGATTGACATTCATCTTGATACCCGAAGATTTACACCCACGAACACTGTTATATCCGCTGCAGGTAAAATACCGCCAGCTGCTGCCCGACTTGGGATTGTATGTATAATCCACCTTTACCGCATGGTCGCAGTGTCCGCACCTGAGCAGACCCGACAGCCATGAACGGAGAACCTTGCCTTTTCGTATCTGTATCTGATGACGTGAGAATTTTTCCTGCACTGTAAGCCAAATGTCTGCATCAACAAGTCCCTCATGGTAGCCTACTTTTACATATCTGTCGGTCTTGCTCCTGTAATTGTGCCAAAATAGACCGTGCTTTCCGTCAAATGCGTCCACATCATCAATTATGCGGTAATTGTTTTTCAGCAGATATTCATATACGTTCTTGTCTGCCCTGACGTAAAGCGGATTTTTCAGTACGGCGGCGATATTCGGTGCATCAAAGCCCCTTGTTACTGTACCGTCCCCTTTCGGAGCGTCCATCGGGAGATTGTTCTCGTTTATATACAGAATAACATCTCTGAGCGATGCTTCGGGATTTGCGTAAACATCATACATTGCCTTGACTGTAACTGCGGAATCGTAAGGAACAAGTACGGAACCTGTCTTTCCGTTTATGGTTTGTCTTGAACTCTGATAGCCGAAATAAACAACTCCACCCTGATAAAAGCCTGTTTCCTGTGCTTTCGTATCATAGGAGTCCTTTACTCTCGCTGCTATGGCTTCACGTTCAAATTCGGCAAAATTCAGAAGATTGTTCCTCATCATTCTGCCCTCTTTGGTGTCCGTATTGAACGGCTCGCAAAGCGAAACAACGCTCACTCCCAGCTTGTCAAGCTCATCTGTGATGTTCAGATATTCACGCATATTACGGCTGAAACGGTCGTACTTCTTAACAACTATCTTGGAAACAAGTCCCTCTCTGCAATCCTCAAACATCTGCCTGAATGCAGGTCTGTGCTTTATATCCTTGCCCGATTTTCCGTCCTCCTCGTAAACCTTGTAAAAAGCATCCTCCCCTACAAATTTGATACAGTCCGCTATCTGAGCAGGAATGGAAAGAGAATTATTGCCCTTTTCCTTGTCGCTGACGGAACGGCGAACATAGATTGCTATATACTTATTCATAACAAATTACCTCCGAAATAGTTTATAAATTTTCAGAGGCGATTTTACGTTATAATCATTATAACATATTCGCCCCTGAATTTCAACACTTTAAAGCGATATTTTCAAAATTATTTACGCTGATTTCCCCGGCTCGGACTTGTCTGTATCTGTGTCCGATTCCTCGTTTCTCTTATTGGCAGCCACAAGAATATCATATATCTGATTTATCCTGTTTCTCTTGAAGCTCTCGCTCACATCTTCGGGAATGTGAGATGTTACCCTGATACCATTAACTGTGCGCTCGATTATTCTTTCTTTCATAAGCATTACACTCCTTTCCTTTTGGAAATTTCTTTTGTTCGTTTTTTGATTAGGAACATTCATCACCGGCAATAACCGCTGCGACTCCTGTTCCTCATTTCTCTCTGATGTGCTTCTCTCCTACGCTGTTCATCAGCACTCCTGCGCTGTTCCTCACGCATATCCAGATACGCAAACTCTGCATTTCTCTCCGCTGTGGGTTTAGGCTCTGCCTTATATGTACCATCTTCCTGCGGTTCAAGTCCGTTGTGATAGTTCTCAATCTGAATACGGATCTGTTCCTGTTCACGAATCCTGTCATAATCGGATTTAAGAAAATTCTCCAGATACGCAAGCGACATTTCCGCATTTGTACGCTCTTTTGATGCCCTGCCCATTTCTGCGGCAAGGCTGTCAAGCTGTCTGAGGTCATTGCAGAGCTTGTCCTTCAGTTTCGGCAGCCAGTTATCCATGTGAGTATCCCAACCGCTGATACCTCCGCTAATCATAAGCTGCCAATGCAGTTTTTCCAACCGCTTCTGCTGTGCTTCATCTCTGTTCTCCGTTTGCAGCAGACGGGCATATTCATCTCCCAGATAGTTCAGCGTTTTCAGCTGTTCCTTTTTATTTGCAAGACTGAAATATCTGTGCATAACAATATCCTCTTTCCGATTTGCCACCGCAAGGCAAGCTCTCATATCTTCAAGAGAATGAATGTGATTGCTGTGTATAAAGTTCAGCACCTCAAAAGTTTTTCTCACCTCTGCATAAGTCGGCATATGTACTGACTGAGAACGGTATATATCAAACTGACGTTCACGAAGCCCGACAGCAATTTCAACCTGAAAGCCGATAAATGCACTTATCTTCCTGCCAACAAATTCATTCTGCTTGTTGTTTATCCTCTGAATCAGCATCTGATAGGAATACCCGAATCCCAGCTTTGAAATGCAGCAGCCGTATTTCACGCCTTTCGGTTTTGCTATCATTCGGCTTTCATTGGTAAATGTATATCCGCACTCTTTCATTTTTTCGATAAGCGAATAAATGTCTGTAACATCATCGCTGTGGATAAGCCTGTCAATGGTATCTGCCATCTTGACCTTCCATGAGTAACCTTTCTTACGGGCATCATGTTCCTTGTAGCTGATAGTGCTTTTCTTTCTCGGATTTCTTATAATGTCAAGATTATGCTCAAGGCAAATGTCATCGGAACGCTTTCTGACAAACTGCAATGTTTTGTAATTGCTGTGCCAGCGTATCCCGTCAAGGTCATACGGACAAACGGCGATGTGGTTATGAACGCAATTTGTATTAACGTGAGTGCTGACGATTATCGGTCTGTTTACTCCGAACACCTTTTTCGCCCATTCCACTCCTATACGATGTGCTTCTTCGGGAGAAACGCTTGAATCGAAAGACTGCGTATATGAGTGAATACGGATATGCCGCTTTCCGCTTTTCTTTGATAATTCGCAATCATCAAATTTTTCGGTATTGTACTTTTCAAATATTTCCTTAAAATTGTCATAAGCAGTTTCAAGGTCATCGCCGCAGCATATGCCTGTGACATATTTCATTTCCTCATTTTTGTCGGGATTGAGAATGTATTTCAAATGAGCTTTAGGCGTTGTATGAATTGCTGTGTGTTTTACATAAGCCAAATCACAACACCTCGTATGACAGCGGTTTCAGATGTTCATTGAGCTTTTCGCTCAATTCCGAAAACTGCTTTTTCAGCTCTCTGACATCACTCTGATACACCGACCTGTTTGAGTTCACCACCATTGCGATCTGGTTGATGTTGTTTCCGATACGCCTGAGATCGGAACGAAGCCCGAAAATGTCGGCGGTGTTGTAAAGCACCACCTGACTGTTTACGGCAGCAGTCCTCAAAAATCTGCTGACGGTCATTCCTGCGGCAGCGGCTTTGCGTCTGATCTCAGCCGATTCTTCCTCTGTTACCCTAAATTTCATAATTGTAGTTCTGATCATAATACCTCCCCTTTATATGGTTATTCTATATCCAATGCCCGACCGGGCATATCGGCGGCAAACGCCGTCTGAATTTGGGTACACAAATTCTATGCTTGCTAAATCATAGCAGCCACCTCCTCCGCAAAAATCATGCAAATTTCTCCATTATCCGCAAGCGACCTGCACATATTTGCAAGCCTTGCAGATATGTTATTTTCTACGTCCAAATAAGGACTTTTTCGTGCTGTTCTGTTTCGATGCGTCCTGTTTTGCAGACTGCTTATCCTCATATTTCTGAAGCTTTGCCCTGAGATCCGCTATTTCTTTATTAAGCTTTACTATCTCATCATCTCTCTTGGCAACGTCCATATTAAGGTTAGCGATCTCCACTCTGTTTTCCTGCAGCTTTTTCCACTGTTCATTATTTTTATCGTTGGAACACTTGATCCTTTCATTCAGCTTTTCGACCTCAGCAGTCAACCACATAATTTCCGATTCGTGCTTTTTGTTCTCCTCGCTGCATTTCATTTCATACTGTCTGTTAAGCCTATTTGCTTCATACAGTTTACTCTGATACTCTGCATTTTGATTTTTTAGATTGGCATTTTCGTCCGCATATTCCTTGACCTGCTTGCTCATGAACTCAATAACGGCATCGGAATCGGCTGTTTTTGAAGCCAATTTATCACGTTCTTCCCGAAGCTGCTCATTCTCTGAAACTGTTTCTTTATAGATATTTTCCAGATACAAATTACGTTCTTCGAGAGCCTTGTAGGTTTCACGTTTGGGTTTCAGAAGCTCTACCGCATACGGATCCAGGTCGGTCACATTTCTCTCGTCTTTCGTGATATGCCCTTCCAGCTCGGCAGCATGATTTTTCATTTTATCATGTACTGCCTGATGAGTAATATTGAATTTTTTACAAAACTCGCTGATTCTCATATTTCACTTGCCTTTTTGAAGCTGATACCACTTTACTGTTTTGATTTTCAGCTTCAAAACATTTGAAAATTGATACTGCTTACAATTTCAGCGTTAATATGGGGCATAATTCATACCACATTTTCGGCTTCATTTCTGCCCCATATCAGCACCGCATTACGATTGGCTTCAATTATCCCACGTTCCGATACCATATTTTCAACTTCAATTTTGGCTTTTTTAATACTTATATCAAAACATCGGGATATTGAAGCCACACCACTATGAGAAAAGTTATACTAATCGACGAAAATCTCACATATTCAGAAAATCATCATCGACGTAATCTTCATTTTCATCATAATCGGCATCTGCGGTATTTTCAAAATAATAGTTTTTCGAATTTTCGCTTTTGGGAGCTTTTGCAGAAATTACAAATTTCTCGGAAACGCTCTCCTGCACAATATCCGCATTTTCAAAAACTGCACTTATCTCCTCTCTGACAATTTCTCTGATACCGTCAAAAAGATGTTTGCGTTTTTCTTCATTTTCGGAAAATGAAAGAAGTGCAGCAACGATAGTTTTTGTATGGCTCATCTCGGAGTTCTGCAAAATTTCATACGCCTTTCTGTGATTCGGCTTGTCAAGGTTAAGCCTGAGATTTGTTGTCTTTACCATCTGCACACTTCCTCAGATTTCTCTTTGCCTGAAATTCATATCCCTTTGCGTTTGCACAGATGTCTGTAATGAACGTTGTGTTGGGAGGAATGGTATTGTGATTGCTCATGACGATTGCTCCGCCGCCCACCACATACAGCTTCATCAGCTTTGAATTGTACTCGTTATTGTACAGAGCTGCAAGAATGTCCGAACAGTAATCGGATGTGCAGCTCTCCATAACCTTTCTGTATTCTTCGGGAAGCTCCTGCTCTTCGTTTCTGAAAAACTTTGTGATAATGCTCTCGTCAATACCTTCGTGAAATTTATTCATGACCGCATTGCGGATTCTGAACACACACCTCTCAACTCCGAGCTTTTCGGTACGGCAGCTGTCGATGATGCACTTGTGGTCAATGACCTTCAAAATGTTCATAGTGCCGTTCCCGATATCTGCGATCATATTTACTCCGTCCATATCTCTGAGCTTGTCATAAACCGCACAATATCCCTGAGGATAAACTGAAATGCTGTCAATGTGGATATGATAGATTTTGCCGTTATACGCAAACTCCACATATTCATTCTGCCTGAGATACTCGGCAAAGCTCTCACGCTGCTCGGAATACCACATAAGCGGAAGCCCCACTGCCAGATGAACGTGGCTGTCTGTGATACCTGCAAGGGATAATTCCTGTGCGATCCCGTAAAGGGTAAGGTAGTAATTATCCATATCGGCTGTCTTATCATCTACGAAAAACTTGTGGTTCTCACCGACGCAGATGTACTTTCCGTTATACTCCAGCACGAACTTCTTGAAGGGCGGTTCAGATTCGTGGATCTTTACACCCGACGGAGTAACCGTATTGGCTGTTTTGAGATTTCCGTAGCCGTGGTCGATGCCGATGATGAAAGTATTGTTAAACTTGATCATTCGCTTTGTCTCCTTTGCAATAATTTTTGTGGTTAATCTTCCTTTCTTCTCTCCTGCTCTGCAAGCCATTCAAGAAATTTCTCACGTCTGATAAACTTACGCTTGCCGATGTGAATTACTGGAACGTCGGCTCTGTTGAACAGTGCGTATGACATAGAACGTGAGAACCCCATTTCCTGCAAGTCCTTTGCAGAGAGAATTTCGGGTGTGTGCTTTAAATCCTCATTCATGCTTCAAACCTCCTTTCTGCTTTTGATGATTCAATTATACATCAATTTTCGTCAAATGCTGAAAATAGTAGTGTTACCGCATACCAATCGAATGACAATGACCAACCGATCACATAAAGATTGATTGGTTTTACTGATTGGAATTGACATATTGGTCTGATTATGGTATAATAATACATATTAGAGATACAATACACAATCAAAAAGATAAACAAACGATGGGAGAACACTGAATGAACATACGAAACATAAACGCACAAAACAGAACAGCTGCTATCGGAGTGAGCTTTGATGTGCCGAATGAAAGAGAAGTTATAGCTATTGGAAGTCCTGATAATCTGAAAAGCTATTTTACCATGGGAATCACCTCCGATGAAATTGATGTTCGCACAAGAAAGCTCGGCAGCCTTGTTGAAGATATGAACGAACTTGCCAAAGGTGACTGCGACAAAAAAATGGATATTATGGCTGAATGCTCAAACGGTCTTTGCGGGATAATCAGCGAAGGCCAAGGCAACAAGTCTGCGGAAGAATACAAAAATGCCCTCACCGAAATCTATGACAATTCCGGCAAGGGCAACATGATCCTTAACTTTATGATATTTTCAATTCTGACAAATTACGAGTTCAACCACAAGACGCTGAGTGCGGAGTGGCACCTGCTCATCTCAGCTATGAAAAAGTCTGCCGCTCGATTTGCGGAGCAGTTCAACACTTGTGTATCAGATATGCTGCTCCCATTCCGTAATCTGCCCACGCTTGATGACAGCAACGTGAGGTATTGGAATATTCCCGAACAGCTTAACGATGCTCCCACCGATCTTACCATTCACGTTTACTACACCCATAACAATGGAACATGGCAGACGGGTTATGTGGCTGAAGATTCTTTTCTTGCTGTTCTTCGTATTTACTGCGATATTCTCAAACAATCAAACCGCATTATTACCAACTGCCCGATATGCCACAAGCTCGTTGTAAAGGGAAAGCAGACGGAAAGCAATTTCTGCTCCGAAGAGTGCAGACTTGCAAACAAGAACGAATGGACAAAGGAAGTCCGTGAAAAAAATGCAAAGAGCAGTGTTCAGCGTACATACGATATTTTCTATACCACCGGAAACAATCTGAAACGCAAGCTCAAAAAGGATCCGGACAAACTGACTGAATTTGATGAGTATTTCAAGGAAGTGCGTAAAAAGGCTCTTGCTTTGAAGAATAGTGTTAACGATGACAGTCCCGATACGGAGCTTGCGGAGTATAAGAAGCAGATACGGCAGATGACTGTTGATATCGAGAATTATGCTGAGCAGCTGAATGATGAAATTAAGGACAAGAAGTACAAATCGACTGAATAATGTCATTACAGTTTTTTTGTCTATATCTGCACATGACAGTAAAAAGCCCTCTCAGTTCACCAAAACTGTGAGGGCAATTCTTTACTTTATATATTGGGACGTGTATCATTTGCTTTATTGTGCGATTGTGTTTCATTTGGGATATATGTACGATTGAAAATGAAATTCTTAAGTGTTTCAGCAAAATGAGGATCGTCCATAAATCGTTTGTATATTTCGAGGTTCGTATTCATAGCAGCTATAACAGCATCATATGTTGCACGATCACTTTCATCTTTTGCATTTTGTCGATCAGAACGTTTCATTGCATTTTGATAACGTTTATCCTGACTTACAATATCGGGAAAATCAAAAATCTGTTTTCTGACTTTATCCATATCAGACCATTCAATATCACCGAAAAGGTCATTAAATTCCTGCAAAATTGCTGATAAGCTATCCATTTCAGGAACATCAATGCCGACATCTGTGCTAACAGGAACTGGATTTACCTCTCCGTTTTCGTCCTCAAGAACGATCTGAACAGTTTCCATTTGAGTGGTACGATAGTATTCAAGATCAATATCTTCAAGTAGTCCTTCGGTAAAATCGCCACCTTGCGGAGATGGCAGCTTTGCGATAAGTTGATTAAGGAAAATAGACAGCTTTTCCCAATCGGAACTGCCATAAGGAAGAACTGCGGCAAGGAAATTGTATGTGCGGACAAATGATTTTGCGCTGCTTTTAAATTCTATCTGATCTTCAACCACAAGATCATTATAGACTTCAACGCATTTATCAAGTATAGGATCAAGCTGTTCCCTTGGAGCATTATTCAGACAAAAACTTACAAAGCTATCTACATCTTCGGCTGTATAGACTTGAATGGTTTCCATTGTATCAATAAGGTCATTTAGCTTGTTTACGTCTGTTTCACCCGAAAGAATGGTAGTTTTATAGTATCTGTCAAAAGCAGCCTTAATAACTGAAACATCATTTACAAAGTCGAGAATAAATGTATCTTTTTTATCAGGGTGGCTTCTGTTCAGACGTGAAAGTGTCTGTACTGCCTTTATATCTGATAACTTTGTATCTACATACATTGTATGTAAAAGCGGCTCATCATATCCTGTCTGAAATTTTTGGGCAACTATAAGAATACGGTATGGATCGGACCGGAACGTTTTCTCAATCTGTGAGCTTGGGAAACCATTTATTTCGTCCTCAGTCACTTGCTTTCCATAGTATTCAGCAGTTCCGGAATATGCAATAATAGCTTTATATGGACTGTTACGTTCTTCAAGCAGTTCGGTTATTGCCTTGTAATAATCAACTGCTCGTGCGATTTTGCTTGTAACAACCATCGCTCTTGCTTTTCCGCCTATCTTGCCTTTGGATATAACCTGACTATGAAAATGCTCAACTATTATTTTAGCTTTTTCATTTATTGCATAGCTGTTAGATTCAACGTAATATCGCAGCAATTTCTGAGCCTTTTTCTTATCAAACTGCGGATCGTCCTCTATTGATTTTGCAAGTTTGTAATAACTCTGAATCGGCGTATAATAACGGAGAACATCCATAATGAAGCCTTCTTCGATAGCTTGCTTCATTGTATATACATAATGAGGGCAGGGCTGTGTAGTTCCGTCAGGCAGATGCTCTTTCTTACCGAACATTTCAAGTGTCTTATTTTTGGGCGTGGCTGTAAATGCAAAATAGCTTGCATTTTTGACCATTTTTCTGCCTTCAATAATACTGTTGATCTTATCCTCTAAATCGTCATCATCTTCATAAACGTTTCCGGAAAGAACAATATTCATTTTTGCAGACAGATTTCCATTCTGACTTGAATGTGCTTCATCAATTAAGATAGCAAAGCTGTTTTTTTTATAAACATCTGAAATATCCTTGAGAATAAACTGAAATTTATGAACAGTGGTAATAACTATTTTCTTTCCTTCATCAAGAAGTTTTTTCAGTTCACCCGAAGCGCTTGCCCACCCCACGGTTGCTGACACCTGCATAAACTGTTTAATAGTATCTCTTATCTGTTTATCCAGGTTTACACGATCGGTTACTACAATGACCGTATCAAATATATTTTTTGAATTACTGTCCGTAAGTGTTACAAGCTGGTGAGCAAGCCAGGCTATGGAATTGGATTTGCCCGATCCTGCACTATGCTGAATAAGATATCTATGGCCCACACCGTCACGTTTGGCATCTTCGAGCAATGATTTAACAAGATAAAGCTGATGATAACGTGGGAATATCTGCTTGTATTTGGTTATGCCTGTGTCCTCATCTTTCTCCGAAATGATCTGCGCGTAATTCTCAATAATGTTGGATATTTCATCTTTAGTGAGGATATTTTTCCAAAGATAGTCGGTTTTCAGACCATTTGGATTAACGGGATTTCCTGCACCGTCATTATTCCCTTTATTAAAAGGCAGAAACCATGATTTTTCGCCTTTTAGTTCTGTACACATCTTTACTTCGTTGTCATCAACAGCAAAATGGACAATGCAGCGTTTAAAGCTGAAAATCGGTTCCGAGGGACTGCGATCACGTTTATATTGTATTATGGCATCATTGACATTCTGCTTTGTAAGCTGATTTTTCAGTTCAAATGTCATAATTGGCAGACCATTAAGAAAAATACAGAAATCAAGTGCCAGCAGTGGATTTTGCTTCGAGTAGTTCAGCTGCCTTGTTACGCTGAAAATGTTCTTTGCATAAAGCTCCGCAGCCGCAGCATTTCCGATGTTCGGTCGAACATAGAGCATATCAAGGTGAAGATGCTTATAACGGATGCCTTTTCTCAGTATCTCAATAACTCCGTCGCTCTTTAGCTTTCTGTCAAGCTGTTTAAAGAAGCGATCTTTTTCAAGGTCATTATCAAGG
>OGRY01002727.1_pt1 | contig 10879 bp, 10 predicted proteins | sample 1553551 | NCBI WGS metagenome assembly OGRY01 (sample SAMEA2580101, study PRJEB22360) | human gut metagenome | biome: human gut; feature: human-associated habitat; material: faeces | place: Denmark | collected 2008/2010
CCGCGCCCTTGGCGCGGTGATAGGCCTGTATCTGTGCCAGTATGGCGTCCCGCCCCTGGGGATCCAGCCCCGCCGTGGGCTCGTCCAACACCAATACCTTCGGTTCCATGGCGATGACGCCCGCGATAGCCACACGGCGCTTCTGTCCACCGGAGAGCTCAAAGGGCGACTTGTCCAGCAGTGTCTCGTGCAGTCCCACAAAGGCCGCCGCGGCCCGCACCCGCCGGTCGATCTCCTCCGCGTCCAGTCCCATGTTCTTCGGTCCAAAGGCGATGTCCTTATACACCGTCTCCTCGAACAGCTGGTATTCCGGGTACTGGAACACCAACCCCACCTTGAAGCGCACGTCACGTATTTTCTTCGGATCCGCCCAGATATCCTCCCCCTCCAGGAGAATACGCCCGGACGTGGGCTGCAAAAGCCCGTTCAGATGCTGTATCAGCGTGGATTTACCGGACCCGGTGTGTCCGATCACGCCCAAGAACTCCCCTGCGCCCACAGTCATGCTCAGCCCCTCTACGGCGCTGCGCTGGAACGGCGTCCCCGCCGAATAGGTGTGGGTCAGGTCCTCTATCTGCAAAATCGGTTCCAATGTTACTTCCCTTCCGCCTCGCCGAAAGCGCGGCAAATGGTATCGGCGCACTCGTCTACCGTCAGGTTTTCCAGCGGCACATCTACTCCGTCCCGCCGCAGCCGATACAGCAATTCCACCGTATCCGGCGCCGCCAGGCCCAGCTCATGCAGGCGCTCCACCTGTGAGAACACCTGCCGCGGCATACCGTCCATCGCTACCTCGCCGTCGTTCATCACGATCACGCGGTCAGCGTGCTCGGCTTCGTTCATGTGGTGGGTGATGAGCACCACAGTGATGCCCTGCTCGTAGTTGAGCTTTTCCACCGCCGCGAGCACCTCGCGCCGGCCCACGGGGTCGAGCATGGCGGTCGCCTCGTCGAGCACGATGCACTGCGGGCGCATCGCCAGCACGCCCGCGATGGCGATACGCTGCTTCTGTCCGCCGGAGAGCAGATGCGGCGCGTGCTTTGCAAATTTCTCCATGCCGACGGTGCGCAGCGCGTCGGCCACGCGCCGCCGGATTTCCTCCGTCGGCACGCCGAGGTTCTCGGGCGCGAAGGCCACGTCCTCCTCCACCACGTTCGCGACGATCTGGTTGTCGGGGTTCTGGAACACCATGCCGGCTGCCTCGCGGATGGCGAGGACGTCCTCCTCGCGATGCGTGTCACGGCCGCCCACCATGACACGTCCGGCCGTGGGCACGAGCAACGCGTTGATGTGCTTGGCCAGCGTCGACTTACCCGATCCGTTTGCGCCGAGCACGGCGACGAACTGACCGGCTTCGATATCCAGGCAGATATCGTCGAGCACGTTCGGTGCATCTGCCTTGTACGAAAACGAGACGTGATCGAGCGAGATCTTGCCTGGATTGTCGAGGCCTTCATTCATGGACTAGTCCTTGGACATGAGGTTCTCGACCGGTTTGTAGAGCACGAAGGCGAGTACGTCGTTGATGACGATCTTGAGCGCGTTGAAGGGAAGCAGGATGGGAATGATCATGGCGGCGACCGTAGCCACGTCCGTCCCCGTGTATATGGGCGTGATGAGCAGGTTGCCCACGATGGCACCAGCCAGCGAAAGGACGGACCCGACGATGATGCCGACGAGAAGCGTCGTGCGCGTCCTCTTGGTGCGATAGATGAGCGCCATTGGCACGATCCAGCATGCCACGGCGATGATGGTCATGAGCGATCCCCAGGGGTCTCCCATGATGAGACCGTGGATAGCAGCCGAGGCAACGCCCACGAGCAGGCCCGCGCCAACTCCCAGACCGCACGCGGCAAAGCCCGCGATGATGGCAGACGGGTCGTACTTCAGAAACGGTGCCGCGGGAAAAATCGGCGCCTCGATGAAGGACAGGATGAGCGAAAGCGCCGTGAAAAGCGCGAGCAGGACGAGCTTGCGCGTGCTCCATGCGGCCTTACGTGATTGCTGCGGGGTGACGCTCCCGCCTGCGTGAGAGATTTCGGACATAGTGATCCGCTCCTTTCTGCTCTCTCATCCGGACTATGACCGTCGGCTCCAGATTCGCACTGGATCGGCTCCCCGAGGGAAGTTAGCGGGCTGCACGACACGAAGGTCGCTCACCGCCGGTGGGGAATTCCACCCCGCCTTGAACAGATGCGTCGTTCATTATAGCCATTGCGTCTATAATGGGCGCCGACATTTTCATCACGGAGGAAGAAGCGGGAATGACTGAGTACAAGGACATGGGCGCAGGCGAGATGCGCGAGCTCTACGACGAGCTTGCACGGCAGTACGAGCGGTATTGCGCACTAGGTCTCGAACTCAATATGGCCCGCGGCAAACCGAGCCCCGCCCAGCTCGAGCTGAGCATGCCGCTGCTCGATTGCGTGAACTCAGAGGCCGACTACCTCGCAGACGATGGCACGGACTGCCGTAACTACGGCGTGCTCGCCGGCCTGCCCGAGGCCCGCGCACTCATCGCTGACATGCTCGACGTCACGCCGGAGCAGGTCGTGATATGCGGAGGCTCGAGCCTCAACATCATGTTCGACACCATTGCGCGGGCCTGGATAACGGGATTGGGCGGTCAGGCGCCCTGGAGCAAGCTCGATCACGTCAAGTTTATTTGTCCGAGCCCGGGATATGACCGTCATTTCGCCATCTGCGAGCACTTCGGCATCGAGATGCTCCCCATCGAGCTGGGCGAGGACGGCCCGGACGTTGCCGAGATCGCGCGCCTCGTGGCAGACCCAGCGGTCAAGGGCATCTGGTGCGTCCCCCAGTACTCGAACCCCTGCGGCTACACGTACTCGGACGAAGTCGTACGTGGGCTGGCCGCACTCGAGCCGGCCGCCAGCGACTTCAGGATCTTCTGGGACAACGCCTACACCGTACACCATCTCTACGACGACCCGACGCTCCAGGACCATGTCCTCAACATCATCAACGCGTGCGCCGAGGCAGGCCATCCCGACATGGTCTTCGAGTTCTGCTCGACCTCCAAGGTGACCTTTCCCGGAGCGGGCATATCCGCCTTCGTGTCGAGCGTCGCCAACGTGGATGAGATGCTCGCGAGCATGGGGGCGCAGACCATCGGGTTCGACAAGTTCAACCAGCTGCGCCACGTACGCTTCCTGAAGGACGCCGAGGGAATCGCTGCGCACATGGGCAAGCACGCAGAGCTTCTGCGTCCGCGCTTCGAGCGCGTGCTCGATATCTTCGACGAGGACCTGGGCGGCACGGGCATCGGCACGTGGACGCGTCCACGTGGTGGCTACTTCATCAGCTTCACCGGTCTTGACGGCACGGCCAAGGAAACCGTGGCCAAGGCCAGGGAGGCGGGTGTTGCGTTGACGGGCGCTGGTGCGACCTGGCCGTACGGCAACGACCCGCGTGACTCCAACATCCGCATCGCCCCGAGCTTCCCGAGCATCGAAGAGCTCGAGCAGGCGGCACGCATATTCACCGTCTGCGCACGTATGACCGCCCTCGAGAAGCTCATGGAGAAATAGAAAGCGACCCCCGGATTTCTCCGAGGGCCGCTCGATGAGACAAAACGCGCCGGGCTGTTTTTGTCTTATTTCTCGACGGGACGTGAGGAGTCGGAAATCCAATCGACCCAGCTGCCTGCATAGCACTTCTGGCAGGTGTTTCCGGCATTCTCGAGCAGATCGCAGGCCTCGCGGGCAAGGCCGCCATCATAGCAGTAGACAATGAAGTCCTTGGTGGGGTCAATCCCCGCGTCGAGAACCTCGCGCAGGAAGAACTCGGTCGTGTCCTCCGGGGCTTCCTTGGCTTCCAGAAGCGGGGCCGAGAGCGCACCGGGAATGCGACTTTCCAGGTACATGTCCTTGGGACGCACGTCCAGGATGGGCATCTTGCCAAGGTGCTCGAGCACGTAATCCGCATCGACGATTTCGTAGCTCATGGGAACCTCCTTTTATAGTCGGTAACGATGATTTCATTTTAGCAGCAGAACGAGAGCATGAGGCAGATTGGACAGACACATCTGTCTCACTAAACGAAAGCGGCCCCCGGAAACCCGAGGGCCGCTTAATGAGACAGTTGCTCTGAGCTTCTATCTCGCTATTGGCGGGTGCTGGCGTACTCGATGTGAGAGCGCGTCGTCGTGCCGGCATCGTCGAGCTCCCAGAACCGCGCACCGCGGGCCTCGAGTCGCGCACGAGCCTGCGAGTAGGCGGAGTCCGGGTCGTCGACATCGCCGAAGGCCAGCGCCTGCGTCGGGCAATCCATCACGCAGAACTGCGGCTCCCCCTCCTTCATGCGCTCGGCGCAGAAGGTGCAGCTCGGCAGGTAAACCGGCTGCCACCACATGTGCAGGTCGGGATAGACACCCTCGGGACGGTCGATGCCGGCGCCCGAGCCATGGGTCTCGACCTCGACGCGATACTCGTCATCTTCCAGGTGGTTGCCGACCTTGCAGCCCATCGCGCAGGTCCAGCAGCCTATGCAACGGTCGATATCGACCAACATCTTGTGTGCCATGACTTAAGCCTCCTTCACGATGGATTCCTGCGGATTGGGCGTTATCTCGCCCTCGAACTTGCGGATATCGCACCACGAGTCCCAGTAGCAGTCGGTCGAGCCCGTGAGCGAACTCATTGCCTCGACGTAGGGGTTGGGATGGTGCCCCGCGGCAAGCCAATCCGCGAACCACTTGTCCTCGAGCGGGCCCTGCGAATCCTGGCCAGCGCACTGGTGCGTGATCTCGGCGTAGGTGCCCTCCTCGAACTGACGACGACGCCAGCCAAACCACACGTGCACGGTGCCATCCGGAACGCTCTCGTCGAGCACCAGACGCGTGATGACATGCCCGCGCTCGTTGAAGACCTCGACCATGTCGCCTTCGGCCAGTCCCAGGCGCTGGGCCTGCACCGGATTGAGTCTCGTGGCAGGCGTCTCTCCGGAAAGCTTCACGGTGATGGGATCGTCGGTGAAGCTCGATTGCATGAAGAAACGCTGGCGACCGGTGAAGAGCTGATATGGATACTCGCTCGACTTGCCGATCTTGTTCGGCTCGAGCACCTTGGTCGTTGCCATGCCAAGGTCGGCGAGCTTCTCGGAGTAGATAATCTCCATGCGTCCGGTCTCGTTATCGAGCACCTCGGCGGGATTGAGGTACGGCGTGTACTTGGGCTCGGGCGGAGCGGCAGCGCGAATCATCTTCTCGGCCTTGAGGCGCTCGTAGGTGACGGGCGGTTGGATGCCGGCGATGAGCGGGTACTGTGTCTGCAGGCGAATGTCGATGTATTCGGGAATGCCCATCGTGAAGTAATCGCCCAGACCGACGCGCTTGGCGAGCTCGCTGAACACCCAGACGGGCTCATGGCCGTCGACCTGCGGCTCGATGGCCGGCTCCTGCAGAATGACGTGGTTGTAGCATGCTCCCGTGATGAGATCCTCACGCTCGAAGGACATGAGGTCAGGCAGCACGTAGTCGGCGATTTCGCCGGTGTCGGTGAGCCATACGTCATAGTCGACGACAAGCTCCATGCCCTTCACGACATCGAGCCATCGCTGGCGATCGGGCTGCTGGTGCACGGGATTGCCACTGCATACGATGAGCGCCTTATAGGGGCTGTCATCGGCCTCGGCCGCCGGCCATCGATGGGGCTGTCCCCCGCCCCCGCCCGCCGCAAACCACTGCGCCATGCGCACGGGCACCGACTTCACGCCGGCAACGCCATCGGGGCAGCTGATGGGGATGTCGTTGAAGACGAGCGGCCAGCTCTGGAGCTGCAGCGCCTCGAAGACGCCGCTACCCGGCTTGCCCAGGCGGCCCGTCAGGGCGCCGAGCAGCAGGAACTGGCGATAGGTCTCGTTGGAGTTGCGGTAGCGCAGGCCATAGCCCGACAGGATGAAGGCGTTTTCCGCCTCGACCCAGTCACGTGCAAGACGCTCGGCGTCCTCGGCGCTGATACCGCACTTCTCGGCGGCAAGCTCGAAGGTGTACTCCGCCGCGGCGTCCTTGAGCTTCTGGAGTGCCGTGGTGTAGCGCTTGCCGTCGATCTCGTAGCTGCCGAAGAGCTGGACGTCGGCCCCCTCGGGATAATCTCCGCGCTTGGGCGCAACACCGACGGCGGCGTCACTCGCCGCATCCCAGACAAGGTAGCAGCCATCGTCGGGATCGCGGGCGAGCAGTCCCGTCTCGTCATCGACGAGGTAGGCGGCGATTGAGCGTGCGAGCAAGTACTCGCTTGCCTGCAGATCGTTTTGCAGGATGTAGTTCACCATGGCCATGGCCAGATAGCCATCGGACGCCGGCTTCATGGCAACGAACTCGTCGGCAAAGCCTGCCGTGCCGTCGAAGATGAGGCCGAGGTCGACGATGCGCGCACCGGCCTCGCGGGCACGTACGAGGTTCTGGGCGCAGCGCATCTGGTTCTCGATGGGATTGCAACCCCAAACGTAGATGAGATCCGTGCCGACCATGATGCGCGGGTCGATCACAGTGCGGGGAAACTCACTGCCCGCGTTATAGAACTCGGCGTAGAAGGGACCGTTATCCAAACCGATCGAGCCGAGCGGAACGGTGACGCCAAAGGTGTTCGCGAAACGGAACGGCATCAGGTTCTCGAAGCTGTACTGGGCGGGAACGCCTGCGCCGAGGTTCCAGAGAACGACCTTGTCAGGGCCATACTCGTCGCGAATCTTGCAGAGCTTCTCGCCAATCTCGTCGAGGGCCTGATCCCAGCTAATTTCCTCGAACTTCCCGCTCCCGCGCTCGCCCACGCGCTTGAGCGGTTTTCTGAGACGTTTGGGATCATAGGGTTGACGACCCGCGAGGCAGCCCTTCTGGCAAATGTGCCCATCGGGCTCTTCCGGCTGAGAGTAGACGATGCGCTCCATGCGCTCGATCTTGCCATCTTTCACGATGGTCTTAAGCGCACAGTAGTCATGGTCACCCCAACCGGGACAAGCAGTGTAGACGAACGATTCTTCCGACATGCGAAACTCCTCTCGCTCTCTCTTTGCTGGCTGCGACATGCGACGCATCCGCGATGACCAGTCACGACTAGATTACGCCCATCCATCCTTATGTAAAGCATTTTTCATTAACAATATATGTATTCAATAATATTGTGATTGAATAACTTTCCGCAAAGCCGCATCTGTGAGGTTTTCATGATCGCAACGGAACTTGACCAGGAGCGCCGTAAGCTCGAGGACGTCAATCATCCACAGCATGTCGCCGCAGTCGAGGGCCTGTCGGATTACCTCACCATCATGAACCTGCTGTACAAATCCATCAGTCGCATCCTGGAGGGCGACTGCTCCCTTACGACCCTGCAGTACCGCATGCTCTTGCGCCTGCTATCGGCTCCGCGGCAGACCATACGCAGTACCGACCTTGCCGCCAACCTGCGCGTCGGCGTGAGCACGGTTTCGGCTGCAGTTCCCCATCTCGTGGACGAAGGACTCGTCACGAGGGCGGAAGACCCCGATGACATGCGCGTGGTGTCACTCGCCCTCACGAGAAAGGGCTCCTCGGCTATCGAACGGGCGGATTACCATGTCGGGCAGTTCTTGCAGAACTACTGGAAAAACCTCACGCCCGAGCAGCTTGAGGCCGCCTTCGCCAGTTCAACCGATGCGGTAACCATCCATGATGCGCAGCGCATCGAGAACGGTAAGTTCCGCCTGGACACGGCATTCTTCGACACCATCATGATTTCGCGCACGCTCACGGCACAACGTCTGCGCGAGCTCGGCCTCAAGACGTCCGAGCTTCGCGTATTGCTCGCGCTCTACCTGCTCGGCCCCAACGTGACCGCGTCGCGCGTCGCCGATTACCTTTTCCTAAAGAGCAGCGACATCACGGCACCCATGAAGACCCTGGAATCCCAGGGACTCATCTCCAAGGAACGCAGCACGGAAAACCGCCGGACCAAGTTGCTGCAGTTGACGCAAAAGGGGCGTGACCGAACGGAAGGGCTGCTTCTTCCCACGCACGACGCGCTTCTCGAGACGTGCCACAGCGACGAAGAGGCCGTGCGCATACACCTGAGCGCCGCGCAAGGCGTCGTCACGCGCGAGCGCAGCATGAGACTTTTCGGCTAGGCGCGAACGCGCGGCGACCTCACTCGAAGGACCGGTCACGCATGGCGCGAATATCGGAAGGGATGCTTTCGTCCGGTAGCTCGTGCACAGAATCCTCGCTGCCCAGTCGCACGGCCTCGTCGTAGAACCAGCACTTGTAGGTGATGAAGTCGAGCGTGCGCTGAAGCGCGGCCATGTCAGCCTCCACCGCGGCACGTCGCTCGTGAATCAGGTCGCGCCTATCGGGAAGCGTGTCGTCACCGGCCTGGACGAGCTGCGTGTAGCGCCGGATGTCCTTGATGGTGAGCCCCGCCTTCTTCAGGCACTCGATCACCCGGATCCATTGCAAATCGGTATCGGAGAACACTCGTGAGCCGCCGCTCAGGCGCTCGACATCGGGAAGCAGACCCTCCTTGTCGTAATAGCGCAGGGCCGATGCGGAAACACCGGTCATCTTTGCCGCATCCGCTATGGAGTACACCATTTCGCCTCCCACGATACCAAGCTTGACTTCGAGTTAACTTTAATGTTTAGGATATTGCCCGAACTCCAATGATGTCAAGCAAGTCGAAACGCGAAGGAGAGAGACCGTGCCAGCTGACCATATTGCAGATAACGCCATCTTCCCCGCCTCCAAGATGGGCTTCGGATGCATGCGCCTACCGCTTCTGGACAAGAACGACCCCAAGAGCATCGACATGCCGCAATTCGAGCAGATGGTCGATGCGTTCATGGAAGCGGGCAACACCTACTTCGACACGGCGTTCGTCTACCACGAGGGCGAGTCCGAGGCGGCGCTGGGAAAGGCCTTGGTAGCGCGCTATCCGCGCGAGTCGTTCACCATCGCCACGAAGTGCCTTGCCTGGGCACTGCCCAACAAGGAGGCGGCACAAGAGTGCCTGGACGTCTCGCTCAAGCGCCTTGGCACCGACTACGTCGACTACTACCTACTGCACAACGTCGGCGGCAAGCGCACCGCCAAGTTCGATGAGTACGGCATGTGGGATTTCGCGCAGGAGCAGAAAGCCGCTGGCAAGATTCGCCACGTGGGCTTTTCCATACACGACGACGCGGAGTGCTTGGACCGGCTGCTCACCGCCCATCCGGAGATGGACTTCGTGCAGCTACAAATTAACTACCTCGATTGGGATGACCCGCACAACGAGGCCCATCGCCTCATGGAGGTGGCCGAGAAGTACGGCAAGCCCGTCATCATCATGGAGCCCGCGCGTGGCGGTAAACTCTGCACGTTGCCCGAAGAGGCCGCCAAGCCTCTCATGCAAGCAAAGCCGGATTCGACGCAGGCCGAGTGGGCGTATCGCTTCTGCTGGAACCTCCCCAACGTCATCGCCGTGCTCTCGGGCATGTCGACCATCGAGCAGGCGCGCGAGAACCTTGCCTCATACGCAGCTAACAAGCCATTTACCGCTGCCGAGCAAGAAGCGCTCGACGCCACCATCGCCAACTTGCGCGCCATGGCGTCGGTCCCCTGCACCGCATGCGGCTATTGCGTCGAGGGTTGTCCGTCTCACGTGAAGATTCCGCAAATTATGGAGCTGCTGAACCTCGAGGAAATGACGAAAGACCACGACTTCGTAAAAGACCTCTACAGCTGGCAGGCAGCTGAGGGAAGGGCGAGCGAATGCATCAAGTGCGGTGCATGCGAGGACATGTGCCCGCAGGGCATCGGCATCATCGAGCAGCTCGAGCGTGCCGCGGAGCAATACGAATAGCTACAGCACGATTACATCCTGGCCTGCAAAATGAGACAGTTGCTCTGAGCAACTGTCTCATTTCATGTCCCGACTACACGTCTAGTCCGGCGTGATAGGCCTCGTAGATTGCGAGCGTGATGTTGGCCGGCCGCTGGGCATCGCCGATGACGCGCACGAAAGGCGCACCATCGCGTAGCTCGTCGACAACCGCGCTGCGCGAGCGCTGACCGATGGCAGCGATGACCGACTGACACGGCACCACCCTCTCCTCGCCATCGATGGTGACCGTCACGCCATCGGCGTCCACGCACTTCGCCGCAGCACCCGTCAACACGTCGATATCCTCGCCCTCCAGCTCTGCCAGCAAGATGGGACGATGGCGGATGTTAGCGTCGGGCGCCAGCTCGGGGCGCATCTCGATGAGGTGCACCTTATGACCCGTGCGTGCCAGTTGCAGCGCGCACTCGCAGCCGGTGAGGCCGCCTTCCGGCCCCGGCTCGGCGCCGTCCAGGTAGAGCTCGTCGATGGAAATCACGCGGGCGTCATTGGCCACGGGGAAGGGCAGCTTGATGGGCTCGGAGCCCACGGCGATGATGAGCGCGTCGGGCTCGAGCTCTTCGCAAAGCGTGGAGCGCCTGCTCTTTTAGAATATAAAGCAGAAAATACGGTGTCTTTTTGACGAGAACAATTCCGGTTGTTTTGTCCGCAGCATTGTCTGTTAAATTTCCTGCACGCTTTACCATGTAAAAGCAAATATATTTCATCGTTTTTGCGCGGCAGACTTTGCTTTTTGAAGAAAAAGCTGTGTGTGCTCCATTGACATCTTTTTATTTCAATGGTACAATATATGACGTGTTAAGGTTTTGCGGGAGGAGCACAGGTGCAGACAGAGGGGTCTGTTTCTGCGCTCTTTTGTATTCCCTGGCAATACAGGATTCAAAAAACCTCCGCAGAATAGTGGGAAAACAGCAGGACATCCCGCCCTGCACCATGCACTGAAGCACGGAATTATTATAGGGAGGAAAACACAATGAACAACAACTACGAGTCTCATGCAATCAGCC
>OGRY01002729.1_pt1 | contig 10879 bp, 10 predicted proteins | sample 1553551 | NCBI WGS metagenome assembly OGRY01 (sample SAMEA2580101, study PRJEB22360) | human gut metagenome | biome: human gut; feature: human-associated habitat; material: faeces | place: Denmark | collected 2008/2010
TTACCGATAAAGGAATTTATAAAAAATCAGCACAAATGAGAGCAGAGTAAAGGGTTTAGGAAGTCCACTGAGGGCAGAGCCCTTTGGTCTGACCTTTTTGTGATTATTTATTCTTATTATCCGCAATTATTCCCAGCAGGCAATTTACTATATCCTTTGACTGCTCTTCCGTAAGGGCAGTGTATTCAAGGGAAGTATCCGCCGTATCAGTATCGTCCTGCTCATCTGCATCGCTGAGAGTTATCTTGCTTCCGTTATCCGATACCTGCCAGCTGTAGGTAAGCTTCAGCGCATAGTTATCGTCGTAAAGACAAAGGTTATCCTTATCAATGCTCCAGATATAATCGGCAGTATCGGCGGAGCCGTCTGATTTTACGGTTATAAGCTCCAGTGAGACATCTGAAATATGGATAGCTTTTGCCGAGCCGTCATTATAAGCTGACCAATATGAATCCTGGAGCAGCTTTGCCGCCTCACACGCCTCCGATGTCTGCTTAAAAGCCTCCTGCACCTGATCGGGAGCAATATCCGTCTGGGTCATTACAGCAAATTCGTTGAGGATAAGCATATTTTTCTGGATATCATATGACAATGGTATCTCCAAAAGCTTTTCGGTATTGGCTTCATCACGGTATATGCGCAGGGTATCGTCATTTACCGCCCAATATCCCTCCGTGACAGAGGTATCGTTGTCGGCAAAATAAGCCTGATTGCCGTTAAATCCCACAGCATAACGGTTTGCTCTGTAGTCAGTTCCTGCCCAGAGGGTGCCGTCAAGGGCAGAAGATAGGCTTTTTTCTGCTGTATCGGAGCCTGAGGTGGCAGCGGAGGTCTTTTCGGTCTCGGAAACGGTTGTGTCCTGAGCAGATATATCAGATGCGGTATCAGCGGAGCTGTCGTTGCTGTCGCTGCCATTGCTGTTGTCGTTGCTGCCGCAGGCGGTAAACATTATCATAGCTGAAATGACCGCAAGAAAGGTTATAAAAGCTTTTTTCATTTTAGCATCTCCTTGACAGATGTTTTATGTCACTATACATTATACTTGATTTTTTCGCAAATTCAATCGCTTAATAGGAAAAATTACGTCCTCTTAACAAAAATCCCAGATTGCGCCAAAAATAAGCCATGGCTGACGAAAATATTATTTATTTTGAACAAACCGCCAAAAGGCTGTTGAATGATTTTTTTATTTTACCTCTTGACAAACGCAGAAAAGTGTGTTATAACTATATTAAGATAAATAATACAGCTGATACAGGATAAAGAAAGCGAAAGGAGCATTACAATGACATACGCATTTTATATCACAGGCGAAGCAGTGGGCGGGATATTTGCACTTGCTCTTCTGTCAGCAACGCTCGTAATGCTGGCGGTCAGCGGCATTCATGAAAGCCTGAAACTGGAAAGGAGCACCGGGAATGTTCGATATAGACCTTCAAAGCAGAACTCCGATCTATGAGCAGCTCTACCGACGGGTCACAGAGCTGGTGGTAAAGCGTCAGCTTATGCCGGGAGATAAGCTGCCCTCAGTAAGAGAGCTGGCAAAATCACTGGGCGTTAACCCCAATACCGTCTCCAAAGCGTTCCAGAACCTTGAGCGGGACGGCGTTATATACTCCCTCCCGGGACGGGGCAGCTTCATATCCGAAAAAAAGTCGGATACCATTCGTGAGAACGCCATGGCGGATTTCAGAAAGGCTGCCACCGAAGCTGTGCTGTCGGGGCTGGAGGAGGACGTTATGATTTCGGCAGTAAAAGAGATATACAAGAAAGAAAGGGGCGGCAGCAATGATTAAGCTTGCAGGCGTAACAAAAAAATTCGGCGATTTTACCGCTCTCGACAACGTTGACCTTATGATTCCCACAGGAACGTCATTCGGACTTCTCGGCTCCAACGGTGCGGGAAAATCCACTATCCTGCGACTGCTCACGGGAATATACAAGGCAGAGTCGGGAAATGTTACCGTTGACGGTGACGAGGTGTTTGACAATACCGACATAAAGAGCCGTGTGTTTTTCATCAACGACGAAACAGTCCAGTTCGGTACATATACCGTCAAGGAGCTGAAAAACTATTACAAGGGCTTTTATCCCAAATTCTCCGAGGAGGTATATCAGGAGCTGCTGAAAACCGTAAAGCTTCCCGAGGATAAGCGCATAGACCGCTTTTCAAAGGGTATGAAGCGCCAGGCGATAGTTATAATCGGCCTTGCCTGCTGCACGGATTATCTTCTTCTTGATGAGGCGTTTGACGGCCTTGACCCCACCATGCGCATAATCGTAAAGCGTATGCTGGTTGACGCAATGCTTGACCGCAAGCTTACCACCGTCATTTCCTCCCACAACCTTAAAGAGATAAACGAGGTCTGCGACAGCGTGGCGCTGCTCCATCAGGGCAAGATACTTTTCAACCGTGATCTTGATACCATCAAGGGCAATATCCATAAGGTGCAGGCAGTGTTCAACGAGGAATATTCCCGTGAGGACTTTGAAAAGTATGGTATTCTCCACTATGACCGTTCCCAGAGCGTGCATTACATCATAATGAAAGGCTCGGAAAAGGAGATAAGGGAAAAGTTTGCGGAGAAATCTCCCGTGGTGCTTGACCTTATTCCCCTGACGCTGGAGGAAATATTTATTTACGAAATGGAGGGCTTGGGTTATGACGCAGGACAGCTCGGTTAAGACTGCCGATATCAGCATGAACACCGCAAAGAAGCCTTTTTTCAGCAAGGCAATGCTTCACAACGGCAGGCAGAACATCATCGCAAATTTCAAGCTGATGGTGGTAATTTTCATTCTTCACATAATGGCAGCGCCCATGCTGATCACGGCTGCAATGATACAGATAAACGAAACAGGACAGCTGGCGGATTTTGATACATACGCAGTTATCGCTGTTTTCACAACAGGATTGGGAGCTGCTGCGGGACTTATCTGCGCCCTCAGTGTGTTCAGCTACCTTTACAAAAAGACGGACGTGGATATGCGTATGGGTCTGCCAATGAGCCCCCCTCAGCGCTTTGTGTCCGACTTTGTTTCGGGACTGTTCATTTACATAGTTCCCTTTATCGCAGCTCAGATATTTACATGGATACTTTTGCTTATAGGACACCTTGGATTTGACGGAAAGACCTTTTACATCCATTCCAGCGATGACCCCATTGAGGTAACATCTTCATGGACCTGCGACGTTTTCAGCACTGCAGCCCCATTCCTCTGGAGAATAATCATCGGCGGCATACTGCTTATGGTAATGTTCTATACAGTGACCGTCTTTGTAGCTTCCCTATGCGGAAATATTTTTGAGAGCATAGGTTACAACATTCTTCTGAATATTCTGGTACCCCTTGTGGCATATATGTTAATAAGCGCCGTAATGGACAACGCACCGGGAGTAAGCATTGACAGATATGCTTATAAGACAATCTCCCTCTGCGGTCCCTTCGGCGGCGTAGTCGGACTGGTAATGTCCCTGAACGCTATTTTTTATGAAGATGACATATCCGTCTATTCGGCATATTATACCTACCCTCAGTGGTGCCTGCTTTTCCTGCTCATAATCGTGCTTCTCGGATCAGGTACATACCTCATCTTCCGCAAGCGCAAAGCAGAGGATACAGGAAAGCCCGTAGTTTTCGGAGCATTCTACCACGTTATCCTTACCATGTCAATGTTCTGCATCTGCTACGCATTCCTCGTAGATGACGGCTCAGAGATAGTTCCCATGCTTATAATCACAGCCATAGTTTACCTTGTGTTCCATGTGGTGCGCAACAGGGGCTTCGGACATATCCTGAAGGGCATTGCAGCATATGTTATCACCATTTTCGTGGCAGCAGGTTCGTTCCTGCTTATAGAGAAAACTGAGGGCTTCGGCATCGGCACATATGTTCCCGACCCCGCATCGGTAAAATGCGTGTATATCCCTTACACAGGATTTAACGAGCAGAGCCAGGGCGAGCTTGCATATTTTGATATTTACGGCAAGACCCCCACAAAGCTTACCCAGTTCGAAAACATTCAGACTGTTACCGATATGCACAAGCATTATATCGATCTTATGAAAAACGATCAGCTTAATTACGGTTATTCCCAGCAGATAGAAGTTATCTATAAGCTCAAAACAGGCAAAACAGTATTCAGATTTATTACCCTTGACGAAGAGAGCATAAAAAAGCTTATGGCAATGGATACCACCGATGACCTGCGCACAGCAAGGGCAGACGATATCGAAAACAGACTTGGTGAGTTCGCAAAAACCGCCGATAATTTCAGACTCGACAAGGATAAGAACAATGTTGATGTTTATGAGAGCTTTAACGTTGTGCTTTCACCTCAGTGGAAGTATAACGAAAACGGACAGTCGGCAGACGGCTCTGTTTTCGTTTTGTACAGCAGTCTCCCCGCTGACTTTACGGATAATCTTGCAAAGGCTCTCAGAAACGACATCATGAACGAAACGGAAGAAAATTACTACAAGTGCGATCTGCCCGGATATCAGCTTTCGGTAGGCTATGTGAATATCGACATCATGGGCGATTACACCGCTGCGATCGAATATCTCCGCTCCTGCGGACTTGACGCTTCCAAGCTCAGCACCGTCACCGAGCGTGTTGCAAAGGGCTATGTCAACAGCAGTATGATGAGCGGTATGTCCGACCTGGGACTGGCAAGCTACGCAAACGGAACAGAGTTCAGGGGCAATACCTATTACCTTGGCTCCGGCTCCTGCATCAGCGACTATGTGACTTATGGCGATAATGTTGCTTACGAGATCCGCTATTTTTCATCGCTCAATGAATATTACGATGATATCGCAAAGCTTCTTGAAGTAAGCCGCAAAAGGTATAAATCCGACGATGTTAGATATAATATCATCGTGGACGGAACTGAAGCCGCAATTCCGGCGGAGTATAACGAGCTTGCCGAAAGAGTATTCATTCGCTCAGCTGCCGATTGCTTCATTGAACAAGCTAAGGCAATGGACGATACGGGCAATATGTCAGGAACATATCAGCGTTTCCTCAGTAAATTCACTGAATATTACGGCAGGGACAAAATAGTTTCGGCTATTGGGTATTACTATGGCAAGGACGCAGCTTCCGCTATATACGATGCTATGAATGACTTTATCGGTATGAATTTAAATGACACGAATGAAGCTTACTATGATGACTATGAAAACTACGATGACTATGAATATGAAGTCACTGTAGCAGTATCCAATGATGTTGTATATTAAGCACCGTATAAAGGAAAAAACGGCTTGAAAGGGTTTGCGCAGTTCTGTCCACGCTTTTTGCAAAAAGCCAACGGATAAGAAAGGAACAGACCATATGAAGATTAAAAAGTTTGCTGCTCCTATTGCTCTTTGCTGTGCAGCGGTAATGCTTACCGCCTGCGGAGCAAACAACAATAACGGCAGCACCAATGGAACAACAAACGGCACAACAAACGGAACAACAAACGGCACAACACAGAACGGCGTAATGGGCGACTCAGGAAACAACGATCCTCAGAACGGCGACGGAAATGCTATCGGAGAAAATGGCGCACGCAACGGAGCAGGAAATGCCCGTAACGGTGCAGACGGTGCCCGTACCGGGGACATTGACGGCGACGGCTTTATCGAGGACGTAGTTACAGGAGCAGAGGACATCGTTGACGACGCAGTAACAGGCGCAGAAGATATCATTGATGATATTCTTCCCGGCGAGCATGACAATAATACCATGACCACCACTCAGACAAGATAACAGAGCATAAAAAGAGGGCTGCTGCACGGTGCGATTGCACAAGTGCGGCAGCCTTTTGTTTTTTTGCGCATATAAAAGATTTGTGCAAATAAGAGCAAGGTAAAAAGTTTAGGAAGTCCACTGAACGCAACAGCTTTTACATATGCAAAATGTTTGCTGACAGATATCGTTGTAATTAAACCTATGACGTACAATAAAACCAATCCCCACCGCAGAACCAAACAAAACGAACAACAGATAAAAGAACGGAGTGAAGCTTAAGCTTGTAAACATAGCTATAGAAAAGAGTGCAAATAGATGAACGGGTTCGGTCTCCGTCGGCAAGCAAAATGTAGGGGGATAAAAAACGGTAGGGAATAGGGGTTCAGGGAAGAGATGTTCGCTTGCCTTTTACAAAGCCACGGAGAAACCATCAGGGGGAAGGGGAATGCCGTTTTTTGCCCTAGCTTTAGTTATCCCACCCGGTGGTGTCTCCTTTGCATTCGGTACGGACATATTAAATTGATACGTTGGTTTGTCCGTACCTGCGCCTTACGGCGGAACCCAAATTCGACGTTCCTGACGGAACATCTCTTGGTTTCAAGCCGCCTGCATAAAATAGTTTCGGTTTTATTTGAGAAATTATATTTGTTTGAGCGCTTTTGAAATCACGGTGCAGGCGGCTTTAGGATTTTTTATCCGTCGGCTATTGTCTTGCTTGTTTTGACCGTCAGCAAACCGATTTCGCAGGTAAACGTAGTTTACCACTGCGGCAAGGGCGACCAGATGGCTCTGCCCTCAGTGGACTTCCTAAACCCTTTGCCTTGTGCTTATTTGCAAAGGTTCTCATATTTGTGCGTCTTACTTTTGGCTTCGGAATATCTTCCTTTTTTCTAATTGCTGAACAGCTGTTTCCTTGCATATTTGCCAAAAATCCGCACAGAATAAATATCATTAAAGATGAAAGGACGTGCGTTCTTGACAGTTGTATTTATTCGTGCGGTGATCTTGTACTGCGTACTGATATTTGCGGTGCGCCTCATGGGAAAACGCCAGATAGGAGAGCTTCAGCCCTCGGAGCTGGCTATTACCATACTTATCTCCAACATCGCCACTCTGCCTGTGGAGGATCTGAGCATTCCTCTGGTGACGGGTCTGCTGCCTGTGCTGACACTTGTATGCCTTGATGTGCTCATGTCATGGGTGACGATGAAGTCCAAACGCCTCAGAAGCGTTATATCAGGCGAGCCTGTTGTTATTGTCAGTGACGGAAAGGTAGATCAGCAGAAGCTTTTCAATCTGAGATTTACCACTGACGACCTGATGGAAGCGGTGCGCTCTCAGGGCATTTTTGACATTGAACAGGTCCAGTTTGCTGTGGTGGAGACTACGGGCAAGGTGAGCGTTTACCCCAAATTCAAGAACCGCCCTGTTACCAACGAGGATATGGATATAAAAAACAGCTCCCCCGACCCGCCTGCGGTGGTGGTGCAGGACGGTGTGGTCATGGACTCGTCGCTTAAAAGGCTGGGGCTTGGCAGGCAGTGGCTTGACAAGATACTGTCGGAAAACAGCGTTGACCCCACCGACATTTTCATGATGACGGCGGAAACTGCGGCAAAGTACCGCATTATCAAAAAGGAGCTTTCCACTGAATGCAGGGAGGATAAGATAATTGAAAAGGGTTAAGATAGCGGTCACGCTTATTGTGCTGATAATAATTTACTCGGTAACATCGCTTTTTATACTGGACAATCAGAATGATCTGCTGAAAGGTCGGATTGAAAATATACAGCAGGTATATGAAAGCGGAGATGTTGAGGGTGCGCTGGCGTTGTCCAACGAGCTTAACGACTTCTGGCACGGCTACGAGCGGAAAGTTACCATGATAATCCATGATGATGCGCTGGCAAACCTGAACATTTCCATTGCGAAGGTAACTCCGTTCATCTCCAACGAAAATGACGAGCTTATTGCGGAGATCCAGGCGATATATCATCAGATAGACCAGATATATGAGGAGGAATTTCCCAGCTGGTACAACATTCTGTAGCATATCATACGACATTAAATGTGTTCTGTCTGTTGACATCTTCCTTGATTTATTGTATAATATTTAAAAACTATATGACTGTATGCGATTTTGAAAGGAATGATTTTTCTATGAAAAACAGTGGTATGAAGCGGTATTCGGCTATATGTGCTGCCGCTCTCATTACTCTCTCAATGGCAGGCACCTGCTTTGCGGGCGAATGGAAGGACACCGACAATGGTAAAATGTACGTGGATAACGGCAAGGCTGTTACGGGCATGGAAGAAATTGACGGTGAGACTTATTATTTCAACAGCAAGGGCATTATGAAAACAGGCTGGCTGAAAACAAAGTCAGGAAAGAAATATTACTTCGGCAGTGACGGAGTTATGAAAAAGGGTTGGCTCAAATCCAAGTCCGGCAAATATTATTTCGGCAAGAACGGCGCTGCTGTTACAGGCGTTAACAAGATAGGCGGCTGCTATTACTTCTTTGACGATGAGGGCGTTATGCTCACAGGCTGGCAGGAGAGCGACGGCGAGACCTATTATTACTGCACCAGCGGCAAGCGTGCGGTGAGCAGGACTGTCAGCATTGACGGCGAGAAAGTGAAGTTCAACAAGGACGGCAAGGTAGTCAAGAAGCCTGCAAAGAAAGATACGGCCGATACTTCGGACAAGGAAGAGATATATCCTACAGAGTTGACCGTTATCAAAAAGGAGATACCTCTGGCTTACCACACCACAGCTAACATAACATTCAGCTTCAAGCCTATCAACACCACTTTCAGGGAGGTAACATACAAGTCTTCCAATCCCGATATAGTTTCCATTGATGATAACGGCAAAATGACTGCACACAAGTCAGGCAGCTGTTACATCACCATTACCTCGACTCATGATAAGTCCGTCAGCGTTACTGTTAAGGTAACTGTTTCATAAAAAGATAAAGTGGTTGCCGCAAAATGTGGCAACCACTTATTTTTATGCGTGTTCTTCCGCTTGGTCAAGGCTCTCATAGCCGTACATCTTAACTGACTGCTCCATTATCATATAGGCAAGATTTTTCCCCTCTGTACAGAGGCGGGCGATAAAGCTGCCGTAAAGCTTCAATGTGATATCCGAATAGGTATAAAGCTCCCCACGGAGATATGTTTCATAAGATGTGAGCCAGGGTGTGTCCTCATAGGTGTGTATTGTTCTTGCTCTGCCTGCAAGCTTGGGATAATTGGCGGCAAATTCCTCCATCATGCCTGTTTGTATCTGGCAGATAGCGGAGCACAGCTCCTTTTTCTGCTGCGGTATCTCGGGGAGAGAGGAGCGTATCTCGGCAAAGCGGGCGGGGGCGGTGGTCTCCATCATATAGCCGTATTTTTCGGTTATGGGGTTGCGGTCGTCTGCTTTGGCTGCCTTGAAATCCTCATACAGCGAGCAGAGCATGGGCAGCTCCCAGCAATAATACTGGCTGCGGCGCATTATGGAAAAGGTATAGTAATCGTCCTGGCAGTCGGCTCTTCCGCCCTCGTTCTGCACCTTATCGAAAAAATCCCACTCCATGGCAATTATTTCTTCGGCGGTGTAGATGATGTCCGCACGGTGCTTGGCATCATCGGCGCACACTGACATATAATCGTCGGAGTTTGATATCTGCTGAGCCTTTAGCTCGGCTCTGACAGCTGAGCAGGCTATTTCTATATTTTCGGTGATATTTTTTCCCTCGGCGATATTGCGGACAGCTATTGCCAGCTCATCAAATTTTGGAAGAGCTTCCGTGCTTCTAAACAGCCATTTTGAATAGGGAGCATATTTTTGGGAAAGGATATGGGCTGCTTTCATGGAGCTTTCCATAAATGCGGAAAGGGCGAAAAATGCGGCGGCGGGGTCGGTTCTCTTCATTGCTCGGGGGTAGTTGTACTGACCGCTCTGGGCCATTTTTTCAAGCTCTGCGGCAAGCTTTCTCAGCCTGATATCCTCGGGCTGGACTTGGAGCCGCTGACGGATATCGGTGAAAAAGCCTGAATTATCCATGAAAATGCTGCCGTTCACGGCGCAGGCAAGGTTTTCGTCAACGGTGTACTGCCATTCCTCGGAGCTGTTTGGAACGTGGTCAAAGCCTGTGAATTTTCTCAGGAAGTCCGTGACTTTTATCACGCCTGTGCGGTCGGTCCCATTTGGGGTGACTATTCGTTTCATGCCCATGAATTCTTTTGGCAGCAGGTCATATGCCTTTTGGAGCTTGGCGCACATATCGTCGGGCATGTCTGTCCAGATGCAGAATGAGGGTCCAAAGTCGTGGTCTGGGGAGATATGGTCGTCAAAGCCCAGACACTCGGAGCCTTCTCCTGCCAGTCCGCAGGCGATATGGTCAAGGTAGAGGGCAAAATTCCTTTGGAGCATGGGTCTGCCGAAGGCCTCGAAATATTGTCTGCACAGCTCCATGCCTTTGAGTGCCGGCTTGCCGCCTAAGTTTTCATAAGCTTCCGAGAGGTTGTGGGACACTATATCATAGAAGTTGTTTCTGCCCATATGAAGCTCTATTTCGGACAGGGATGCTTCATAATAGTATGCGGCTTTGGAAAGATCCTTTTCAGCAAAGCATATATCACCCATGGCGGCGAGGGCTGCACTGTAATGAAAATCCGAGGGGGACAGCCCCGAGAATGTTTCCATAGCGGGAGCGAGTGCCTCCTTTGCGGCACTGTTGTCCCCAAGCTTTGTGAGACAGACGGCAAGATTTGAGCGTGTGATCGCCCTGCGGATATCGTCATCTGCAAGGGTGAGGGCTTTTTTCAGGCAGTCTGCGGCTTCCTGCCAGTTATTTGTTTCCTGATAAAGCAGGGCAAGATTATTATAATAGCTTGCGTAGAGTGGCTTTTCTGCGCCGATATTCTCCAGAATTGCATATATTCTGCGGTAATAGTCAAAGCTTTCATCATACAGCCCTGCGGCACGGCAGGCGTTGGCGGAATTGAGCAGAGCGGAGGCAAGCTGAGCGCCGCCGATGTTCATTTTTTCAAGAAGCTCCTCCGAGCAGCGGCAGCTTTCAAGTGCTTCGGCAAACCTGCCGCAGTCACGGTAAAAGCCTGCAAGCTCATTGTAAAGGGTGAGCA
>OGRY01002740.1_pt1 | contig 10848 bp, 6 predicted proteins | sample 1553551 | NCBI WGS metagenome assembly OGRY01 (sample SAMEA2580101, study PRJEB22360) | human gut metagenome | biome: human gut; feature: human-associated habitat; material: faeces | place: Denmark | collected 2008/2010
GCCAAACCGTTCCTCTGGCCATACAAAAACGGGCATGTACACAATATTCGGTGTTGTCGGCCAACTGAACTCCAGGACCGTCATACAGATCGGCATTCTCTAAAAGAGGGATATTGCCGGCGGTTAGCGTCGGATCCCAATCGGCATGGTGATGGGAACCGTCGCAATACGGATGATTTTTGGACTGACCACAGCGGCATAAAGCAGTGGGTTCGTTGTCGGTCGGGTATTTATGCCCTTTGGCATATTCCCAGGGGATTTGTTCTTTATTTAAAACGAAGATCTCTTGTTGAAGAGGGGGATTTCCATATACCAGATAGGGGCCGTCTGCTGTAATTTCAAGGTGATATTTCGGGTCAGGAGTAGGTGTACCCGGTTCGATTTTACGAGTGTTTTTTTCCATAATTAAACGTTTTAATGATACTTGTTATACTTAAATTCGGATGGAAAGTTCCGGGTTGACTGGGAGAATTTTCACCGGTATAAGTTTTGGAATAGAATTTGTTATAAATGTATTGTTTGGTTTATTGAAATATTTTACTTAATTTTACATAAAATATTGGATTCCTTTTGAAGGAATAAGTTATGAAAGTTTTGAAAATATTTAAATCGTTGTTATACAGGATTCTAATTCTTGTTTTGATAGGTCCTTTGGGAGCTTGTTCGGAGGAGTGTGGCTATGATTCTCATGCAGGTTATCAGTTAGGTAAACAAAATTTCGATTATTTGGAAGGTAATATGGCTTCTATTTTGTCGTTTTGGGATCTTGCTTTGAGAATGAACACGTATTTGACGGCCTTGGATGAGGAAGGAGAAGACCGGGTAGAAGAACTTTTTCCGGACTATCGTCTTCAACAAGTGAATGAATACGAATGGATCGGATGGAAGGGACAGGATTCGGTTTTTAAGATTGTAACAGACGATCTGGCATTGACCACTGAGACAGCTCATTGGGAAATTGTGGGCTGCCGGGCTCCGTATGAGGGACAGCTCACCGTTTTGTGTTCCGGTTTAAGGACCTGGGTGTTTCATGTTTCCGCTTTGCAAAACCGGAAATGGATATCCGATGCCAGTCTGAAAATTAATTATAACGGAAAACAAACGCCCCGGAATTTTAACGATGGGGATTGGATTGTTTCCGGTGTGGGGAAGAGTATGACCGATGAGGAAGAAATACTGAATTTTGAAATTGCAGAATCGCTGATCCGTTATGCGGAGAGTCATTATCTTTTCGATAAAGGACTATTGTATCTGCGGTTGAAAAATAGGTTTTCTCCGAAAGAAGAGATTGTTAAGGCTGAGATGAAGACACTTCCGGGAAGTGACCGCTCTTTGCAAATCACCTATAAAGGAGAGGTTTATTCTTATTGATGGTTACAGAGGTTTCCCCCGGCAACATCGGTGGCCGGGGGAATAGGTAAAATCAGTATAGTTCCTGTAAAACAGCATCCAGGGCGGCTCCCCGCATTTCGGTTTTAAAGATACGGCCTTCTTTATCGAGAAGGATACAAGTGGGGACTCCTGTGATATTGTATTTTTGGGCGACAGGTCCGTTAAAACCGTTGGGATCACACAGTTGCTTCCAAACCATTTTTTCTTCTTTCATCGCCTTGTCCCAGTCGGTTTTCTTTTCGTCGATAGAAATACTGATGATTTCAAAGCCTTTGTCTTTATACTCCTGATATACATGACGAAGGTGTGGAATCTCGCCCCGGCAGGGACCACACCAGGATGCCCAGAATTCCAGCATCACATATTTTCCTTCGGGTACACAGGAAGAAAGCTTGACCATTTTCCCTTCCGGATTCATCAGTTCGATATCCTGATATTTTTCGCCGATAGCCATCGTTTTGGCTTTGTCAGCTATGGTTTTGAAGTTTTCGGCCATTGGGGGAATATTCGCCCAGGCTTTGGTGATGAGTGTAGTCAATTGTTCGAGCTGAGGGACGGTTAAATTGACGTACATGCCTTGTAGGAATTGAAGGGCTAAATCATATCCTACTATGTTTTCGGGATGTTCTTCGATAAATTTCCATTGGGCGATGTTTAATTTCTTGTTGATCTCGTTTTCTTGTTTGATTAACGCGATTCCCTCTTCTGTATTGAATATGCCGTCCATTGCCGGCCGATGATATACTTCCAGATATTTTTCATTTATGGTTCCGGATTGTTTTCTGAGATCGGCGATACTTTTCAAATACCGGTCGTACAGATCCTGGGAGGCGGAGCCCTTTACTACCGGATCTTTCCGGAAGGTTTCATCGCTCCAATAATAAGTACGCAGGCTGTCGACGTGACCGGAATAACTGATAACCGAATTTTCCAGGTAAAACCGGCTGGCTAACATTTGGGACGGGGCATCCTGGCCGGTTTTGTCGATGATTAATTGATACATACCGGGACGGTCGACTTTACGGAACCATACGGCGGTTTTTCCCTTTCAATTGGAACCTGCCGTTTTTAATAACCGTGCTGTCGATGGTGACCGGAGGATAGACGGCTTCGTTTACTAACTGTACTTTCATGCCTTCACTGTTTCCCCCGATGTTACCGTTGAGGATATAACCGTCATATTTAGTTTGGCAAGCGACTAAACTACTGCTGCATAAAAAAGCTAAAAATATTTTTTCATCGTATTAAGGAATTAATTGTTCTAATGCGGCGTCCAGGTATGCGCCCCGCATATTGGTTTTGAATATTTTACCTTCTTTGTCCAACAGAATACAATGGGGTACTCCGGTCACATTATATACTTGTATGGCCGGTCCGTTTTCTCCTTGCGGATCATTTAATTGTATCCAGGGCATCTTTTCTTCTTTCATGGCTTTTTGCCAATCTTTATTCTTTTGATCGATCGAGACACTGATGATCTCGAATCCTTTGTCTTTGTAATTCTGGTAGACGTGTTTCAGATGAGGAATTTCACCCCGGCAGGGGCCGCACCAGGATGCCCAGAATTCGAGCATCACATATTTTCCGGTTGGAAGGCATTCGGATAATTTTACTTTTTTCCCTTCCGGATCGGTGAGTTCGATGTCTTGAAACGGGGCTCCTATAGCGATTTTTTTGGCCATCTCTGCTTTTTCCTTGAATTCGGTCATACGGGGACAATTTCCCCAAACCCCGGAAAGTGTATTTTGCAGATCTTCGATCTGACCGGAGGTTAAGTCGATCTCTCCGAGCAGGAAATAACCGGCTTGATCGAGAGCCACTACAGAAGCCGGATTTTGTTTGATAAATCGGATCGTGGCCTGAATGATCTGCCGATCCAGTTCGGAGATCCGGCGGGCCAGGCGAATGCCCTCCTCGGTATTGAAGATGTTGTCTAATGCCGGACGGTGATATTGCTCGAGGTATTCGCCGTCTGCCTGATTTCTGGCTTTACTCAGTTCTTGGATAGAAGTTTTGAATGACTGATACAGATCTTCTGTCTCCGAACCCTGGATTATCATCTTACCTTTACGTTCCGGATTCCAGTAATAAGTGGGTAAAGTATGGATATCTCCCTGGAAAGTGATATCCGAATTTTCCAAATAGAAATTGCCGGCCAACCAGTTGGCTTCCGAGGATTTTTTCCCTACGGGAGTCGTATCGATGATCCAACGATAAAAGCCGGGTGCCGGAATTTCCCCGGTCAATTCGAAACAATGATCTTTAATGACCGTTGTTGCAATTGTTTGAGGAGGATAGCTATTATCCAACAGTTTGAAAACCATCCCTTCACATGGGCCTTGGATAGAGCCGGTGATGTGAAAAGATTTATTTTGTGCCTGGCAATACTGAATTGCCAGAACAAGGAATAGCACAGTTAACAGATTTTTCATTTTTGGGGATTTAAGGGTTTTCGATGAGTAAGTTGTTACCTGCTTTGGCCGATTGCGGGATGGGTAGGATCAATTGTTTATCCGACTTTATATTCGGGCGTATGGTGGTGATGTCTAAATCGCCGTGTTTATAATACCTGATCATATCGTACCACTCTTCCTGGTTTTCAAAAAGCAGGTCGATCCATTTGTGCTGGCGGATCATTTCTAAAAGCTGGTTGTCAGGAATAGTACTCACGTCATATACTCCCGGGACATGGGCATCCAAAACGGTTTGCAGACTGGTACGGGCTGCCGCAAGATGATTGCCTCCCTGCCGGGCTTCCGCTTCTGCATGGATATAATATACTTCTCCCAAACGCAGGAAGTAGTAGGTATTGCTCTTGCCGTCATCATTGGTACTGTGAGGATATTTCCCGTTTTTGAAAGAAGTTGTGATGACGTCCGGTGTAAGAAACGGGGCGGCAAAACGGGGATCGTAACCTTCTCCTGTTTCTTTGTTCCCTGGAGTGGGATCCATCGCATCGGCTATTTTTTGAGAATAAGAACTATAAGTTGTCCGGTCTAAAATGAAACTACATTGTTCTTCATAGTTGGAGACATAAGGAGCGAACAGCACTTCAGGAGAATCGAACATATCGCTGAAGATACTCATAAAGTCAACCAGCCCGTATCCGTAGTTGCCGGCTGTTTGAATCACTTCATCGGCCAGTAGGGCTGCATTTACGTAATCTCCTTTACTTAGTAATACTTTTGCTTTCAGGGCTTGTGCGGTTGTTTTTCCGGCCTGCGCATGAGTGGGCGTATAATTACTCATAGGCATGTCCGGAGCATATAATATAGCTGAATCGAGATCCGATTCGATAAATTTATAGCTTTCAGCTACAGTCGAGCGGGCCTTTGCTAACGGTTCCCGGTAAGGTTTGTCGGACAGGACGATACCATATGGAGAATCGGTATCGTAAAATTGCCCGAAATAGCGTAACAACATAAAGTGAGCCATGGCCCGGTTGAAATAGCCTTCGCCTAATATTTCCATACGTCTCGCAGGGTCCAGGTCTTTTACCGTATTGTTTTCCAAAAATTCGATCATAAAGTTGGCCGCGTTGATTACATCATATAAATTATTATAGACATTTCCGATGATACTATTGTCTTCCAGTACATTGTTGTCGGTGAAACCGGTTTCTCCTGCCAATCCACCACTACCCGAGAGTGCTAATGAACCGGCGAGCAGGCCGATATGGCTTCGGAAGTTACAAAGATCCCAGGCCCTCCATTGGGTATATACCCCGCGTAACACCTGTTCTGCACTCTGGGCATTCCGTATTGCGGTTTGGTCTTCCAGTTTATAATAAGGTTTTACTTTATCTACGTCTCCCATCAGGTCACATGCCCAAATCAATACAGAGAGAAATAAGGTAGAAATAATATATGTTGTTTTCATAGTATGAGATTTTATCGTTAAAATTCAACTTTAACACCTAAGGTAAATGTTTTACTCAATGGATAGGGATCTTCATTCAGGGTCATCTGTGAAGTAGTGAAACTACTGATCAGTTCCGGATCGATACCCGGCCATTGGGTCACGGTCCAGATATTAGAGCCGCTGACAAATAACATGGCCGATTGTACATTGATTTTCTTCAGGAAATTCTGTGGTAAATTATAAGAGATATTCTTTAAGCGTAAATACGATGTTTCGTAAATGTAACGATCGGAGAAACGAGAGTTTTTGGAAGGATCGGTATAAACCAGACGTGCATAACGAGCATCGGGATTTTCGGGACTCCAGGTTTTCCCATAGAGTTCGGGATAGATGTTATTTCCAATATACCCATACATATCGCTCATCATATTATAAACAGCAGCTTTAGCTCCTTGGGAGAATTGGAAAACGAACGACAAATTGAAATTTTTGTAATTGACCGAATTGAAAAATCTTCCGAAGAATTTAGGCTGAGGAGTAGCAATAACTTCCCGGTCTTTACTGTCGATATAACCGTTCCCATCCAGGTCCTTGTATTTGAAGTCACCCATACCGGTCGACTTTTCCTGGTAATAATTCGCTCCACGAGCTACGGCTGTTTTATTTAGAGTAACTACTTCATCGTCGTTTTGGAATATTTTTTCGACGATATATCCTTTTAAAACGCCGGCAGGCTGACCTTCTATATAGGTATCGACATCGTTACTGGAAAGCTCGGCTCCATTGAGTTTTTCGATTTTGTTCCGGTTCAGGGCTATATTGAATTTCGAGGTCCAGGTCCAGTCGGCTGTACGGATAATATCCCCGCCGATTTCAATCTCAACGCCTTTGTTGGAGAGGTCGATTAAGTTGGACGTATAGGAAGTGGAACCTGATTCGAGCGGATAGGGGGAAGGAGCCAATGCACCTTTGGTGTAACGATAGTATCCGTCGATGCTACCGAACAGGCGGTGGTTGAAGAAAGCGTAATCTAATCCACCGTTGAATTCGGATGTCCTTTCCCATTTGATATCCGGATTAGGTAATAAACCGGGAGTCAGAGTCGATTGTCCTATATAAGGATTGCCTTTTTCATAAAATTGTCTGTAGACGAAATCGTCGATGTTGGTAGAACCGGTTTGTCCCCAACTGAAACGTAATTTCAGATCGTCGACTTTTTCTGTATCGGCCATGAAATTTTCGCTGCTCATCCGCCATCCCAGGGATATAGAAGGGAAATAACCTCTTTGATTACCGGGGCCGAATTTGGAAGAGGCATCGGAACGGAAATTGATTTCTGCCAGATATTTGTCGAGATAATTATAGCTGGCACGGGCATAAATGGAATTGAGGGCACTTTTGGACTTTGCGTCTCCGATGCAGTGTGTTTCTGTTGCAGACCCCGCATTATTCAGGACTTCATCATCCGGGAAGCCCATGTAGTAATGCGAAGTATATTCACTAAAAGAACGGTCCCAACCATAGCCGACCATAAAACTGAAATAATGGTCTTCTATCTGGAAATTATAGTCGGCCCTGAAGTTGATCGAAGTATTGGCGGCTTTGCTGCGGTCGTCCTGAAGGGTGGACATGCCTCCGCCTCCCCAATCGTCTTGGGCGACCAGCGGGTTGTAATTACTATACTGATCCTGAAACATAGAGATATTGATATCTCCTCTGATTTTCAAACCGTTGAAGATTTTGTATTCCAGATAACTGTTTCCCAGGAATTGATAAGATTCTTTTTTGTTTTTATTTTGCCGGTTTGCGACTGGATTGGCTAAACCTACGGGGAAACCCCAGGTCGGAGTTCCGTCGATGCGGTATAATTCTCCCGTTTCATCGTATACGGGTACATCGGGTCTGACATTCCATTCTCGGGTAATACCCATTTCTTCGCCTGCAGCTCCGCTATGGCGTTTGGTCATTGTATAACCCAGGGCTGCTCCTACTTTGAAGCGTTTCGAGACATCCGAGTCAAAGGACAGACGACTGTTGTAACGTTGCATATCGTCGTTGATAAACAAACCTTCCTGGTCGATTGCATTGAAAGAAAAGGAGTAATTGGATAATTTTCCACCTCCGCGGATAGCCAGATTATACATGTGAGTCAGTGCATTCTTATTATTGGTCTCATCTACCCAATTGGTATTTTCTTCACCGAAAGCCTCGTCTTTTAATCCGTCGAATATCATATTTCCGTAATTATCATAGGAAGTATTGGCCATATAATCGATTGCAGGATAGATTTGGCCGTATATGATATTATCGTCTGTGATTTGTGCTTTGTTGATGGCTCCGAGTGTATTTTTAATGATTAATTCCTGGAGATTTTTAAATTTAGTTGTGTTTAATGGTTTGAATTTTTTAATTTGGTTACCGACACTCAAGGTATATCCCAGACTGATTTTCATTTGTTCGTTGCGGTGACCGTCCTTGGTTTTGATGATGACTACTCCGTTGGCTCCTCTGGAACCATAAATAGCTGTGGCGGCAGCGTCTTTCAATACGTCGATACTTTCGATGTCGTTGGGGGAAAGAGTTGAAAGCGGATTCAGCATATTCAGGCTGCGCTCGACAAAGAAAGGTACACCGTCGACGACATACAAGGGTTCATTATTGTTTTGCGATTTTAACGGGGAAGTGATTCCCCGGATGTTTAAAGTTGCTTTGGCACCTGGTTCTCCTGAGTTTTGATTGACCAATACCCCCTTCACTGCTCCACCTGGCATGTTGTCGAAAGTCGTGGCTCCGTTGGCATATTTTTCCAGGTCTTTCGCTTTGACCGACGATACGGAACTGGTCAGGTTTCTTGCCGACTTGCTTCCGTAACCGATAACTACAACGTCTTGCAATTCAACCTGATCTTCTTCCATGACGACATTATGACGGACATCTTCCGTTGCCGGAAAGTTATAGGTGACTTTTTTCATTCCGATAAAAGAATAGACGATTTCCACCGCATTACCTTTGAGGATGGCAAGCTGATAGTTACCATTGATATCGGAAGAAGTACCAATGTCCGAGTTACCGATGAAGACCGTTACTCCCGGTAAAACATTTCCGTTTTTGTCCTTGATATTACCGGAAAGTTTCACTCTTTCCTGTTTGACTTGAGGAAGATCGCCTACCGGACGAGGGGTGATATAAATAACGTCGCTTTCATAAGCACACTGATAAGGCGTGTTTTTGAAGATATGGTCTAAAATTTCGTCTACTTGCTTCTGTTGGGCGTTAACGTCAAAGCGTTTTAGTCGGGCGACATCCTGTTCGTTATAAACGAACCGCAACCCGGTTTGTTTCCAGATTTCCTGTAATAGCGTATTGACGTCACATTGCTTTAAATTCAAAGTGACGACTTGCTTTTGAGAGTATCCGGAAGCAAAACCTCCCAAGGTGAATACCAGCATAAAAATTGAGAATAACTTCATAATCCTGACAATTTTTAATCTTTTTAAGTTTGAAAGGACAAAGATTCGTTTACATTCCATAAATTTGTATTTTAAGGTAAAACAATCCGACAGCCTACAGTTAGCTTTGTCCGCTGTCTTTTTATCTGATTGCAGCTGGGAATGGTGGTACATTCCCGGCTGTTTATTTTGAATAAACGAACATTTATTTTACCGTCACGGTCCGGCCTTTGATGATGAAACGGGCGGTGGAAATTTTTTCAAAATAGTGGAAAAGTTCCGATACCTCTTTATATCTGGTCATCATACCTGACAGGTGAATATTTTTAGTTTGCTCGTTGAGGTAGAATACGTCCAGATCGTACCATCTGGCTAATTTATTCATGACCGATTCCAAGGACTCGTTTTGGAACATGAAATTTCCGTCTTTCCAGGTGATATAAGGTAAAACATCCACTTCTTCAATCGTTAGTTTCCCGGAGGAGGTATAGGCTGCCTTTTGGGAAGGGTTTAGGTGAGTCTCCTGGTCGTGGTGGCGGATACTGACGCTACCGCTGACCAGAACGGTTTCGATGTTGTCTTTATTTTGAGTACTGATATTGAATTGGGTACCATATACTTTGACTTCAATATCGCCGACTTCGACAATAAAAGGCTGTTTTTCATTTTTAGCAACTTTAAAATAGCCTTCTCCCTGAAGTTTTACTCTTCTTTCCAGGCTTGAGAAAACCGTTGGGTATCGGAGTTCTGTCTCTGCATTCAACCATACTTCGGTCCCGTCTGCCAGTTTGATTTTGAATTCTCCACCTCTGGGGATTTCGAGTCGGTTTATCAGGTTTGCAGTCGAAATGTTGGCTGATTCTGCGTAATTCAAGACTCCTTCATTGGAAATACGGATTAGTGTTCCATCTTTTTCCTTTAACTCCTGCGAAGTGGTGTTTACGGGAATCGCAGTTCCGGAAGAAAGATGCAGAATCGCCTTTGACGAACCCGGATGAATCGGAACTTCGGCTAAAGTCGGAATCAGTGAAGGGGTATGGATCAGGTAAAAGGAAAGTCCGCCTCCGAGCAGAATCAGGGCGATGGCTGCAACTCGGATAAAAAGACGGCGGATATGACGCCGTTTCAGACGGGATGCAAATTCAATATATTGACCTTGAATACGGCCGGATTGGATAGCAGCCTGAAGGTGAATGTGATGCCGACGGAATCTTTCGAAGTACCTTTGATGTTCAGGATCGTGTCCCAACCATTCTTTCAGAAGCTGTTCTTCCTCTACGGCGTTTTCCTGTAAGAGATGCTTTAAAAGTAATTGATCGATGTTGTCTTTATTTAGCATATCGGTTGCATTTGTCCATAGTACGGGAAAATATTAATTTTCATTGAATGGAAAAGACAACTTTTTTTGAAATAGTTGAAAAAATAATTATAATGAATTGGAATTTAATCTTTTGTGTTTTTGGTTTTTTATCTTTTTTTGTCGGATAAAAGCAAAAACAGGATGATATTTTGGGTTATATCGGGATAGGCCTGACGAATTTTTTTGAGGGCGTTGACTAAAAGCGTATTCACCGTAGCGATAGAAATGCCTAGTTTAGCTGCAGTTTCTTTATAATGTAATCCTTGTAAATAGATACATTGCATGATTTGACGGCTTCTTTCGGGAAGCTTATCGATTTCGTTTTTGACCCGGGCCAATACTTCTTCTTCCAGGGTATCGTATTCTTCCCAGGCTTTGTCGGAAGACTTCAGATCGGTAGCATGGCGCAGGGGATCTTTTTTTTCCATCCGGTCGAATGCCAGATTGCGTACAGAAGTGTAAAGAAAAGATTTAAAGGTGGTTGCTTGTAGTGAGGTTTGGGTCCTTTTTTCCCATAAACGGATAAAAAGTCCTGTACCAGATCTTCCGACTGGGGAATGTTGTTCAGGAAAGAAGCCGCCCATAGTACCAAAGGCTTGTAATATCTGGTAAACAAATATTCCATGCCTTTCTCCTCGCCTTGATTGAGGAGTGAACATATGGTACTGTCCGGTATTTGCATTATCTGTATTTATCGTTTTACCAGCTTCCACTGGCCCCGCCACCGCCGAAACTCCCTCCGCCGAAACCTCCGAAGCTTCCGCTACCTCCGCTGAAAGAACCGAA
>OGRY01002741.1_pt1 | contig 10847 bp, 9 predicted proteins | sample 1553551 | NCBI WGS metagenome assembly OGRY01 (sample SAMEA2580101, study PRJEB22360) | human gut metagenome | biome: human gut; feature: human-associated habitat; material: faeces | place: Denmark | collected 2008/2010
GGGTGTTCTGCTGGCAGAAATCCTGATCTTATTTACAGTAGGTTTCCTGCCAACCGAATACAATATGCTGGCAAATGCCATGGCATCTTTCGCCTGTGCAATGCAGGTACAGTCCTTCCGCAAGGTAAACGGATATTCCTATGCAAGTACTATGTGTATCGGTAATTTGCGCAGTGGTACAGCTGCGTTGTCAGTTTATTTTCGTGAAAAAAAATCAAAACAGCTAAAACAGGCGATGTATTATTTTGGAATCATCCTTATGTTTGCCTTGGGTGCCGGCATTGGTGGAAATCTGTCCATACGCTATGGAATCAGAATGATCTGGGTTTCCTGTGGATTCCTTATGATCAGCTTTCTGTTGATGTTTATAGAAAAATATAAGCATTTCCATGAGGAACATGAAATTAAATAATGCAGCCATTTCCAGAAAGGTCATTGAGAAGAAGATAATATTCTTTTCAATGATCTTTTTTTGTTTTGATATTGCTATTAAATTAACAACCCTGTTAAAGAAATTGCTTTTCATTTATATACATTTATGAATACTATACATCTATAACAAATTGTTATAAATTAATTTCAGAAAATTTCAAAAATGATATTGTGCAAAACAACTATATAATGTATAATATCAACAGCACATATGTTGAAAATAACTAAAGCTGCGTGGGAATCGATATATCGGTACTATATTAAAACCGATGTATCAAAATTACTATTTAAGGAGGGAACCGAATGTTAGACCAGTCTTATTACAGAAAAGCGGATGAGATCATCGAGCACTACGGACGTACAGCAGCATCGCTGATTCCGATCATGCAGGATATTCAGGCGGAATATCGTTACCTGCCGGGAGAATTGCTGACTTATGTAGCGAAAGAAATCGGAGTAAAAGAAGCCAAGGCCTACAGTGTAGCCACATTCTATGAGAATTTTTCTTTTGAGCCGAAAGGGAAATATGTCATTAAAGTGTGTGACGGAACAGCCTGTCATGTGAGAAAATCCATGCCTGTAAAAGAGGCTTTGATGAAGGAACTTGGACTGAGCAACAAGAAACACACTACAGATGACATGCTTTTTACCGTAGAAACAGTATCCTGTCTGGGTGCATGTGGACTTGCCCCCACACTGACTGTCAATGATGAAGTACATCCGAAGATGACTCCTGAGAAAGCTGTAGAACTTTTGAATAAACTGAGAGGAGAGTGCGTATGAGTATTAAGAGTAAAGAAGACCTGTTAAATAAGCAGGCTGAAGTAAATGAGCAGATTAAATCTTATACCTGCCGCGTTCTTGTCTGTTCAGGTACCGGATGTATCGCATCCGGAGCGCAGAAGATTTATGAAGAGATGTCAGTACTCTGTGAGAGAATTGATGGAGTAACAGTTGAAATGCAGAAGGATGTGCCTCATGTAGGCGTGATCAAGACAGGGTGCCAGGGCTTATGTGAACTTGGACCTCTGATGAGAATTGAACCATATGATTATCAGTATGTTCACGTACAGCCGGAAGACTGTAAGGAAATTGTGGAGAGAACTATATTGGAAGGGAAACCTGTAGAGAGACTGTTTTATCGTGATAATAATACAGTCTGTCCACATCCTGATGATATTCCTTTCTTAAATCAACAAACACGTATCGTTCTTGAAAACTGCGGAAAAATCGATGCGGAATCTATCGAAGAGTATATTGCTGTGGGAGGCTATCAGGCACTTGCAAAAGTGATGGGAAGCATGTCCCCGCAGGAAGTTATTGATGAAGTAACTAAATCCGGGCTTCGCGGTCGTGGCGGTGCAGGATTCCCGGCAGGCAAGAAATGGTCTCAGGTTGCACGCCAGGCAGAGAAAACCCGCTATGTTGTATGTAATGGTGATGAGGGTGATCCCGGTGCATTTATGGATGGTTCCGTCATGGAAGGTGATCCATATAAGATGATCGAAGGTATGACTATTGCAGCCTACGCAGTCGGTGCGGAGAATGGATATATTTATGTTCGTGCAGAGTATCCTCTTTCGGTAAAGAGACTTAGGATGGCGATTGAACAGGCAGAAAAATATGGCCTGTTAGGTGATAATATTTTAAATTCCGGTGTAAACTTCCATTTACATATCAACAGAGGTGCCGGAGCTTTCGTATGTGGAGAAGGTTCGGCACTTACCGCATCTATCGAGGGTAACAGAGGTATGCCTCGTGTAAAACCGCCCCGTACAGTAGAGAAAGGTCTGTGGGGTAAGCCTACAGTTCTTAATAATGTAGAAACCTATGCTAATGTACCGAAGATTATTCTTCAGGGAGCAGACTGGTTCCGCACCATCGGTACAGAGGGAAGCCCCGGAACTAAAACCTTCTCACTGACCGGTTCTATCGAGAATACCGGCCTGATAGAGGTTCCTATGGGAACCACACTCCGCCACATTATCTATGATATCGGTGGTGGCTTAAAGAGTGGCGCCGCATTTAAAGGTGTCCAGATCGGCGGTCCGTCCGGCGGATGTCTGATCCTTGACCAGCTGGATGCACCTCTTGATTTTGATTCTGTCAAAAAATTAGATGCGATTATGGGATCTGGTGGTCTGGTAGTTATGGACGAGAATACCTGTATGGTTGAGGTTGCCAGATTCTTTATGAACTTCACCCAGCGTGAGAGCTGCGGTAAATGTGTACCGTGCCGTGAGGGTACCAAACGTATGCTGGAGATCCTGGAGAGGATCGTAGATGGCAAGGGTGAGATGTCCGATCTGGATGAGCTGGAAGAGCTTGCAAATATGGTTCAGAACATGGCTCTGTGCGGACTTGGCAAGAGTGCACCTCTTCCTGTTATCAGTACTCTCAAACGCTTCCGCAATGAATATGAGGAACATATCCGCGATAAGAAATGCCGTGCAAAAGTATGTACTGCTCTTCGTCAGTTCCACATCAACCCTGAGTTCTGTATCGGCTGCGGTAAATGTGCAAAGAACTGTCCGGCAGGTGCGATCTCAGGTAAGATCAAACATCCATATCACATTGATAACGACATCTGTATCAAATGCGGTGCATGTAAGGACAACTGTAACTTTGATGCAGTATATGTGGAAGCATAGAAGGGAGGATACACTATGGGCCATATGATAATTGACGGTAGAAAGGTAGAATTTACCGATGAAAAAAATGTCCTGTCTGTCATCCGCAAGGCAGGGATCAATATTCCGACACTGTGCTACCACTCAGAGGTATCCACTTTTGGTGCCTGTCGTTTATGTACAGTTGAAGACGAGAGGGGAAAAACATTTGCCTCATGTTCTGAACAGCCAAGAGATGGAATGGTGATCTATACCAATTCCGGAAGAGTCAAGAAATACAGAAAACTAATTGTAGAATTATTGCTTGCAGCACATTGTCGTGACTGTACAACCTGTGTTAAGAGTGGTGAGTGTGTCCTTCAGGAACTGGCACACAGGCTGGGCGTACAGACAATCCGTTTCAAAAATACCAGGGAATATCATGAGTTGGATACAAGTTCTCCTTCTCTGGTTCGTGATCCAAACAAATGTATTCTGTGTGGTAACTGCGTACGTGCCTGCGAAGAACTTCAGGGAATCGGAGCTTTAGGATTTGCATTCCGGGGAACTGAGGCCATGGTAATGCCTGCATTTAACAAAAAAATCGCAGAGACAGAATGTGTAAACTGCGGTCAGTGTCGTGTATATTGCCCAACAGGTGCGATTGCGATCAAGACACATATGGACGAGGCATGGGAAGCACTTGCTGATCCGAATATACGTGTAGTTGCTCAGATTGCTCCTGCAGTACGTGTCGCAGTAGGTGATCATTATGGACTGACCAAAGGCAAGAGTGTTATGGGTAAGATTGTCAATGCTCTCCACAGAATGGGATTCGATGAAGTTTATGATACTTCATTCAGTGCTGACCTTACTATTATGGAAGAGAGTGCCGAGTTCCTTGACAGAATTAAGAAGGGTGAGAAACTTCCGCTTCTTACTTCCTGCTGTCCTGCATGGGTGAAGTTTATCACAGACCAGTACAAGGAGTATATTCCTAATCTTTCTACCTGCCGTTCTCCACAGGGAATGCTCTCAGCAGTAATCAAAGAGTACTTCCGCGATCCGGAACATGCCGGCGGCAAGAAAACAGTTATGATCTCTATTATGCCATGTACAGCCAAGAAGGCAGAAGCAGTTCGTCCGAACAGCTTCACAGACGGTGAACAGGATACAGATATCGTTATTACAACTACAGAGCTGCTCCGCATGATCGATAACTTTGGTCTTGACTTTGCAACTCTTGATCCGGAAGCCTGTGATATGCCGTTTGGCTTCGGCTCCGGTGGTGGTGTTATCTTCGGTGTTACAGGAGGTGTTACAGAAGCAGTTCTCCGCCGCCTGACTCCGGATCACAGCAAAGAAACCATGCATGAGATCGCAGAATGCGGTGTTCGTGGAGATGAGGGAATCAAGGAATTTACAGTTCCTTATGAAGGAATGAACCTTAATATCTGTGTTGCCAGCGGCCTTGCAAATGCAAGAACCGTTATGGAACAGGTTAAGAATGGTGAGAAAGAATATCATCTGATCGAGATCATGGCCTGTCGTCGTGGTTGTATCATGGGAGGCGGACAGCCGACCAGAGCCGGTGACAGAACAAAATCACTCCGTGCGAAAGGTCTGTACAACGCAGATAATACAACGATCATCAAGAAATCCGATGAGAACCCTATGGTTCTGGAACTGTATCAGGGACTGCTCAAAGGAAAAGAGCACAAACTGCTCCACAATGATTTCTATTGATGCTGATGTATAGTAGCTGGACACGCTCCAGAGAATAATTAAGACTGGTATAATAAAAAGCCCGACTGCATATTATTTAGAGGAAGAATATAAGCATTACGCTGTAAACAAATCTTGCAGACCTTTAAATAATCAGGCAGGAGGGCTTTTTTGTATGGAAAATTTTCAGGTTTACCGTGATATACAGGCCAGAACCGGAGGCGATATATACATAGGCGTTGTAGGCCCTGTCCGTACAGGAAAATCAACATTTATCCGCAGATTTATGGAACTGGTGGCTTTGCCCGGAATGGATGAAAAAATGCAGAAAGAGGTCAGGGACCAGCTTCCATTAAGTGGTTCCGGAAAAATGATCACAACTGTGGAACCCAAATTTATCCCAAAAGAAGCTGTATCAGTTGATCTTGGCGAAGACAGGAAGGCGAAAGTGCGGCTTATCGATTGTGTTGGTTTTCTTGTAAAGGATGCTGGAGGAAACGTTGAGGATGGTAAAGAGAGGATGGTAAAAACACCCTGGTTTTCCAGGGCAATCCCCTTTCATGAAGCTGCAAAAGCGGGAACAGAAAAGGTTATCCAGGAACATTCTACGATCGGTCTTGTGATCACCACCGATGGAAGCTTTGGAGAAATAGCAAGGGAAAATTTTGTTCCGGCCGAGGAACAGACTGTGGCTGAATTGAAAACACAGGGAAAGCCATTTCTCATTGTAGTAAACTCTCAGTTTCCCTATAAAGAAGAAACCACTCAGATGGTTAACGGGCTTCAGAAGAAGTACCAGGTACCAGTTATTGCGGTTAACTGTGAGCAGTTGAAAAAAGAAGATGTCGCATTGCTCCTGGAAAAAATCCTATATGAATTTCCCATTACCCAGCTGCAGTTTTTTATTCCCAAATGGGTGGAAATGCTGCCTGCAGACAGCGAATTGAAAAGCCAGATCCTTTCCCAGATCAAAGTGTGCATGAAGAAGCTTTTACACATTCGTGATGTTACCAGGGAATCGGTAAAACTGGAAGGTCCTTATGTACAGGATACTCTTCTGGATCACGTAGGTCTTTCTGATGGAACCATTCAGATACGGCTTCAGATAGATGATAAATATTACTATAAGATGCTTAGCGATATGAGTGGAATTCCCATGGAAAGTGAGTATGAGCTGATCCATACGATGAAGGAGCTTGCTGCAATGAAGGAAAAGTATGTAAAGGTTAAAGATGCCCTGGATGCAGTAAATAGCAGCGGTTATGGTGTAGTTGTACCAGAGCTTTCCCAGATTCAGCTGGAAGAGCCGGCTGTGATCCGCCAGGGAAATAAATATGGTGTGAAAATTAAATCAAAGAGTCCGTCTATTCATATGATCAAAGCAAATATTGAAACTGAAATTGCTCCGATCGTAGGTACGGAGCAGCAGGCAAAAGACTTGATCACTTATATTGGAGAAAGCGATGCAAGAGGAGAGAGCATCTGGGAGACGAATATTTTCGGGAAATCCATTGAACAGCTGGTACAGGATGGCATCCGCAGCAAGCTGACCATGATCAGCGAGGAAAGCCAGGTGAAGCTTCAGGATACCATGCAGAAAATCGTAAATGACAGTAAAGGCGGTCTTGTGTGTATTATCATATAGGTATTTTTATGAAAAAAGGCAGTATTGTTATAAGCACTGCCTTTTTTTATATATAAAATACTTTATGGGTACTTACCAATATACGGAAAACTGTGGTGCTTCCCTTTCCTTATCAAAGATTATTTATATCCATGTTCTTTTTTCCAGCGCGCCAGATATTCCACCTGTTCCTCGTCTGAAAGAAACTGTGAATAAGGATCATTTCCCGCCGCAACACAACAGAAAAGTACAAGCAGCTGCAACGCAAAAAATAAAACAATAAGTAAAATTACAGGCAACATAAAAACCTCCTTGTAAAGTTTATATAAAAGTCTTTACAGAAAAGTTAATTTTATACATTTTACGCAACAAACATGGAAATTTGTATATGATTTTGGTATAATATGGAAAAATGCTTTTACAGTGGAAGAAGAAATGCTGTTATAATGAAACAAGATATGGGAGGAAAGGAATATGAAAAAGAGAAGTCGCATTCTGGTATTGATACTGACAGCCATGCTTTCCACAGAACCAGTCCAAATTGTATATGCGGAAACTGCAGAAGCGACGCCTGTGACTTCTGAAAGTACTTCCGTTAATCCAAAAGAGGAAAATGCAGATAACTCTGCAGTTGTTCCACCGAAAGCTGATCCTGGCTGGGTAGCTGTAGAAAAAGGGTATCAATGGCGGCAGGAAGATGGTACTTTACTTCAGAAATCGGGTTGGGTAACGATCAACGGCAGGAAATATTATCTCCATAAGAGTGGAATTCGCTATTCAGGCTGGCAGATATATAAGAACAAAAAACGCTATTATCTGTCGAATGGTGATGCGGCAAGAAACAGATGGATAAAATACAAAGGAAACTATTATTACATCCGAAAGAACGGAACCAGCGCGCCGAAGAGTAAATGGCTTACTGTGAAAGGTAAGAGATATTACATTGGAAGAAAAGGCTATCGGCTGACCGGTTTACAGACCATTAAGGGGAAGAAATACTATTTTAATTCAAAAGGTGTTCTCATCAGAAATAAAACCAGCTATAAGATAAAGGGAAAGGAATACGAGATCAATTCAGAAGGAGTTGCCATTCAGGTTTCTGCACTTAAAGCTGAGTGTATGCGAAAAGCAAGGAAATTTGTGGAGAAGCATACTGCTCCGAATATGTCCAACAGCCAGAAATTCAGAACCTGTTTCAATTATCTTATGGGCTATACTGATTTCAAGCCATGGATTTATCCTACTGATGAAGAGTTTAGGACTCAGATCTGGCCTTATCAGTCTGCCATTTACATGTTTGATAATAATCTTTCAGGATGCTGTTACGGTGTTGCAAGTGCAGTTGCTGCATGTGCCAAGGTTTTAGGATATGAGCCGTATGTAATTGCCACCACTGGCGACCATGGATTTGTAATGATTGATGGGCTTTATTATGACAATATGGGACCTTTGTTCGGGGCATCTACCCATTTTGCATATTCTGTAAGGTCAAGTGTGAAATTTTAAGGCAGAAACTGCTTTAAAAATAAAAAGCGAAGTAACTATTCAGAAGACAGTATTCCGCAAGGTGCGCGAAATCATGCAAATCATGATTCAACTGAGAAGGTACGAAAAAGTTACAAAGCTAAAAATTTTTATAAAGGAGATTTAGAAAATGAAAAAGTGGAAAAAATTACTTCTTCCTGCAATGTGTGTATTTATGCTGCAGACACCAGTAATTGCAAATGCAGAGGTAGCTGGCAGCAGTGATGGAGCAGCCGCTGTAGTCGAAAATCCGGTTGCAGCTCCCACACCTGCATTATTAAATGGAATTATTAAGAAAGGTTCCAAAACCTATTATTACAAAGACGGCGTAATGCAGAAGAACTGCTGGAGTACAGATAAGAAACAGTACTTTGGTAAAAACGGAGTGGCTTATGCAGCGCCGAAGGAGAGCGGTTATAAGAAAAATGTTGTAGTTAAGAAGATTGGCAAAAAGTACTATGGATTTGACCGAAATGGATATAAAGTAAAAAAAGGTGTATATGCAGACCTGAAAGGAACCCCTTATTACTTTGATAAGAATGGAGTACGTGTAGCCAAGAAGAGCAGTCAGCTGAAAAAAGCCTGCAAATATATGGAAAACGGTGTGAAACTTCGCAAACTTCTTGGCAAACCCTCCAAGACCAGATCCTATTCCAGCTGTATGAATGGTGTAAGCAAAGATATGAAACTGACATATGCAAATATCTATGTATCACTTGGAAAAAAAATCAGCGGTGGTGAAATCATATACGGTATTCAGCCCCGATAGAATATTCAGATTGCAAAAATGATATTTGGAGCCGGATTTTTAGATTAACAGACTCTAAAATAATAAAAGAAATATAAGATTGGAGAAAATAAATATGAGAAAGATTACCAAAACATTGGCAGTTGTTCTGTCACTGAGTATGACACTTACAATGGGAACTCCTGTATTTGCAGAAGGAACCGCGGACAGCAGTAATACTGTGACAGCTGTAGTTGAAGCTCCGGTTGTTACACCTACACCTGCGCAGGAAAACAAACCACCGAAAACAGGTTTCTACAAAAAAGCAGGTAAGACCTATTATTACAAGAATGGAAAACTTGTAAAAAACAAATACGGCTACAAAATCAAAAATAAATATTATCATATCAACAAAAAAGGTGTGGTAACCACAGCTTCCACAGCCGAGAAACTGGCAGCAATCCGACTTAAAAAATGCGGCGGAAACCTTAAAAAAGCATTTACCTGGAGCTCCACAAAAATTAAATATTTCGGCGGCGTAAAGAAACCGGGAAAAAGTAAGAATGCAGTTGAATATTATGCAGCGTATGGCTTTAAATATGGCAAAGGTGACTGCTATGTAATGGCTGCAACTTTTGCTATGATGGCGAAAGTAAAAGGGCTGAATGTTAAATTTGTTATGGGTTCTGTGCCGCAGCGCAACGGCAAAGACGGCGAGCATGCATGGTGCGAGATTAAATCCGGCAAAACCACTTATGTATATGATCCGAACTTTGCATATACATACCGCAATAACCCAAATGTCAACAGTGGATACAAATTTAAATACGGTGCTAAGGGAACTTACAAATATAATGAAAAAAGAACAAAAATCAGCTTCTGATTTTTTATAACTAAAAAGAATGACATAAGGAGATTGATCATGAAGAGAAAATTATTAATGGCATTATTAGCAGGCACATTAGCCATTGCAGCTCCGGTAAGCTGCTTTGCGGCAGAGACAACTGAAGTAGCTGAGGCAGATGCTGCAGAAGACAGCTCTGATGAGGAAGAGGATGCAGATGCAGAAGAGGCAGATGCGGAATCAGCTGATTCTGATGATGCAAAAGAAGAAAAGACCGCTGCCAAAAAGAAAGAAGACTTAAAAACAGTTGGCGAAAAGACAGAAGGCTGCATTGCTTTTAAACTGAGAAATGGTACAGGCAAAAAGATTACAGGACTTGCAATCAAGACTGCTGATGAGACAGAATTTCCTGAGAATATGATGGAAGCTGACGACGTATTTGAGTTAAAAGAGAAGAAGAGAGTATATTTTTCCAAAGAAAACAGTGAAGCAGAGACAGCGGAAGAAACTTCTGAGGATACTGCTCCAACTTATGATATGCAGCTTACCTTTGAAGACGGAACAACAGCAGATGTTCACGGTATTGTACTTGAGGATCTTGGTACCCTTACTCTTCGCGAGAAGGATGGAATTATTTATGGTACTTATAAACTGAAGAGCACCAAAGAGAAGAAGAGTACATACGATACTGAGAAAGCAATCGCTGACCAGGCAGCTGCAGCCGCAGCTCAGGCAGCAGCAGACCAGGCGGCAGCTGCACAGCAGACAGAGAGTTATGATTACTCCTACGACAACAATGATTATTCCTATGATTACGGCGGTGGGGATGATTATAGCGGCGGTGATGACGGCGGAGACGGCTGCCTGGATAATGGTCTTTTAAATTAAAAAGATTTGCTTCCTATAGAGGGGCACACCATATAGGACTTTCAGTTGCTTTGCAACTCAAATACAGGACATGGCTCTTGCACTGTGAGGAGCAGTGCAGAGCCATGTCCGGTTTAGGAGAAAAATATGTCGTTAGTATCTAACCTGTTTTTACTTTTTGTGGCGGCAAGTATATTGATTTACTATATAGTGCCCCGTAAATCTCAGTGGATCGTTCTTCTTATTTTCAGTTATCTCTATTACATAGCAGGTGGTCCACGTTATGTTGTCTTCATTCTTTTTTCCACACTTGTCACTTGGCTGATGGCTCTTCTTATTGAAAAAGCAGAAGGAAAAGAAAACCATAAGGGTGCCAGGAAACTTCTGATTCTTGGTCTGATTCTTAACTTTGGTATGCTTGGAATCGTCAAGTACACCAACTTTGCAGTAGAAAATATCAATGCATTGCTGCATTTGAATCTGAGAGGGATACAG
>OGRY01002744.1_pt1 | contig 10833 bp, 2 predicted proteins | sample 1553551 | NCBI WGS metagenome assembly OGRY01 (sample SAMEA2580101, study PRJEB22360) | human gut metagenome | biome: human gut; feature: human-associated habitat; material: faeces | place: Denmark | collected 2008/2010
GGCTGGGGAATTATTAATGAAAATACTTGTGTTAGCGGATGTTGAATCAAAGTACTTATGGGATTATTTCGAAAAGCAGAAACTGGAAGGTATAGACCTTATACTTTCAGCTGGGGATTTAAAGCCCCAGTATCTGTCGTTTCTTGCATCATTTACAAAAGTACCTGTTCTTTATGTGCATGGCAATCATGATGACTGTTATGAGATACAGCCACCGGAAGGATGTATCAATATTGAGAATAAGATATATGTGTATAAAGGTGTCCGTATTATGGGACTTGGTGGTTCTATAAGATATAAGAAGGGAAAGAACCAGTATACACAGAAAGAAATGAACCGCAGGATTAATAAAATGTGGTTTTCGATAAAGAAGAATAAGGGCTTTGACATACTGCTTACACATTCTCCGGCAGCGGGAATAGGTGACGGACCTGACGAACCGCATAAGGGTTTTGAGGGCTTTAATTATCTGTTGGAAAAATATAAGCCTAAGTATTTTATCCATGGTCATATCCATAGGAGCTACCAGATGAAGTTTAAGCAGGAATATGAGTATAATGAGAATACTAAGATAATTAATGGGTATGAGAGATATATATTTGAATATCCGGATGTTTAATCTGCACCGTGGCATATTAGCTTACCAGCAAATGTGCTACGGTGTTTTACATATTTTTGTCATATTTTCATATGAAATACTTAAAAATTATAAAAATGGTACCTATTTCCTACTTAACATACATGTACTTTTTGAGTAAAAGTTGCTAATATAACGACATAAACCCTTGCTTGTTAAAGCAAAATGCACAAATTAATGTATTGAGGAGGAAAAGCAAAACATGAAAGCTATTATTAGCAAAGCAGCCCGTAGAAAATGGGCATGGGTACTTGCATTAGTTATGATTGTGAGTATCGTGATTCCTACATCACTTCTTACAGTGAAGGCAGATGTTGGAACAGTAAAATTTATTGATGGTGCGGCAGGATGGTTAGAGTCAGCATATGCACAGTGGTCCATTGATAATCAGGCAGAAGGATATACAGCATATATCAAGAAAGCCAGCCAGTCAGATTCTGCTTATGCAAGAATCGACAATGAACTTATCAGAAAGTATAAGAACTACTACAGGGTTGATGCAGTAGGACTTGCGGCAGGTGACTATGTTATTAAGGTAGTTCCTGTAAAGAACGGAAAGGAAGTTACTGACAAAGCACAGGTTACTAAGACACTTAATGTAAGTTCATATGACAGATCCGGATTTGCATTTTCATCTGAATCAAAGTATAAGACAGGTTCAGGTGCTTACAATGAGGATGGAACACTTAAGAAAGATGCAATTGTTCTTTATGTTACTAACGATAATGCAAAGACTATTAAGGCATCAGTAAAAGAGGCAAAGGGAGAGAAGGAATATACAGGTCTTCAGACAATAATTGATGCATATACAAAGAGTGCTAGCAAGGGGATAGAAACAAGAGCACTTGATGTCCGTGTAATCGGATGTGTTACAGATGCTGCAATGGATAAGTTTTCAAGTTCATCTGAGGGAGTACAGATTAAAGGAGCTAGTGCTTATTCAAATCTTAATATGACAATAGAGGGCATCGGAAATGATGCGACAATCAATGGATTCGGTTTCCTCTTAAGAAATGCAGGAAATGTTGAGATGAGAAATTTCTCAATTATCAATTTCATGGATGATGGTATTTCTCTCGATACAGCAAACTGCAATGTATGGATTCACAATGTTGATCTGTACTATGGTAAAGCAGGTGGAGATGCTGACCAGGCAAAGGGTGATGGTTCAATTGACATTAAAGGTAATTCACAGTATATAACAGTTTCATATGTACATTTTTATGACTCAGGTAAGTGCTCTTTATGTGGAATGAAGAGTGAATCTGGTCCTAACTATATTACATATCATCATAACTGGTTTGACCATTCTGATTCAAGACACGCAAGAGTAAGAACAATGTCAGTGCATATGTATAACAACTACTATGATGGCAATGCAAAGTACGGTGCTGGTTCAACAATGGGTTCTTCATTATTCGTACAGAATAACTATTTCAGAAACTGCAAGAATCCAATGCTTTCATCTAATCAGGGAACAGATGCACTTGGTGAGGGTACATTCTCAGGAGAGAATGGTGGTATCATCAAAGCATTTGGTAATGTTATTGTAGGTGCACAGAAGATTATCTATGCAAATGCTGTTTCAGAAACAGGTGATGCTGCAAATGCATCATCATTTGATGCATACCTTGCAAAATCAGCAGATGAGAAGGTTCCATCTTCATATAAGACTGTAGCAGGTGGAACATCTTATGATAACTTTGATACAACTAAGGATCTCGGAGTTAAATCAGGAAGCCTTAATAATGCAGAAGATGTACCTTCAGTAGTAACATCTGCAAAGGGAGCAGGAAGCCTTGGCGGTGGAGTGATTCCATGGACATTCTCTGATAAAGATGATTCTGTATATGTAATAGATAAGGAATTAAAGGCAGCAGTTACTAATTACAAGAATACAGAACTTCTTTCTGTAGGTGGTACTAATGCAAAGATTGTTTCACCAGATCCAACAACAGAAGAAACTAAGGCAACAGAGAGTACAACAAAAGCTACACAGGCAACAACAAAGGAAACACAGACAACAGCTAAAGCAACAGAGGCTACAAAGGCAACAGAGAGCACAACTAAGTCAACTGAAAAAGAGACAACAGGATCAGATGTAACAACATCATATGATAAGACAAGTCTTTCTTATTCAGGCGCTTATACAGATATCAGCAAGAAGAAGGATTCAGATTTCAAGAATGCAAAATATGTATCATCTTCAAGTGAGATTCTTAATGCAATCAGTTCAGCAAAGGCTGGCGATGTTATTATTGTAAAAGAGGGAACATATAAGTTCTCTGATACAATTGTAATTAACAGTGCAATGAATGGTAAGGCTGGTTCTTATATCATTGTAAAGGCTGAAAGTGGCAAGGAAGTTAAGTTTGATTTCTCAGCACAGAAGCTTGACGGAGCTAACAGAGGTGTAGTTGTAGATGGAGATTACTGGTATTTCCAGGGAATTAACTTCTATGGCGCGGGTGATAACGGAGTATTACTTGCTGGTAATAACAACATTTTTGAAAAATGTGTATTTGAAGCAAACAGAGATTCAGGACTCCAGATTTCAAGATATGACACAACAGCTGCTACTAAAGATTTATGGCCATCAAATAACCTGATTATCAACTGTACATCACATGATAACTGTGATTTCCCTGACCAGGGCGGTACAGGTGAGAATGCAGATGGTTTTGCTGCAAAGCTTACATGTGGTGAAGGCAATGTGTTTGACGGATGTATATCATACAGCAACTCAGATGATGGATGGGATTTATTTGCAAAGAGTGCAACAGGTCCTATAGGTGTAATTACAATTAGAAACTGCGTGGCATTTAATAATGGAACATTATCTAATGGTGTTCATTATGCTAATGGAGATATGAATGGCTTCAAGCTTGGCGGTTCAGGTGTTGGAACACCACATAAGGTAATGAACTGCTTATCATTTGACAATGGTGCAACAGGATTTACAGATAATAATAACCCAACAGGTCTTACAATTATGAATGTCACAGCATGGGGCAATGGAAAGCATGCTAAGAAGGGCAACTTCTTATGTTACAGAACATCAAGTAATGCAATATTCATGGGACTTGTTTCAGCAGGTGCAATAGATTCAGATAAGTTCACAGGCAAGATGGCTAACTCAATCTATTACAACTCTGGAAAGTATTTCAGTCTTACAGGTTCTGTTCTTACATCTTTAGTGAGTGGTGATAAGAAGGGAACTGTTGTAACTGACCCTGCTAAGACAGCCGGAATGTTTAAGAACACTGTTAATGCAATTGATATGAGCAAAAATATAGATAAACAGCTTAGAAATTCTGATGGAACTGTTAATATGAACGGTCTCTATGAGACAATAGGAAGCTATGCTTCAATGGGAGCAAGATTCAATGTTGCTAATCAGATGATTAGTGTATCTTCAAAGAATTCATCATCTGAAGTAACTAAGCCAGAAGAGACAACAAAGGCTCAGGAAACAACTAAAGCAACAGAAAGCACAACAAAGGAGACACAGGCTCCAACAAAGGCAACAGAGGCAACAACAAAGGAGACACAGGCTCCGACAAAGGCAACAGAGGCAACAACAAAGGAGACACAGGCTCCAACAAAGGCTACAGAGGCGACAACAAGGGAAACACAGACAACAACTGAAGCTACAAAGGCAACGCAGGAAGATACTTCAGTATCAACAAAGGGTGAGAAGTTAATTCTTAATGCTAATGATGCAGCAACAGGAAAGATTAAGAAGTCAACTGTAGTTGATGGATTTAAGATTGTTGCAACAAGCAAGAAGACAGTAACAGTTGATAAGAGTGCAAAGGATTACAAGAATATCAGCTTTACCAAGAGAATCAAGCTTGGTGGAGCAGGAAGCGAATCTGCAAGAGCTATTGCATTTAAGACAGCAGGTGAATCTAAAGTAAAGATATATGCAACAAGTTCAGATACAGATACAAGCAGACTTATTAAGATTATTGATAAGGATGGCAATGATGTAACAAGTACATCAAAGATTCCTGGTTCATCACTTAAATCAGTATCATTCAGACTGGATGAAGCAGGTGAGTATTATATTGTGTCAGAAGATGGCGGAATTAATATTTATTATGTAGAAGTATCTAATGGTATTGCTTACTAATTAAATATAGTATGACAGCAGGGCTGCCACAGTGGACTAAACCATTGTGACAGTCCTTTTTGTATGATTTTTTTGTAAGAGATTGCATCATTTGAAAAGGTGGAATGTATGTGCAGTTACAATTGAACATGTGAAATATATACAATATATTGAGGGGTGACTGTAAATATCTATACAAAATAACGAAAAATCCCCCTGAAAGTAGGTATTTATTGCAACATGGTACCGTTTAGCTTTAATTAGTACTAAAAGCCTATAGCGGTACTATATCTTTATTTGTAAAAAGTTGCTAAGATAGCGCCATAGTGCTTGTGCATTATAACAAATGTGCACAAAAAGATGCATTGGGAGGAGAACTATGAAGGCTATAATAGGCAAAGTAGCCCGCAGAAAATGGGCATGGATACTTGCATTAGTTATGACAGTAAGTATCATTATTCCAACTTCTTTACTTACAGTTAAGGCTGAGAAGTTAGGAACTCTTGAAATTACGGAAGTTTCAGGAAAAAGCGAAGCAGCATATGTCGAGTGGACAACAGTTAAGAATGCTGCAAAATTCGAAGTTACAGTAACTGGTAACGGAAAGACAACAAAGATTGATGATCAGCTTATAAGAGAGTATAAGGATGGTCACTGGAGAGCAGATGCAGTAGGTTTGGCAGCAGGCGAGTATACATTTACTGTATCAGTTGCTAATGATGATGCATCAGACAAGACTTCGGTAACAACTGATAAGGTTGCAGTTGTTAATTATGACAGAACTGGTTTTGGCTGGGTTAATGGAACATCATCAGGTGCATACAATGAAGATGGTACATTAAAGGACAATGCAATAGTTCTTTATTTAACAGAAGAGACTAAGGATACAATGACACTTGATGTTGTTACTTCTAAAAATGGCGCAACAACATTGGGAACAGGTATTGTTGAAATCTTATCTTTATATAAGAAGGGTTACGATAAGAGACCTCTTGATATAAGAATTGTTGGAACAGTTTCTAATTTAGGACAGATTAACAGTGACAAGGATTGCAAGGGCGATATTGTAATTACAGGAAGCAGCGACAGCAAGAGATTATCAACTGGTGTTACAGTTGAAGGTATCGGAGAAGATGCTGTGGCATTAGGATGGGGATTAAGACTTAAGAATGTTTCTAATGCAGAAGTAAGAAATATCGGTTATATGCTTTGTGATTCTGATGAGGGTGATGATGTTGGTCTTCAGCAGGGCAACGACCATATCTGGGTTCACAACTGTGATATGTTTTATGGTAATGCAGGTGGTGATGCAGATCAGTCTAAAGGTGATGGAGCACTTGACTGCAAGAAATCTACATATGTTACATTCTCATATAACCATTTCTGGGATAACGGAAAATGTAACTTACTTGGACTTTCAGAAGGAACTACAGAAGGACTTTACATTACATACCATCATAACTGGTATGATCATTCAGACAGCAGACATCCTCGAGTAAGATATTATTCAGCACATGTTTATAACAACTACTACGATGGAAATGCAAAGTATGGTGCAGGCTCAACACTTGGTTCATCAGTATTTGTTGAGAGCAACTACTTTAGAAATTGCCCATATCCAATGCTTACATCAATGCAGGGCTCAGATGTATTTGCAGGTGGAACAGACAGAGATGTTGCTAACAAGGCTACATTCTCTAAGGAAGCAGGTGGAACAATCAAGGCATTTGGAAATATTTTGACAGGTTCATATACTTTCATTCCTTATGGTTCATCAACATATACTCTTAAGGGAGTTGAGACAGCTTATAATCTTAATGGAACAACATCTACTCAGGATTTTGATGCTGTAGTAGTTTCATCAGCAGATGAAAAGATTGGTTCAGATGTTAAGTCTTATACAGGAAGCAACACATATAACAACTTTGACACATCAGATATTATGTATTCTTACAAGGCTGACAAGGCAGAAGATGTTCCTGCTATTGTAACAGCAAATGCAGGAAGAATGAATGGTGGAGATTTCAAATGGACATTCAATAATGATGTTGATGATGCTTCATATGCAGTTAATGCAGAACTTAAGAAAGCACTTCAGAATTATGAGAGCCAGATTAAGTTAATCGGTGGTTCAGTAGGTAAGAATAACACTACTGGTGAAGGCGAATCTTCAACAAAGGCTTCAGAAGCTGAGACAAAGGTAACAGAGGCTACAACAAAGGAAACAGAAGCAACAACAAAGAATAATGAGACAACAAAGGCTGAGGAAACAACTAAGGATACAACAGCTGCAACTCATACATATATTGCTGATAAAAAAACAAATGATTCTTATTTCACAATTGGTGGTTCATTAAAGGATAGTGAAGCAACATATAATGGAAAAACATATAGTAAGGCTGTAAAGCTTGATTCAAAAGGTTCAATTACATTTAAAACAACTACAGATAATGCAACATTATCTATATTAGTTTCAGCTAAGAAGTCGGGTTCTTCAGTAAAAGTAAATGATGATGTATCATTTAAAGAAATTGGAACATCTGTTGAGTATAGAACAGTTGAATTAGGCAAAGCAGGAACATATGTAATTAAGCAGAACAAGAATGAAAATTACATTTATATGGTAGTTGTAACTGAAAAAGGACAGGCTGCAACAGAATCTTCAACAAAGGCAACAGAGCCGGCAACAAAGGCAACTGAAGCAACAACAAAAGCGACTGAGGCAACAACAAAGGCTACAGAAGCTACAACAAAAGCAACAGAAGCTACAACAAAGGAAACAGAGACACCTTCAGTTCCTTCAGAGGCAGGCAAATATGATTCGAAGAGTCTTTCATATTCAGGTGCATATACAGATATAAGCACAAAGAAAGATTCTGAATTTAAGAATGCTAAATATGTTTCAACTTCAGAGGAAATCCGTGCCGCAATAGATAATGCAAAGGCAGGAGATGTAATCATTATTAAAGAAGGAACATATAAGTTTGATTCAATCGAAAGCCTGATGGCAAAGGATGACAAGGGAAAGACAGGCGCTCCTGCATTATACATCACTAATAATGGAGTAGCAGATAACTATATCATTCTTAAGGCAGAATACGGCAAGAGTGTTAAGTTTGATTTCTCATCACAGAAGTTAGCTTCATTTAACAGAGGACTTATTCATTATGCTGATTACTGGTATTTTGAAGGAATAAACTTCTATCATGCAGGAGATAATGGTGTTCTTCTTGCTGGAAGCAATAACATTTTTGAAAAATGTGTATTTGAGGCTAACAGAGATACAGGTCTTCAGATTGCAAGAAAAGATGCAAATGCACAGCCGACTAAAGATACATGGCCAAGCAACAACCTGATTATCAACTGTACATCATTTAATAATGTTGACCCAGTTGATGAGGGTGGAAATGGAGAAAATGCTGATGGATTCGCTGCTAAGCTTACATGCGGTGAAGGAAATGTATTCGATGGATGTATTTCATACTGCAATTCTGATGATGGATGGGATTTATATGCAAAGCCAGCAACAGGTTCAATCGGAGTAGTTACAATCAGAAATTGTATAGCATATGGTAATGGAAAGCTTTCTGATGGTTCAGGTCAGGCAGCTGGAGATATGAATGGATTCAAGCTTGGAGGAAGCAATGAAAAAGTTCCAACACCTCATGTTGTATTAAACTGTCTTGCATTAAATAACGGTGCATGCGGATTTACTGATAATGGTAATGGCGGAGCATTAACAATAATGAACTGTACAAGCGTTGCTAATGGTAAATATGCAAAGAAGTCTAATTTCACTTTCTACAGATCATCAAGTGATTCAATGTATATGGGACTTGTATCTGTAGACGATACAGACTCAGATAAGTTTGTTGGAAAGATGTTAAATTCAATCTATTTTAACTCTAAGAAGTATTATAGAATATCAGGCATGATACCAACAGTAATGGCAAATGGAGACAAGAAGGGTGATGTTGTAAGTAACCCATCTGGTATATCAGGTATGTTTATAAGTACAAATAATACTATTGATACTAATAAGAGCCTTGATTCTCAGATAAGAAATGCAGATGGAACTATTAATGTTAAGGGACTTTATGAGACAACAGGTGAATATGCAACTATGGGAGCACATTTTGGTGCTGCTAACCAGATCATAAAGGTTTCAGTAAACACTAATGTAAAGGAAGATGAAACAAAGACAGAGGAGACATCTTCTTCACAGGAAACAACAAAAGCAACAGAAGCAACAACAAAGGAGACACAGGCTCCAACAAAGGCAACAGAAGCAACAACAAAGGAGACACAGGCTCCAACAGAAGCAACAACAGAAGCTGCAGGACAGAAGCTTATTCTTAATGCTAACAATATGAAAGCTGAAACAATTAAGTCATCAATCTACGCAGATGGATTCAAGATTAATGCTTCATTAGATGATGGAACTGTTACTGTAGACGGTAATACTAAGTCATATAATGGAAAGAGCTTTAAGCAGAGAATTAAACTTGGCGGAGCAGGAACAACAGCAAAGAGATCTATTGAGTTTAAGACAGCAGGGGCTTCAACAGTTACTGTATATGCAATTAGTTCAACAAAAGATAAAGAAAGAAAATTACAGCTTATTGACAAAAATGGTAAGACAGTAGCAACATCAGCAACAATTGGTGGAACAAGTCTTGTGACAGTAACATTTAATATTAAAGAGGCAGGGGAGTATTATATAGCTAGTACATCAGGTGGTATTAATGTATATTATGTTGAAGTATCTAATGGTATAGCATTAACAGGTTCTACAGAGGCACCAACAACAGAGCCAACACAGGCACCTACAGAGGCACCAACAACAAAGCCAACACAGGCACCTACAGAGGCACCAACAACAGAGCCAACACAGGCACCTACAGAGGCACCAACAGAAGAGCCAACAACACAGGCACCTACAGAGGCACCAACAACAAAGCCAACACAGGCACCTACAGTTGCGCCAACAACAGAATCAACACAGGCTGCAACAGAGCAGGAGACAACAAAGACTGCTGGAAGCACAACAGCACCTACACAGGCACCAACTGTAAAGCCATCACAGGCTGACAGCACAGTTTCAGCAGATGTTAAGAAGCCAGAAGTAGGAGCAGATGAAGAAAAGATTACTAACTCACAGGTTGAGACAGTATCTTCAGATACAGCAGCATCAGCTAAGACACCAGAAGTTGCAGCAGATGAGACAAAGACAGGTGATGCAAGCCATATGATGATGTATGTAATTATATTCATCAGTGCATTAGCAGTATTTGCAGGATCAGCAGTTGTATCAAAAAGACGCAGAGTAAAGTAATATTCGATTAATAATATACTTATAAGAATTTACTTCTCCTAATATTTCTAAAAGAGGCTTTCGGTATAATGCCGGAGGCTTCTTTTAATTTTAATAAAAATATAAAGAAAAATGCTAAAAAACTTAAAAATCACTTGCATTATGCCATAGGCTGTGATATATTTTCTTAGACACAAAAACAAATGTCCGTCAGAGAAAGACAGAACAGAGGGAAGTGTCTTTTAGATTTTACATATTGAAGGAGTTAAAAATGAGCGATAAGTTAAGAGTTGGTATCCTTGGTGGTACTGGTATGGTAGGACAGAGATTTATAACATTACTTGAGAATCATCCATGGTTCGAGGTTGTATTAGTTGCAGCTTCAGGACGTTCAGCAGGAAAGCTTTATGAAGAAGCTGTTGATGGACGCTGGAAAATGCAGACACCAATGCCAGAATTTGTTAAGAAGATGACAGTATATGATATGGATAAGGATTTTGATGAAATCGTATCTAAGGTTGATTTCGTATTCTGTGCAGTTAACATGCCAAAGGATCAGATTAAGGCTATAGAGGAAAGATATGCTAAGGCAGAAGTTCCAGTTGTTTCTAATAACAGTGCTAACCGTTGGACACCAGATGTTCCTATGGTTGTTCCAGAAATCAATCCGGAGCATCTTGAGGTTATCAAGTATCAGAAAGAAAGACTTGGCACTAAGAGAGGATTTATCTGTGTTAAGCCTAACTGCTCAATCCAGAGCTACACACC
>OGRY01002754.1_pt1 | contig 10810 bp, 10 predicted proteins | sample 1553551 | NCBI WGS metagenome assembly OGRY01 (sample SAMEA2580101, study PRJEB22360) | human gut metagenome | biome: human gut; feature: human-associated habitat; material: faeces | place: Denmark | collected 2008/2010
AAAACCATACAAGACAAGATAGGAGGAACTTCAGGATGAAACAGAACAAGGTAGAAAAGCTTCTCGCAGGTGTGCTTTCCATCTCTCTGGCCATGGGCGTCAGCGTCATGCCCGCCTTTGCGGCACAGGTGCAAGGCCCTCCGTATGAGGATATGTCCCGGGTGTATCTCACCAAAAACTACGAGCTGGCCAACACGGGTACACTCTCCCCGGAAGAGACCTTTACATTTACGATCGACCCGGGTACCGTGACCGACGCATCGGAGGGCATTGAAGCCGCAGATTACATGCCGACTGTCGGCGACGTGACCTACGCACAGGGCGAAGCCGGCAGCGCGAACAAGACCAAACAGATCGAAATTCAGCTGCCCGAGTACGACAGCGTGGGCGTCTACACCTACATCATCCATGAGGTGGCGGGCAACAGCGCAGGCGTGACCTACTACGGCGACGCCATCCTGCTGCGGGTGACGGTCATCGAGCAGGACGGCAAGCTCCGAATTGCCGCTGTCCACACCGAGGACCCGGAGTCCACCGGCGAGGGCAAGAAGGACGACTTCGACAACCTCTACTCTGCCGGTGAGCTGGAAGTCCACAAGGACGTCGAGGGCATCATGGGCAATAAGGACAAATACTTCGAGTTCAGGGTGCAGCTGACCGGCGAGGAGGGCAAGACCTATCAGGACAGCTACGCCATCACCGGCGGCAGCTATGACGCGAACCCCGCCTCGATCAAGATCAGGCCCGGCGAGACGACGGAAGCGACCTTCTATCTGAAAGACGGCGATACCATCCACATCGAGAACCTGCCCTACGGCGTCGAGTACAAGGTGTCTGAGACGCCGCTCACAGACTATGTGACGACGGAGACCGGCACCGAGGGCGAAGTGGATGCGGCGGTCGAGCAGGCGAACTTCATCAACACCAAGGGCGGCACCGTGGATGCCGGTGTGGTGCTGGACAGCGCACCCTATCTCTTCACCCTGACGGGCGCTGCGGGCGTCGGGCTGCTGCTGACCCTGCGCCGCCGCCATCAGAAGTAAGCGCGGAGAAAATAAGGCAAGGGAGGTGAGGAACATTAGGTGGCAGAAGATGGCCCTGCGGGCGGCGAACGGCCTGCTGGACGGGGTGACGGCCCTGCTGGTGCTGCTGGCGGTGGTCTGGTCGGGCTATGCGCTGTGGGACAACAGCCGGGTGTACGCCGCTGCCGACAATGTGCAGGCCGGGCTGTTGGCCTTCAAGCCCCAGCCGCAGGAGGACAACAGCCTCTCCTTCGGCCAGCTGCGGGACATCAACCCCGATGTCTGCGGGTGGCTGACGCTGGACGGCACGGCCATCGACTACCCGGTGGTGCAGGGCGAGAGCAATTTCACCTATCTGAACACCGACGTCTACGGCAGCTTTGCGCTGGCGGGCAGCATCTTTCTGGATGTTGACTGCGACGCGGACTTCAGCGGGCGGTATTCCCTGCTCTACGGCCACCATATGGAGAACGGGCGGATGTTCGGCGATCTCGACAAATACAAGGACGGAGCATTCTTCCGCCAGAACACCACCGGCACCCTGACGCTGCCCGGCGGGAGCTATCGGCTGGAAGTGCTGGCCTGCCTTGTGGTGCCTGCGTCGGAACAGGCCATCTTTGCCCCGGGCAAGTGGCGCTCGGACGCAGGCGGGCTGCTCCCCTTTGTGGAGGAGAATGCCCTTCAGATGGATGCACAGGCCCTCCGTGCGCTGGAAAAGGAGCCGGAAGGAGCGCAGTTCCTGGCGATGGCTACCTGCTCGGGGGAGTACACCGACGCGCGGACGGTGGTGCTGGCCCGGATGGAACCAATGTCAGACCTGCAAAACGGAAAGGAGGAGAGCTTATCATGAGAAGGCTCCCGAAAATGGCAGCGGCCCTGCTGGCAGCAGCGCTTGCGGGAAGCGCTGCCCTGCCCGCCCTGGCCGCAGACCAGCGGGCGGAGCTGGAACTGGAGGCGTCCGTCCGCTGCACCGGAGAGGCAGCTGACGAGACGCTGACGGTGCGGCTGACCGCGTTGGACGGCGCGCCGATGCCGGAAGGCTGTGACGACGAGGCTGAGCTGGATTTTCCGGCCCGGGACTGCCGCGCCGCCGACGACAAGACCCTGACGAAGACTTTTGATACCATCGTCTACACCGCGCCCGGCATATACGAGTATACGGTCACTCAGGACGCGGGCGGACGGAAACGGGCCGACTACGACGACACCGTCTTTTACCTGAAAGTCATGGTGGCATGGGACACCGACGGTGAGCTGAAAGGACACGTGTCTGTCCGGCGGGATGGGGACGACGGGGCAAAGACGGAACTGCTCTTCAAGAACAGCTACCGCAGCACCGACCCCCTTCCCCCGCCGGTGACGCCGCCCTATGTGCCGGATAAGCCGGCGCCGACCCCGAAGCCGGTGGAGCAGCCGGGCGAGATCACAGTCATCCGCCCGCCGACACCCTCGGCAGAGATGCCGGATGAAGTCATCCCGGCTGCGGAGCCGGAACCGGTGGGGACCCTCATCCAGACCGGCCAGCTGCTCTGGCCCGTGCCGGTGCTGGCAGGCGGGGGCATCGCCCTTGTGGCGGTGGGCGTCTGGCTGAGCCGGAAGCGCAGACACGATGCGTAGGCTGGTGCCGGAGCGGCTCTGCCTGATGCTGGGCAGTGCCTTGGTGCTGGCAGCGGTCTGCCTCTACGTCTACGACCGGCTCGAGGATGCAAGGGCGGGCGCTCAGGCTGCTTCGGCGGTGAGCCAGCTGCGCCAGAGCCAGAGCATCGCGGCAGTGTCGGAGACAGAACAGCCCGCAGACAGCGCGGAAAGCCTGCCCACGGAAGATGCAGAGTCCGGGCCGGAACCGGTTTCGGAAACCCCGGCGTCAAGCATCGAGCGGGAGTATCTGGGGGTGCTGACCATCCCGGCTTTGGGCTTGGAGCTGCCGGTGCAGACCGAGTGGAGCAAAGCGAACCTCAAGGTCTCGCCCTGCCGTCAATGCGGCAGCACGGCGGGCGGAGACCTTGTCATCGCGGCTCACAATTACAAATCGCACTTCGGGCGGCTGAGCAGCCTTTCGGAAGGCGATGAGGTGCGTTTCACTTCACAGGACGGCGCTGAGGCAGTGTACACTGTGGAGCGGACTGCGCAGGTCTCGCCCGAAGAACCCGAAGCCCTGCGGGAGGGCGGCTGTCCCCTCGTGCTCTACACCTGCACCCCCGGCGGAAAAGCGAGGGTAGTGGTGTACTGCCAGAGAGAAAATGCGGCATGAAAAAACAGGAGCGGAAAGCCTGCGGCTTTCCGCTCCTGTTTTTGGTCGTTGTTTAATCTACACAGAAATAGAAGTTCTCCGGAACAGGGAAAGACTCTTCGGCGGAGCTGACGCTTACGCGGTAGAGGTAACCTTTACGGAGGTGATAGATCGCAGAAGTGTCGGTATATTCAAGATCGGGCCCGAAGGGGTCGTAATCGTCCTCAATGTCAATGAGGGTATTGGGGTCCTGACCGGCTTCCACTACGGCTTTTACATCTGCAATGGTCTTGCCCTTATAAAGGTCCATGTTATAACTCCAGGAAGGAGTAGTGACGACGGTGCCTTCGGGAACATGGAATACAAAATAACTCTCGTTCGTGCGGGCTGTGTCGCCGTAAGGAACGCTTACAGTGATCTGTTCCACACTGTTCAGCGGCTGAGAGAGGGTATAGGTGCCATCGGTGATCCAATCAGAAGTAAAGGCACCATAAAGAGACCACATATCCTTTGATACACCGATGACCTCATCCTTTTCTACAGTATAAGCCCGGATAGAGGTGGAGCCGACCTGATATTCGACGGTCACAGCCAGATCTTCCTTTTTCTGTGCGCCATCGACAGTGGTAACCGTGGAACGCTTTTCTTCATACTTTACGGGAGCTGCTGCGGCACTGGCACTTAAAGTGACCGCGCTCAGAATCAGTGAGGCAGCTGCCAGAACGGCGAATCTTTTCAGAAAATGCGGACAGGGCTTCATATTCTTTCCTCCTGTATTACATGATGCAATAAATTGAATCTGACTCGATTATAGGCGTCGAAGAAAAAAACATCAAGAGAGAAATACGATTTTGGAAGAAAAGACAAAATGTCGGCAGTTTTATTGTGCAGCTGCATCTTCGGTATCGGTCATGATGAACCAGAACACGGTGCCTTTGCCCACAGTGCTGTGGACGCCGAAGCGGAAACCGTGCTGCTGGAAGATGGCTTTGGTGATGGAGAGGCCGAGGCCGGTCCCCTGCTTGCCTGCGTCGGAGCGGGAGCGGTAGTAGCGGTCGAAGATATAGGGCAGGTCCTCGGCGGAGATGCCGGGGCCGTGGTCTTCCACCTCCACCCGGACGCCCTCGGGGCAGCGGAGCGCCCGCAGCACGAAGATGCCGTCTTCGCCGATGTGGTGCATGGCGTTGCCCAAAAGGTTATGCAGAGCGCGCTGCATCATGTCGGGGTCGGCACAGACGGGAAGCTCTTCGTCGGGGATCTCCAGCTTGAGCTGCCAGCCGTTCTGGGCGCAGACCGCGTCGTAACGCTCGCTCACCTCGTCGCAGAGCTGGCCCATGTCGAAGTGGACCTTCTCGCACTTGAGTGCGCCGCTCGTGACCTTGCTCAGCTCCATGACGCTGGAAACAAGGGCCGTCAGGCGGTCGGTCTCGTCCACGATGATGTTCATCTGCTCGTCGCGGTGCTTCTTGTCGTCGCCGGTCAAATCGCGCACCGTTTCGGCATAGCCCTTGATGAGGGTGAGCGGAGTGCGCAGGTCGTGGGAGACGTTGGCCAGCAGGTCGCGCTGCATCTGGGAGGCGTGCTGGACCTCTTTTGCCATGTGGTTGAACTCCTGGGCCAGGTCGCCCAGCTCGTCGTTCCGCACCGAGTCCACATGGACGGCGTAGTTGCCCTGTGCCACCTGCCGCGCAGCCCCGGAGAGAGCCCGCAGAGGCTTTGTGAACCACTCACTGAACAGCCATGCCGCCGACATCGAGAACGCGAAAATGAGGGCCGCAGCCAGCGGCAGAACGGTGCTGAGCACCTTGCCGGCCTCGGCCACATGCATCAGGCTGGTAGTCACCAACACGGTGTAATTTCCGTCGGAGGTCATCCGGCCCACCATCAGCTGAACGGAGCCGGAGGGCGTGGGCGGGTTGATCTTCCGCACCACTGCGCCGCCGCTCTCCCGGCAGAGCTGCCGCATGGCGCGGGCCGTAGTGTAGGCGGTCTGCTCGTCGGCAGTGTCGGTGGGGCGGGTGCGGTGAAGGTTGCAGTAGGACAGGTTATCCACCTTGAAGATCTGCCGCAGGGTGGTGTCGGAGATGTCGATGCAGAAGCTGCTCATCCCGCCCAGCTCGAAGATGTCGTCCCGCAGCGCGTTGAAGAAGGTGTTGTTGACGTACAGCCGGCTGCCGAAGGCCCAGTAGGAGAGGGTCTCGCCCTTCCCGATGGCCTCGTCCATCCGGGCCACGATGGCCTCGGCCTGCTCGGTGAGCTGCTTCTGGATATGGGTGGTGTAGAGGGGTTCCAGCAGCTGGGTGCTCAGAAACCAGAACAGCCCCACCAGCAAGAGGCAGATGAAGCACAGAAAGCCCATGAGCTGGCCCCGGATGCCGATGGTGCGCCGTGTTTTGCTCGTTTGCCGCATGAAGAGCAGAGCCTCCGCTTAACGCGCCGCGTCGGGGTCGAACTTGTAGCCGATGCCCCAGACAGTGGCGATGTAGCCGCGGCACTTGCCCAGATGGCCGCGCAGCATCTTGACGTGGGTGTCCACGGTGCGGTCCTCGCCGAAGTAGTCATAGTTCCACACCTTCTGCAGGATCTTCTCGCGGCTGAGGGCGATGCCCTTGTTGGAGGCCAGAAAGACCAGCAGGTCGAACTCCTTGGGCGTGAGGCTCACTTCCTCGCCCGAGACCTTGACGGTGTGGCTGGCCGTGTCGATGGACAGCTCCCCGAAGGTCATGGTGCTGTCAGAAGCCTCGGTGCGGGGCATGGTGCGGTTGAGCACGGCCTTGACACGGGCCACCAGCTCCCGGGGGGAGAAGGGTTTGACCACATAGTCGTCAGCGCCGCCCTCGAGGCCGGCCAGCTTGTCGTACTCCTCGCCGCGGGCCGTCAGGATGATGACGGGGGTGTTGATGCGGCGGGTGCGCATCTCCCGCAGGCAGGTCATGCCGTCCATGAAGGGCATCATCAAATCGAGGATGACCAGATCGTAGCCGCCGCCGGTGAGCAGCGACAGGGCGGCGGAGCCGTCCCCTGCCTCCTCGCAGGTGTAGCCCGAATACTGTAAATTCTCCCGGATGAGCTCCCGGATGCGGGGCTCGTCGTCAACGATAAGAATTTTTGCCATAAGGCATTCCTCCTAAAAGCTTCTATCTCCCAAGCGCCGGAGGCTGCTCAGAGTCAGCCCGGCGGAACTGTATACTAGGTTTAAGTCTATCATACCCTATCAATTAGGAATTTTTGTGAAGTTTGAGTAGATTTTTTGGGAAAACATCCCAGTGGGTGCGTTTCGTGTCTGCCCTGATTATAAAGGGCCGCTTCGGGGGCTGTCAAGCCTGGCCTCATCTTGCGCAGAAAAGCCGAAGTGTGCTATACTACAATGATAAAAGACTTCCCCGAAATCTGACAAATACAAAGGAAAAACTGTTCATGCGCATTGGATTCGTAGAGCTGGTACTGCTCCTCTTCATTGCATCCGTCACGGTGGGGCCGAACGTGGCCCTTTTTGTGGACCGGTGGCTCCGCCGCGCCCAGCGCACGTCTGCCGCCGCTGCCCGCCGGAAAGCCCAGCTGGAAGCACAGGCCGCCATCGAGCGGGAAGCCCTGATGACCCGCTTCCGGGTGGCCAGCAACATCTTTGCCCTGCTGATGCTGGCGGCGCTGGCGTACGGCCTGCTGCTGCGGCCCATCGATACGCCGCCGAAAGCCTACGCCGCCCCGGATGTGCGGCAGGACACCGGCGCCGCGCAGACGGCCCTCTCCGCCGACAGCAAGGACAGCTGGAAGCCGGGCGGCTATCTGGGCGTGGACTGCGTCCGCACCCAGGACGGCCTTGTCTACGCTGCTGCCTACAACGGTGCGGCCATGAAAAAGCGTCAGAGCGACCTTGTCCGCACCGACGGCGGACACACCGCGGCCATCCTGTCGGTGGAGGGCGAGCTGACCAGCTTTGCCTTCGACGCCGACGGCGACTTGTGGCTGACGGTGGTGACGTCCTCCGGCGGGGCGCTCTGCCGCGCCCGGCATGACAGCTGGGGGACCTCAGTGGAACAGGTGGTGACTCAAATCGACGGCGCACCGCTGGGTGTGCTGTCGGCGGTGGAGACCGGCCCGGACGGGAAGGTCTATTTCGCCGTGTCCACCGAAGCCGCTGCGAAAAACGGGCTGGAAAGCGCTCTCCGCACCGAGCTCATCGCCCACACCGGCACGGGCTGCGTCTATGTGTATGACCCGTCGGCCCGGACGGTGGAACAGGTGCTGGGCGGCGTGGCCGGTGCGGCTGGTCTGGCCCTCTCGGAGGATGGCCGAACGCTGTACATCTCCGACCTCGGGAATCGCTGCATCTGGAGTGTGGACGCCGACGCCCGGGAGCTGACCGCCGGCGGCAAAAACTGCGGGAGCTTTGTGTCCGGCCTGCCGGGATACCCCGGCGCATTGGCGCTGGACGAGGACGGCATCCTCTATATCAGCTACCACTGGACCCGCAGCGGCTGGCTGGAAAAGCACGCGGACAGCACCCTTCTGCGGGGCATCGCCCTGCGGGCCGGTGAGAACATCCAGAAGAAGCTGTTCAAGCTGCCTGCGGACGCCCCCTGCGCCGAGGCGGTGGACACCGCCGACGGAAGCTGGAAGCAGACATTCTCGGGCAGAGAGATGGACGGCTGCACGGCGGTGTGCCCGGCGGGAAGCAAAGTGTATTTCGGCGCGGCAGGCTCTGCCAGCCTGCTGTCTGCAAGAGTATAAAACGAGGTGTTTTTTATGACGGAAGAGTTCAAAAAGCAAATCGAGACCGAAGCGCGGCAGGCTGTGACGGAGCTGCTGGCCCAGGCAAAGCTGAAAAAGGGCGACGTCTTTGTGGTGGGCTGCTCGTCCAGCGAGATCGTGGGCGGGCACATCGGCAAGGACAGCAGTCTGGAGGCAGCGCAGGCCGTCTACGCAGGCATTGCACCGGTGCTGGCCCAGCGCGGCATCTGGCTGGCGGCACAGTGCTGCGAGCACCTGAACCGGGCCATCATCGTGGAGCATGAGGCCGTGCCCACGCTGGATATCGTGAATGTGGTGCCCCAGCCCAAGGCGGGCAGTTCCTTCGCCACGGCCACCTATAAGGCCTGCGCCCACCCGGTGGCGGTAGAGGAGATCAAAGCCGACGCGGGACTGGACATCGGCGGGACGCTGATCGGTATGCACCTGAAGAAGGTGGCGGTGCCGGTGCGTCTGGCGCAGAACCACATCGGCGACGCCATTCTGCTGGCGGCACGGACGCGGCCCAAGTTTATCGGCGGCGACCGGGCGCACTATGACGAGGCGCTGAAGGAAGGCTATCCGGAATTCTGAAAATTCTACAGCAGCAAACAAAAAGCAGCGCTTTGCGCTGCTTTTTGTTTGTTATGTGATCGGGAACGCGAGCTTCAGCGCCAGGAACACGGCGATCGCCACCGGTACGGCGATGAGGAAGCGCTTACAGTTTTTGCGGGTACGCTGGGACAGCGCCTCGTCCTCCTCGTTTTTCCAGCGGACATAGCTCCAGCCGGCACCCAGAAGGCACAGAACGGGGACGAAATACAGGCCGATCGACGCGACGTAAGGCATAGGTCATCCTCCCTTTTTTTGTGCTTACAGTATACAGGAAACGGGAGGAAAGGTCAAGGAAAAGACTTGCGGGGACAAAAAAGAGACGCCCGAGGGCGTCTCTTTTTTATATTGTGCTGGGTCCGATCACTTGGCGGCCTTGGCAGCCTTGATGGACTCGATCAGCTCGGGAACGACCTTGAACAGATCGCCGACGATACCGTAGTCAGCCACCTCGAAGATGGGGGCGGTGTCGTTCTTGTTCACGGCGATGATGCACTCGGAGTCCTGCATACCAGCCTTGTGCTGGATGGCGCCGGAGATACCCAGGGCAACATAGACCTTGGGATGGACGGTCTTACCGGTCTGGCCGACCTGATGGTCAGCGGAGATCCAGCCGGCGTCCACGCAGGCGCGGGAGGAACCCACGACGCCGCCCAGGACCTCAGCCAGCTCCTCGGCCAGCTTGATGCCGCCCTCCACGTCCTTGGAGATACCACGGCCAACGGACACGATGAAGTCAGCGCCGATCAGGTCGACCAGCTTCTTGGCGGCCTTGACGGTATCCACCACCTCGGTGTGGATGTCAGCAGCGGTCAGCTCGAACTTGGGCTCGATGATCTCCACGTTCTTCGGGCACTCACGCTTCTTCATCACGCCGGGGCGAACGGTCGCCATGGCGGGACGGAAGCGGGGGCAGATGATGGACGCCATCAGGTGACCGCCGAAAGCGGGACGGGTCATCTTCAGGTCGCGGGACACATCGTGAGGCTCACGGTTGATCATCACGGTGCCCAGCTTCTCGATGCGCTCCTCGGGCAGCGTGGAGGCTTCCTTCAGGAAGCCCTTGTAGTTGGGCATATCGATGTCCAGATGGGTGCAGTCCGCGCACAGACCGGTGTGCAGGCGAGCCGCGCAGCGGGGGGCCAGGTCACGGCCAATGTTGGAGGCGCCGAACAGCAGCACCTCGGGCTTCAGCTCCTCAACGGCCTCCACGATCACCTTGGTATAGGCATCCGTGGTGAAGTCCTTCAGCAGCGGGGAATCATACACATAGACCTTGTCTGCGCCATACTGGCCCAGCTCAGCCGCGATGCCCTTGACGTTGTCGCCCAGCAGAATGCCGCACAGCTCCACGCCCAGCTCGTTGGCCAGCTTCCGGCCCTCGGAGATCAGTTCGAAGGTGGTGGGCATCATCACGCCCTGACGCTGCTCGCAGAAAACCCATACGTTTTTGAAGGACTGAATGTCCGAACTATTAAAAGACATATTTTTAAGTTCCCTTCTTTCAGATTTGACAAGCATTTCAGCACGTTTCGATTCGGCAAGCTGCAATCACGTTTTTTCGCCGCGGCGTGTACGTGGCGAAAAATACCGCTCGGCAAGCGGAGTGTGCGAGCGCAGCGAGTGCGCGCAGTCTGCCGAAATGCTCACAAAAATGCTTGCATTTTTGTGAAGTATTTTTAGATGATGTGCTTGGCGGCCAGAATGCCTGCCAGCTTGTCGGTGGTAGCCTTGTCAGCGCCCTCGAGCATCATGCCCGCGCCCTTCTGAGGGGGCGTGAAGGAGGTCAGAATGTTGGTAGGAGAACCCTTCAGACCGATGGTGGTAGCATCGATCAGCTCGTGATCCTTCAGCGTGTCATAGGTCATGGTGACCAGAGGCTTGCTGTAGCACTCGAACGCGCCGCCCACGGACAGGTAACGCGGGGTGTTCAGCTCCTTGATGCAGGTGATCATGCAGGGGGTCTTGACCTTGATGGTCATATAGCCGTCCTCCAGCATGCGCTTGACGGTCAGCGTGTCGCCGTCCTTGGTGATCTCACCGGCATAGGTGACCTGGGGCAGATGCAGCTTCTCAGCGATCTGGGGACCCACCTGTGCGGTATCACCGTCGATGGCCTGACGGCCAGCCAGGATGATGTCGTCCTTCTCGATGCCGTAGGTATCGATAGCGGCAGCGATGATCTGGGAGGTAGCGTAGGTATCGGAACCGCCGAACT
>OGRY01002760.1_pt1 | contig 10793 bp, 10 predicted proteins | sample 1553551 | NCBI WGS metagenome assembly OGRY01 (sample SAMEA2580101, study PRJEB22360) | human gut metagenome | biome: human gut; feature: human-associated habitat; material: faeces | place: Denmark | collected 2008/2010
GACCAGAGCTGTCGCTACATCTTGTAGCGTGCTGAGTTAAGTCGATAAGCATTTTAAATTATATTGCTCTTTGTGCTGCCAACGTTGAGTCTTATCCATTGAATTGTAATTCCCAACGACTCCGGCTCGGTACATATCCCTCAAAACTTTGAGTGTATCTGTGGCAAAAGCGCTCGCGGGGAACATTGTTTCAGCACGTTTTTTGATTTCTTCAAAGGTAAACAACTTCTTAAAACCTTGAAGACAGTTAAAAATGTCTTCAATTTCCTCCGCAGTATATAATGCATGCATTTCTTCACGAACTTCAATCAAACATTGCTTAGAATAGGCAGGCATGCAGTATGCAAACATATTGCAACCAATAGTCCCCCTGCCTGTAGAAATATAGGCATCCGCACTAATAAATCTACCGACAACGGGGTCATAGTACCGACTTTGCAGATAGTAGAATCCAGTTTCCTAGTCATAGACATACCCACGATACCGCAAGGGGTTCAGTTCTGCCAATGTACCGGACATGGCAATGATGTTACCCCACGCATCATAGGCATATTGCGCTCCGCTGCCGCCATCAGCACGTTCCAGACTCATCACATCCCCCTGAAGGTTCGTGATGTAGTAGTAGACCGTGCCATTGCAGGTCATGGTCAGAGGCGTGCCGTTGGCATCGTAGCTGAAATCCAGAATGTCGTCCCCAACGGTCATCCGCATCAGCTTGTCACTGGCATAGATGTAGCTGTAGGCCTTGTCGTCGCTTATCCTTCTGGTGCGCAGGCCGCTGGTGTTGTACTCCATCTGCCAGTCCCGCGTATCCAGCTTCACCGTGGCGATCCGGGTACTGCCCATGTCACCATGCGCATCGGTGATGAAGCAGCGGTACTCCGCGCCTTCGCTCTCTGCCGTCATCTCCACCCGCAGGGTGGGAGAAGTCTCTCCGGTCAGATACTCAAAATTTCTGGAGCCGGGAGCGCGGCACAGCCACTGATAGCTCAGGTTTGCACCTTCCGCTTCCACGATGAAGGTAGCGGTATCGCTGGGTCTGCCATAGTAATCATCCGGCTCGTTGATGAGGGTGAACTCCGGGTCAAACTCGCTGAGGGTGGCGACACTGCTGGTAACCGTCAATCTGCCTGCCTGAGAGGTTGCCACATGCCCCATGTAGTCCTTGGCGATGCAGCGGTAAAGATTCCCGTTGACACTGGCCTGAGTAGGAATATTCAGGGTCGTGGAGGTGCTGCCGTTGACATTGGACCATGTCTCCCCATCGTCGGTGCTGCACTGCCACTGATAGGTCACCCGGTCGCCGCTGGCCGCTACGGTGAAAGTGGCGGTGCTGCCCGTGGTGCCGTAGTAATTTTCCGGCTGGGTAGTGATCCCCACCGGCGGCTGCCTGGAAAGGGAGGTCAGCTGCCGCCCGTTTTCCCAACCAAGGGTCCACCGTTCACCATTATAGTAGCTGGTGGGGTTGCCAATGGCGTCATAGGTGATGGCTTCTCCGTCATAGGCGGTCAGAAGATCCTTCCACTCCGCGTCTCCATAGGTGTAGGTGTGAGTGGCCTCTCCATCGGAAGAAGTCAGAATATTGCCCACCGTATCGTAGGTATAGGTATTGCTGTAAGACACGGGCGGACCATCGAAGCCACTGACAGTGCCGCTCTCCGTAAGCAGCTGGTTCTGATCATCGTAGGTGTAGGTGGTGACGTTGTTTAGGTTATCCGTGCTGGTCAGGATATTGCCCGCGTCATCATAGGTGTAGGCATATCCGGCGAACTTACTGGTAACCCCATTTGACGATGTTTGGGAATAGTCTACGGATTTGACCTGGGTGGTAGTCTTGCTGTCGGAAATATCCCGATAGGCATAGCTGCGGGTAAAGACGCCGCTGTTCATGGACGTCAGTCGCTGCAGGCCGTCATAGCCCATGGTGAACGTTGTCAGCGCTGTCCCGTTCCTGGCAATGGAGAAAGTGTTCAGGCTGCCGTCCGAGGAATTATAGGTGAGATCCTCCGCGTAGCTGTCGCTGCCTACCTGCCAGCTTTGCTTTGTCAGCTGATTGCTGGAATTATAAGACTGACTGGTCCGCAGTACGGTATTTTCTCCATTCAGCTGCTGACTGTTGAGCAGACGGCCAATGGAGTCGTAAGTGTACACATAGGTAACAACTTCTCCGCCGCCGGTTTCCGTCAGACTGTGGAGCTGGCCTTCTCCGTTGTAGGCGTAGGTCAGCTTCCGCCCGTCAGAATAGGTTGCCGTCTTTATCCGACCCAGAATGTCATAGGTATAATTGACGGTAGCGCCGTTGCCATAGGTCTGCTTGGTAAGCTGACCGTTGCCATTGGCATAGATGTTGGAAGCCAGATTTCTGCTGCCAACTTTGGCAGAAAGCATGTTGCCAAAGCTGTCATAGGTGAAGTTATAGGTTTGGCTGGCGCCGCTGCTGTTGGTTCTCTGGATGGCACTTAAGTTTCCGTTACTGCACAAAAGATATAATACAGATACCTTTCCGAAAAAGACGAAAGTAAACAGGGGAGAGCGCCCCATGTATTATGTGGCGAACAGCAACTCGGCTATCATTGAACAGGAGTTGTTTGACCAGGCAACAGAACTGCGAAAGGCTCGCAGAAAACCAGCAATTCAGGGACAAGCCAGATTTCTCGCAAGAAGATTGCGCTGTGGCTGCTGTGGCAGCTTACTTAGATCAAAGCAGGTCGGGGGGATATGGTACTGGGTTTGCAGGACGCATGAGGAATCTATCAAAGCGTGTCCGCTGTTCCCGGTTTCCGAGACCGAAATATTTGGCGCTTTCCTTCGGCTTCACTTTAAGCTGAGAAACCACCCGGAAGTGCTTTATTTCCTGTTAAAGCAGGAACAGAGAATCCGGAACCGTCGGATGCTTTGGAGTCCTGCAGCCATTGAATTGAACAAGGAAATATCCGATATTTTAGATCAGAGTCACACACTATCCTTGCTGAACAGGCAGGGGATGGTTGACCCTGATATTTTTATAACCAAAAACAATCAGCTGGCAGAGCAGCTCCGCCAAGCTAAGCAGCAGAAAATACGGCTTCAGGAATTAGAGAGCAGCGAAACCATTGACGCAACACGGCAGACGCAGGAAGCGCTGCTGGCAGGGCCGGAGATTCTGGATGCCTTCGATGAGGAACTGTTCTGCGAGCTGATTGACAGAATCACAGTGCAGAGTAATACGCAAGTCCGCTTCCGGCTGAAAAACGGGCTGGAGCTGACGGAATCTATGGAAAGGACGGTGAGGTGATGGGTACAAAACGGAAGCTGCCATTTGGCTATAAAATGGAATCAGGGAGAATCGCTGTTGACACTGCGGAAAGCCATTGGGTCACCCACCTGTTTTCCAGATACAATATGGGAGTCAGTATTCAGGAACTGGCGAATTTTATGAATGATACCGCAGTACGGTATGATCCCAATAAACCATGGAACAAAAATATGGTGGCGAGGATCCTGGCAGATACGCGGTATCTGGGAGAAAGTGGATTCCCGGTTTTGGTGGACGCTTCGGTTTTCTTGAACACGGAGGAAAAACGAAAGAAAAAAGCTCCTGCTGTGCAGAAAACGGAAGCACAGACCGTACTGAGAAGAAAGTGCGGATTTCGGATTACACCCCATATAGAGCACGAGGTGTTGTATCTGCTGAATTGCCTTACCAAGAATCCAGAGCGTATTGTAACACCACAAATACACCGTGCGCACTCCCAGAGGCTGGATACACTGAAATCCGAGCTGGAGAGACTCGTCGGTCAACTTCCGGTGGATGAGAACCGCACCCGTGAGGTGCTGCGGGAGATCGCCGCGGAAATGTATGCAGACATTGACCCCAGAGAGTACGAAACCCAGCGGCTGCGAAGGCTGTTTCAAAAGGAAGCGCCGCGCTCAGAGCTGGATGCCAATCTTATCGCAATGAGCATATCCGCTGTCATGGTGGACGGCAATGGGAATGTAAAGATCAGACTGAAAAACGACCAGATCGTGGAAAGGGGTGAGCAAAATGGATGATACTTGCAGGACGGTAACTATCATACCGGCAAAGTCGCAGATGGATCAGCGGACGGTCATGCGGCAGCTGCGGGTGGCAGCTTACTGCCGGGTATCCACAGAGGAGGAAGAACAGCAGTCCAGCTATGAAGCGCAATGTACTTATTATACGGACAAAATCATGACCAATCCCGAGTGGACAATGGCGGGCATTTTTGCGGATGAGGGTATTTCGGGGACATCTACCAAAAACCGGGATGATTTCAACCGAATGATCCGCAGGTGCCGCCAGAAGAAAATCGACCTGATTCTGACAAAGTCCATTTCCCGGTTTGCGAGAAATACGCTGGACAGCCTGAAATACATTCGTGCATTGAAAGGTATGGGAATCGGCATCATCTTTGAGAAGGAGAATATCAATACGCTGGAAACGGACACGGAATTGATTATCACCTTCATGAGTGCCTTTGCCCAGTCGGAAAGCGAATCCATCAGTGCCAATGTCCGATGGGGTAAGAGACAGTCTATGAAAGAGGGAAAAGCTTCCGTTAATTTCAAGAAGCTCTATGGGTATTATCTGGATGACGAAGGAAATCCGCAGGTAAATTCAGATCAGGCAGAGGCTGTCCGCAGCATCTATGATCAGTATCTGCAGGGAGCTAGTTTAAGAATGATCAAGCTGAGTTTGGAAGGAAAGGCGGTGCCGAATCCGACAGGTGGGGCAAAGTGGGATATTTCCCAGATCAGGAGCATCCTGGGAAATGAAAAATACTGTGGGGACGTTCTGATGCAGAAGACCTTTACGCAGGACTGTATCAACAAAAAGGTTATAAAGAACACGGGACAGCTTCCCATGTATCTGATCCAGAATAATCACCCGGCAATCGTCAGCAGGGAAATATATCAGGCGGTTCAGGCAGAAAAGACCAGAAGATCGGCATCGGCCAGCCCATCAAAAAGGACATCCTCCACAGGCCGTTCCTGTTATGCCAGCAAGTTTGCCCTATCTGAGAGACTGGTGTGCGGGGAGTGCGGCACCCTGTATCGAAGGTGTACATGGAAGCGGAACGGAAAGACAAGAATCGTCTGGCGCTGTGTCAGCCGGTTGGACTATCTGTTCTGTAATCAGTATGGGGAAATGCTTTCTGAAAATGCCCTGCGTCTTGCCATTGCCCACTATAATCGCTCTCGCGGGGTGGGGAAGACAAGCATTCACCTGTTTCGTCATACATTTGCCCGTAAATATCTGGTTGACTGTGGCGGGGATGCGTTTATGCTTCAAAAGCTGCTGGGGCATTCTACCCTTGCCATGACCAAACACTATTGTGCCATTTATGATGCGGACATTTCAAAGAACTATGACCGCTTTTCTCCCTTGGCGCAATTACAGCAAACCAAAAGCAAGCTCAGGAGAGCGTGACAGAGCATAAAGCCGTGATTCTTTCGATATCTTTTAACCTTTTTGGTGTGGATCGATTTGGAAGGGCTGGTACACGCAAACAGAGCGGTCAGGAAAAACTTTCACTGGGAAATATTTTGCCGGAGACGTGCCGAAAAACGGGCATATCTGGAGATATTTCGCTTCTATTATAACTGCCGCATGGCGGGTGATCGGTTTTTTGCGGCCGACCGGAGTGAACCGCAATAGCTTGTGACGCTGCTGAGGTGAGCGGATGAACACTTTCAAGCGAGGCATAATAACACACTTTCGGTAAAAAATCAATACTAATTTTGTAGAAAATAATTGTGAATTTATAAAATTGAACAAAATAGAAAAGAAGAATAGACTATAACGGTACAAAGTGGCAATAAACCTTGACGGACGCATTTTTGGCGGACCGGGAGCGGAATGCCGGATTCCACAGCAATCGCAGCGCTCATGCCGTGCCGGGTTTTGCGGTGTGAAAAGAAAAAATATACCCCGGAATGTTTGTTTTTTGCAAGTTCGTGTTTCAAATGTGTATTGTGTTTTGCTTGCGGAGATGGTATAGTCAAGATACACAAAAAAAAGAGAATGACACCGACTCTTTTGGCGAAAATGTCATGCCGCCTGTCAGGCTGCGAAGAATCGGGACGACCGCACCTCAGATTGACGGTCAATATGAATAGCCCGTTCCGAAATCGCCCGTGAGCCGGTCACGCATTTTGTATTACCCGCAAAAGGTTGTTTTGCGTGTATAAAAATTAAAAACTAAGGAGAAGTGAAACATGAAAAAGTTTATCGCGATGCTTCTGGCGTTGGCCATGGTTCTGTCTCTTGCCGCCTGCGGCTCGAAGACAGACGCCCCCGCTGAGACAAAGGCACAGACCGCTGCAGAAAAGCCTGCCGCGACTGAAAAGACCGAAGAACCTGCTCCCGCTGCTGAGCCTGTGACCCTGACCTGGGGCTCCTGGGTGTTTGCAGAAGATTCCGTCCGCCCCATCTATCAGGAGATGGCGGATCTGTACAACGAGACGAACGAGTACAACACCACCATCAGCACCGAGTACTTCTATTCCTACGCTGACTACCTCTCCACCCTGCTGATCGACGTTGCCGGCGGCAATGGCCCCGACGTTGCTCACATCAAGGCTGAGTGGCTGCCCCAGCTGCTGGCTCTGGGCGTTGTGAAGCCTCTGGACGGCTACATCTCCGCTGACGTCCTCGCCGACTACTCCCAGTCCGCTATCGACTCCGTCACCGTCGACGGCTCCATGATGGCACTGCCCTGGTTCTCCAACACCTGCGCGCTGCTGGTGAATACCGACCTGTGCGAGCAGGCTGGCGTTGATTACACCGCCATCGCTTCCTGGGACGACCTGCTGGCGGCTGCCGAGAAGATCTCCGCTCTGGGCAGCGACATCTACGGTCTGGCGATCCCCGACTCCAACGGCGTTGAGGCCGGCGAAGGCTACAACACCTTCCCCGCTCTGTGGGCCCGCGGCGGCGAATTCGAGAAGGACGGCACCATCCTGCTGACCTCCGATGAGTCTGTTGCTGCTTACACCGATCTGCAGAACCTGTTCGTCAAGAAGATCTCCACCGCCGCCGGTGCCAACTCCTTAAAGGAACTGCGCAACCTGTTCGGCGCCGGCAAGATCGGCTTCTACTGGGACATCGAGTCCGGTATTGTCACTGCCGCTTCCGCTGCTGAGGATGAGGCTGCTTACTATGCCCGTACGCAGGCTATGACCATCCCCGGTGCTGACGCTGCCGGTCATGGTTACCTGATCGCTCATGAGCTGGTCGTGTTCGACTCCTGCTCCGATGAGAAGATGGAAGCCATGGGTCACTTCCTGGACTTCATGTCCGGCGCCGATGTCATTGACATCCTCTACCGGAACGGTCAGGGCAAGATGAGCTCCCGCTCCACCGTCATGGCGGAAGTCTTCAAGGACTGCACCGCTGTCAAGCAGGAAAAGGGCGGCTACACCTACGCTTACGTAAAGGCTATGGATTCCGCTAAGGCTCTGCCTTCCGCCAACATCCACTTCCAGGATGCCGACGCCATGCTGACCGACATGCTGACTGAGCTGGCTCAGGGCGGCGACGTCGCTGAGATCCTCGCCAAGTGGCAGACCCAGATTCAGAACGAGTACAACAAATAATCGGCTTGTAAAAAAGCACGTTTGAAAGATTGCTAAGCGGGTGGGTCCTCTCTCTCGGCGGAGAGAGGGCCCACTTTCCAGAAGGAGACAGGCATATGACTTCCAAAAATCAATTAAGAACGCGTAGAATGTCCGACAGTACCTTTGGTTTTCTGCTGATGGTGCCTGCCCTTCTTGTTCTGCTCGTCGTTATTGCGTTCCCGATTCTGAAAGGTATCTACGCCAGCTTTTGTGATTACGGGCTGAAAGAACTGAGGAAGGGCATATTCGATCTGAAATGGAACAATTTTGCCAACTACAAAATCATGCTCCAGAACAATCAGATCTTTTCCTATTTCAAGAACACCTTTGTCTTTGTGGCACTGGTGGTCGTGATCCAGCTCATATTGGGCATGGGTATCGCGCTCTTGCTGGACAGCAAGATCAAGGCACGCGGTACGCTGCGCGGCCTGATGCTGGTTCCGTGGACGATCCCCTCTGTTGTTACCGCAATCGTCTGGAGATTCATGACGAACTCCAGCTACGGTGTGATCAACTGGATCGCCTATAAACTGGGAATGATCCCCACTCTGGACTACTCCTGGACGCTGCAGAGCGGCAGCGCCATGGCACTGATCGTCATTGCGGCCGTGTGGCGCCAGCTTCCCTACATGATGGTCATGATCCTTGCCGGTTTGCAGTCTGTTGACAAGTCCCTGCTCGAAGCCGGTACAATCGACGGCGCGAATTATTGGCAGAGTCTGCTGCATATCACCATTCCGTCCATCCGACCCGTTTTGATTACCTCCATCTGGATCGCCCTGATGGCAAACTTCCAGATGTATACCATCATCGCCAACATTACCAACGGCGGTCCTGTCGGTGCGACTACAACCTTGTCTATTGCAGCCTATAATGCCGCATTCCAGTCCTATAACTTCGGTTATGGCGCGGCAATCGGCGTTGTGTGGCTGATCGTTCTATTCATCATCACCATGTTCTCCAACAAGCTTACGGATAAGTATTCCGAAGATCTGGGTTAAGGAGGGAAGCAGAAATGAAAAAGCGCAATACTGGAAAAAAGATTGCCAAGTATGTGGTCATTGCAATCATTCTGTTCGTGCTGTTGTTCCCTGTTTATTGGATGATCAACTGCTCCCTGCTTCCGAGCAACGTTATCATGAGCGTGCCGCCCCGGTTCTTCCCGATCAACGCGACGCTGAAGAACTTCTCGCAGATCTTTACCCGCGCGTCCTATCTGCGGTTTTTCCAGAACAGCTTCATCGTCTCCTTCGGAACGATCGCGATCGTGCTGCTGGTTGCGGTTCCCGCGAGCTACGCACTGTCCCGCTATAATTTCTTTGGCCGCCGCGTGATCCTCAGCTCCGTTTCCTCCGTTCAGATGTTCCCTGTGGTGGTCATCCTGACGACGCTTTACGGTTTTTACAATTCGTGGCGTATGCTGGACACGTATCGTGGCCTGATCCTTGCGGACACGACCTTCGCGCTTCCGCTGGCGATTACGCTGATGAAGAGCTTCTTTGATACGCTGTCCAAGTCTCTGGATGAGGCGGCGAGAATCGACGGCGCCAGCCGGATGCGGGTGCTGCTGCATATCCTGCTTCCGCTGGTGGTTCCCGGACTGGTCGCGGTGGGTATCTACACCTTCCTCAACGCATGGGACGACTATCTGATGGCGCTGACCATCATGAAGTCTAACGAAATGCGCACGCTGCCTGTGGGCATTGCCCAGAGCTTCCTCGGCGAGTACTCCAACGACTACGGCGGACTGATGGCGTTTGCTGTGGCCGGTTCTCTGCCCATCGTTCTGCTGTTCATTTTCTTCCAGAAGTATCTGGTGTCCGGAATGACCGCCGGTGCGGTAAAGGGTTGATTTATGGCATTTCCTTCCAAAGAAAAGGGACGCGGTGTTTTTGCGGCACTGAAAGCCTCCGGGTGGGAGAGCGTCCGGCTGGTGCTGAGCCAGTATTGGGTCAGGCTGATCGGACTGAATCTTCTGTATCTGCTGTGCTGCCTGCCGGTGATCACCATTCCGGCGGCAACCTGCGCTCTGCACAGGGTCATCCTGAATATGGTGCGGGAGACCCGGTACGAAGGGGTGTTCCACGGATTCTTTGCGGAATTCCGGACCCACTTCCTGAAAAGGACCGTGTTTGGCCTCCTGCTCCTGCTTGCCCCGGCGTCCATCGCCTGCTACCCGATCATCTTTGGCATGGAAGGAAGCGCGGTGGTCATCACCACGACAATTTCCGTCCTCCTCTATTTCTGCATCACGAAGTATTTTTATCCGCTGCTCGTGCTGCTGGACGTGGATATCTGGGCAAACTTCAAAAATGCCTGCATCATGGCGGTCGTGGAATGGAGAACCACGCTGCAGCTGCTGATCACAGCGGGTTTGCTGGATCTGATGATGCTGCTGTTTACCTATCAGGCGCTTCCGTTCTATATCATCATCCTGTGTGCGTTCAACTGCCTTCTGGGCTGTTCCTTTGTCAATCAGCCCTTCGAAAAATACTTTGGCAGTAAGACAGCCAGCGAAAAATGACATTTCCATTACTCCTATATATGGCGAAAGCCGAGAAACACCTCCGGATGTATTTCCGGAGGCGTTTTTCACATGGTTCACGGTAAGGGAGTATGCGGAAATTCAACCGGTTTTATAAAAAACAAACAAAATTCGCGCTCGATTCCGGCGGCAGTTGACAGGGCGGAAAGAATCCTGTAAACTGGGAATAGCCGAAGAAGCAAAGGAGAAAAAGTATGAAGCGTCGTATCTGTCTGATTATTGCGGGGATCATTCTGGTGGCTATCCTGGCGTTTGCGTTTTACAAGCTTAGCGCGGGGGACAGTTTTGAAAAAACGCTGGTTTCTTCCGAATGGTACGTTCAGATGTCCGAGGGGACGATCGCGGTATATACGTTTCATAAAAACGGAACGTTTGACTGTGAGGCGCATATCGCGCTGGGGGAGCAAGAGGCAAGTATGACCCGCAGCGGCACCTACGCGGTGGATAAGGATGAAAGCGGCGCCCTCCGGGTGCTGCTGCAGTACCCGAACGCAAACGCGCCCGTGGAAATCACCTGCACGGAAAAAGAAGACGGAACGGTCCGCATGGAGATCGCGGGCTGCGAAATGCAGAAAAATGGATAGTAAAATACCCGGAGATTTTCAGAATCTCCGGGTACTGTTCTGCC
>OGRY01002773.1_pt1 | contig 10769 bp, 8 predicted proteins | sample 1553551 | NCBI WGS metagenome assembly OGRY01 (sample SAMEA2580101, study PRJEB22360) | human gut metagenome | biome: human gut; feature: human-associated habitat; material: faeces | place: Denmark | collected 2008/2010
TCGGCATTCTGCGGAGACGTAGTGTTCTGCATGGGCGTAGGAAGAACGGACGGCTATTCCGGCAGCACCCGGGATATGCTGGACAGCCTCGAGAAAATAGCGAAACTGCCCGGCGACTTCAAGCTGTATCCCGGTCACGGAAGCACCACAACGCTTGACTACGAACGCCAGAACAATCCGTACCTCGGCAGGTACGCCTGAATACAGCATTAAGGGGGAGCGAACATGATAACCGAACAGAACTGCACCATGCTGTGCGATTTTTATCAGCTCACCATGGGCAACGGCTACTACAACACAAGGCACGCCGACCGCATCGCCTATTTCGACGTATTTTTCCGCAAAGTTCCCGACGGCGGCGGCTACGCCGTCTGCGCCGGGCTGGAGCAGGTGATAAACTACATTCAGGGGCTGCATTTCACCGACGACGATATACAGTACCTCCGCGGGAAGAAAATATTCAGCGAGGGATTCCTCGAATATCTGCGGGATTTCAAGTTTACCGGCGATATCTGGGCTGTCCCGGAGGGCACGCCTGTGTTCCCGTCGGAGCCGCTGCTGACTGTGCGTGCTCCCGCGATACAGGCTCAGCTCATCGAGACCATGCTGCTGCTTCTTATCAACCATCAGTCGCTTATTGCAACTAAGGCTAACCGTATCGTTCGTGCGGCTCAGGGGCGCGCTATATCGGAGTTCGGATCCCGCAGGGCGCAGGGCGCGAGCGGCGCGGTGCTCGGAGCCCGTGCTGCTTACATCGGCGGCTGCGCAGGCACTGCCTGCGTTATCGCGGACGAACTTTACGGAGTTCCCGCCACCGGTACGATGGCGCATAGCTGGGTTCAGATGTTTGACAGCGAGCTTGAAGCGTTCGAAAGCTATTGCAGGACGTACCCCGATACCTCCACTCTGCTGGTGGACACCTACAACGTTTTAAAGAGCGGCGTCCCCAACGCGATAAAGGCGTTCGACAACGTTCTCAAGCCGCTTGGAAAGCGCCCGTGCGGTATCCGGCTGGATTCCGGAGACATCGCGTATCTTTCCAGGGAAGCGCGCAAGATGCTCGACGAGGCGGGCTACCCCGACTGCAAGATAGTCGCTTCCAACAGCCTTGATGAGCGTATCATTTCCGACCTGCTGAGGCAGGGAGCTGCGATCGACCTTTTCGGCGTAGGAGAGCGGCTCATAACCGCGAGCAGCGAGCCGGTATTCGGCGGAGTTTACAAGCTGGCCGCAGTGGAAGAAAACGGCGTGATAACCCCGAAAATCAAGATATCCGAGAACGTTTCGAAGATAACCAACCCGCATTTCAAGAAGCTCTACCGGATATACGAGAGCAACGGCAAGGCTATCGCGGATCAGCTCTGCGTGTATGACGAAACTATCGACCCTTCCAAGCCGCTGACCCTGTTCGACCCGGATTTCACATGGAAGAAAAAGACACTCACTGATTTCACGGTGCGGGAACTCCATGTGCCGGTATTTAAAAACGGCGAGCTGGTGTACGACAAGCCGTCTCTCCAGGATATACGCAGCTACTGCAAGCAGCAGATAGACACTCTGTGGGACGAGGTGCTGCGTTTTGAGAATCCGCACAATTATTACGTCGATCTTTCCCGGAAGCTGTGGGACATCAAGCACGAACTTCTTGACAACGGCGGAGTTCTGCGCGCACGCGACGGGAGGGAGAGATCGTGACGCTCCTGGACGCTGTAAAGAGTTTCGGTCCAAAGATCACAGAAAACTACCGCGAAACGCGTTTCTGCGACTTCGCGCCGCCAGATGAAACAGTCGGCGTGATAGACGTTTCGGCTTCCGGGAACGGCAGCCGGGGCATTGCGTTCCTTATCGACAGCATGATAGTCAAGCTGGACGGCGCCGCACGTCGGATAGACTACCGGGATATCCGCGTTATGGAGACGCTTCCGAGCTATGAAACTCCGTTCGAGGACGAGCTGCTGATAGCTTCTCCGGCGGGGGATATACGTATCTCGGACTGTTCGATGAACAAGTTTTTCCTGCGGCAGCTCATCAGCAATATGAGCCGTATCAGCCTGAGAATGACCGATTCCGACCGCGAAGCGCTCAGCGAGGTGCTGACCTCCGACGCACTCGATCACTATGCGGAGCAGTTATTTTCAGAGCCTGAGCCTCCCCGCACCGAGGTGCGAGTAGAAGCTGCCGCTGCCGTTCCGGAGATAGCCAGGGCAAAAAAGGCGGCGCTGGCTGATCTGCAGCCGAAGCCCATCGACATTCCGGAGGAGGTCGAGTGGCTGAGCACCCCGCATGTCAGAAGGCAGAGCGAAACGTTGAATCCTGCGGAGTCGGAAGAGCCGGAGAAAACTCCCGCGCCGGTAACGCCAGACGCCGAGCCTGTCAGCCTGACTGAGCCGCGCCAGCGCGACGAGGATATTTCCGATATGTCACACGAGGAGACGATGAGTTACCTCCTGGATTCCATTGCAGAGATAAATTCCACTCCAGAGCCTGAAAATGCGGCGCAGCCTGTAGAATCTCCCGCAGCGCCGGCACAGCCGGAGGAGAGCCGGGCTGTTTCCGGTGAACCTGCTAAAACTGAAGCGGTGCAGTCCGAGACGTCGGAACCGCCTGAGCCAGTGGAGATTCCGGCAATTCCTCCGCTTACTAAGGAGCCCGACAGCCCCGATATCTACATACAGGCAAGCAGCCGGATACGCGGTCTTATCGAGGACGGAAGGCTCACGATGGATCAGGTGAGCACTGCGGTGCGCGAACAGCTTGTCGAGGCTTCGGAGGTATATTCCGGGCTGGATATTGAGAACGCACAACTACCGGAAGCAGTGAAAAAACGCGCGCGTCAGCTTGGCTCGGCCACGGATCGTCTGCCGGAGTATTTCACGCTGGGCGAGGATATCGCGGCGCGTGTGATGTTTTTCATGCTGTATCAGATGCTGTCCTACACCGACAGGGTAGTGCAGTCCGACGTGACAAAGCAAAAGCTGAACTATTTCTTTGTACGCTTCGGCGCGGCGGGAATGGTACTTTCCATGCTGGACGCAAATAATTAAAAAGGGAACGCGGTGAGCGTTCCCTTTCTGCTTGTCGAAAAAGTGTCTTTTACCCGCGAAGCGGGCATTTGAAATCCGTTTTTTGCCTCAGCTCTGCCGAGGCAAAAAACACTTCTATCCCAGCAAGTGTGCGTCTTGGCGGCAAAGCCGCCAAGACGTGCGCGCGGCTGGGATGTTTCGGCGGAAAAGTCACTTTAGTGACTTTTTCGACGGTCTAAAGGGAACGCGATGAGCGTTCCCTTTGGGGTTATATAACGTCTATCTGAACTCCCCGCATTACTGCGAGCGCCCTTTCGTGGGCTTCGGGGTCTGCGCAGGAGCACGCCGAATGGTCGACGGTTACGCGGCTTTCCGGGAGCGCCGCCTTTGCTATCACGGCGTTCGAGATAACGCAGATATCCGTTACCAGACCGCACAGCTCCACTTCTTCCGGAGCCAGCCTCCGAAGGAGGTCGGCAAGCTCCAGCGAACCGAATGCGGGCTTTTCGATCACGATATCGTCAGGCTTGACCGCCTCTGCGACTCTGCCGTACAGCGCGTGTCCGGGTGTTCCCTTGATGCAGTGCGGCACGGGGAGCTTCCTGCCCTCGGCGGTGCTGAGGTAGTCCTCGCCGTGGGTGTCTAGGGTGAATATCACCTGACCTCCCGTGCTGCGGCAGTTCGCTATTTTGTCGAGAATTATCTGTTCCAGCTTCTCTGCACCCGGGAAACCAAGAGCGCCGTCCACGAAATCCACCTGATAGTCTACAACGACAAGAGCTTTCATAAGTACCTCACTTTTTCTTGCGCAGGGCGTTTTTCCCCCAGTTTTCGATGACCCTCATCTGACCTCTCTCTACCGCAAGGGAGTTAGCGGGAACATTCTTCGTTACTGTTGAGCCAGCCGCAGTGGAGGCGTTTTCGCCTACCTCCACCGGGGCGATAAGGTTGGTGTTGCAGCCGATGAATGCGTGATCGCCTATCTTCGTGCGGAACTTGTTTATTCCGTCGTAGTTCGCGGTAACGCAGCCGCAGCCGAAATTGACCCCTCTGCCGACATCGCTGTCGCCTACGTAGGTCAGGTGAGCAACTGCGGTGTTCACGCCGATATCGCTGTTCTTTATCTCCACGAAATCGCCTATCTTCACGCCCTCGCGGATAGTCGTGCCGGGTCTGAGCTGTGCAAACGGACCTATCTTCACATTGTTTTCTACAACGGAATCGTATGCCTGAACATTGTTGAGCTGTACGTTGTCGCCGATGGTGCAGTTTTCAATGTGGGAGTTTGCTCCGATGGTGCAGCCTTTTCCTATGGTCGTATTTCCGAGTATAACCGTGTTCGGGAGTATCGTGGTGTCGCAGCCTATTCTTACATCGGTTCCGATTATGATACCGTCCAGCGTGATGAAGCTTACGCCCTCGTCCATGAGCCGGGAGAGCTTGCGTAGCCTTGCGAGCTGGTTCAGTTCCAGCAGCGCGCCGCGGGTATTCGCGCCGAGCACGATATCAGGGTTTGCTGACTTGTACGCCTGGCGGCGGGACATCATCTCAACGCAGTCGGTGAGGTAGTATTCCCCGGCGGCGTTGTTTGTCGACAGCTTCGGGAGCGTTTGAAGCAGCGCCTTTGCGCTGAACCAGTATGCGCCGCTGTTTACCTCGCATATTTCAGCCTCGGCGGGGGAACAATCCTTTTGTTCGCGTATTGCGGTGAATTCACCGCTGCTGCGGATAATTCTGCCGTAGCCCTGCGGGTCGTCAATGTCGGCGGTGATGACCGTCACCTCGCTGTTTGAGCTTGTGTGAAGCTCCAGTGAAGCCCTGAGGGTATCCGCGTCGATGAACGGAGCGTCGCCGTTGAGAACGCATACCGCGTCGCAGCGGGAGATCACATCTTCGGCGGACTTCACGGCGTCCCCGGTGCCTTTCTGCTGAGCCTGGTGGCAGAGCGTGACCGCCTCGCCGCGGGAGGAAACGTACCCGCCGGTAAGCTCAGCTCCGAATCCGGTAACAACGGCTGTCTCATCGAATCCGAAATCCTTCGCCGCGTCAAGCACCCAGCCGAGCATAGGCTTGCAGAGTACTTCCGCGAGTACCTTCGGGCGCTCGGACTTCATTCTTTTTCCCGCGCCGCCCGCGAGGATAACACATGCTGTTTTCATAGAAAAACCGCTCCTTTTTATATGATATGGAATTTATAATGTATTTCTTGCTGCGCCGGATATTCCTGCGCGTTGACCTCGCCCGGGATACCGTGCGCGTGTCAAAGGGACTGCTTTTGCGCCGACAGTTCTGCATACCGTTTTCGGCAGTCACGAAGGTGGAGGTACGCCGCACGCCCGTCCTGCGGCTGCTCCGGGGGAAGCGCGTGGAAATAAGCACGCTCTCCGGCGGCGTGAGCTTCTACATGAAAGCCGTGGAGCATATCCCGTTTCTGCCGGAAAACGATGGCGCATATATTCGGGCGAAGCCGTTCCAGTCGGTGGTCGGAGCCTTCGTTGATACACGGGCGCTCAGCGGAGTTATTACGTTCGGGCTGTTCCTGAACCGTATCGGCAGCGTATTCGGCGATGAAAGCTTCGGCAGGATAATGACCGCGCTTGCCGGGGCTGCGGAGGGAGTCACGAAGCTGCTTGCCGCGCTTCATATCGGAGTTCCCCGGGTGACGGCGTTCGCGGCGGTGTTCGTTGGCGTCGCATGGCTGTTTGTGTTCCTTGGGAAGTCTCTCGGAATGCTGCGGTTCCGGCTCTCCTGCGAAAGCGGATTTATCACGGTACAGCGCGGCATACTCACATTATATGAGTGCCGCCTTGTCCGGAATAACCTCACCGGAGTGCTCCGCTGCGATACCCTGACAACTCTGCTGCTGAGAGCCGCGCCGCTTTACGCGCACGACGTGCTTCTGTTCCCGCCGGTGAGCCGCCGCACCGCAGAACGTATCCTTACGAAAATGTGCCGTATCCCGCCGCCAATCGGTCATGTGAAACCGCCGTTTTCCGCGATGTTCGGGCATTGCGCGGCTCCGCTCGGGTGGCTCGGGGCGTTTACTGCGGCGCTTTTGCTGACGTTCATTGCTGAGCCGATCGCCGCCGGCCTTGTTCAGTCGGTGCTGTGGTGCGGAATCGTTGTGAGCCTGTGGTTCACCGCCGCTTATGCGGTATATATGCGGCTGAGCTGGTTAAGCAGTTGTCCCGTGGAAACCGCCGGGATTTCGTTCCGCCACGGCGCGCGGCTGTACACTGCGGTGATGCCCGCGCAAAAGCTGGCGTTCACGATCACCGGCAGGAACATCTTTCAGCGGTTCTCGGGAATGTGCGACATCACGCTGTGCAGCGCCGGCAGGAAGCAGTACCGTCTGCGGAACGTGCCGTACGACGAGGTGCGGCGTATTTTCCCGCCGGAAAAGCCAGCGTGAATCAGTCGAGGATCTCTACGGATTTCACGCCGTAGAGCTTCAGAGCCTCGACGGCTTCGCTGTCGATACGCTCGCCGGGCATTACTATCGGAATTCCGGGCGGGCATGAGACCTGTATTCCGCCGCAGACCTTCCCGTTTGCTTCGTCGACGGAAACGCTGTGCTGTTTTGCGAACACCGCTTCGCGAATGCTGGTTTCCTGCTTCGGACGGATAACCGGATATTCCACGAGTGGCTTTGCTGTTCGGCGGGGGATAAGCTCCAGCGAGACTTCCGCGCGCTGGCAGTCGTCCGGGGAGGTTATCGCGGAGAACAGCAGAACGACGTAGTTTTCGTCCGCCATCTCGCATTCAGCGCCGTACGCCCGCAGGAATGCCGCAAATTCCGTGCCGCTCCAGCCCCAGGCGCGGGCGTTTATCGTGATCCTCAGCGGGTCGGACCTTTTCAGCGTAAAGCCGAGGGCGGTGAGCCGCTGTTTAAGTCCTGCAACGGAGGCGCAGGCGCGGTTAACGCTGTCGGGGTCGCTGAGCAGCCTGCCGTTTACCTTGTCGAGGCTCTCCATGACGAGATATGAGGGACTTGTGCTGCCGAAAAGCGCGGTCATTTCCTTGGCGCGGGAAAAGTCCGCGCCCTTTGAGAAGTGCAGGTAAGCCGCGCCGGTCAGTGCCGGGAGGGTCTTGTGCGCAGACTCTGCGGAAATCACCGGGAACCCGAATTCCATCGGGTGGAGGTACTCCCTGCCGGAACCCGCCTTGCTGACGAATTTCAGGTAGGAGCCGTGCGCGTTGTCAACAACCACGGGAATTCCCGGGTCGGACGCGCGGCAGGTGCCGCCGTAGGAGGCGGTGGTGGTAAGGAACAGTGCGTCTGCGCCGGAGAGCGCCTCCTTTGAGCAGTCCACGTCTGCGGAGGGGTATTCCTTAGGGTAAAGCCACTTGACCTCCAGACCGAGCAGAGCCGCCGACGAAACAAGACTCCGGTGGGAGCAGCGCCCGGCGGCGATGGTCTTACAGCCCTGCGCCCTGAGAATGGCAAGAGCCGCCTGGATAGCGAGGGTGCTTCCTCCGGCGGAGTAGCAGGTGCGTTCCGCGCCAAAAAGCTTCGCGGCGATTGCTTCGCTGTGCGCGATTATCCCCCGGGAGCTGTCGGTTTCGTAGAGGCTGTCCGCGCCGGCTATCTCGGTGATATCGTGCGGAGCCTCGCCGTTGTGACCCGGCATATGCAGGCGCAGCATGCCTTTTTTCTCATAGTCTTCAAGAAAATCTGCGATCGGTGTGTTCATATGTATCTCCGTGTGATTGCTGGTCAGTCAAGACCGAGTATTTCAGAGTTTATCTGGTAGCTGTATTCATTTTTCCACTTTTCGTATTCTGCGTTATAGAGCTTCGACTTCTCGTTTTCAAGGAGGTACGCCTGGAGATCCTCCGTGCTTGCCTTGAGAGTATCAGCGTTTACGGACACCTCGTCTACATATTTCACGATGTAGTAGCCGAAATCAGTTACCGCGGTGGCTACGTCGCCGGGATTCTCAATGCTCATTACGCATTCTTCGAATTCCTTGCCGTAGACCTCGGTGCCGGGGGTGACAAGGAATGTTCCGTTGCCGCCGTCCTCGCCGTATTCCTCCATCAGCTTGTCGAAGTCCTCGCCGGCGTCGATCTTTGCCATTATCTCGTCATATCTGTCCTGGATATCTGCGAGCTTGTCCTGGCGGTACTCGTCGGCGTCGTCGTTGCGGTTTGCGCTTCTGAGCTGCTGCATGAGGGAATACACGGTTGAATTGAACCCGACAAGTATGCCCTTGACGGCGCGGGAGCCTTCCGGGATCCAGATATTAGCGTAGGTCTGACCGTAGAATGCTGCGGGGTCGCTTTCGTACTGCGACTTGAGCGAATCTATCAGCGTGGACATCTGTTCTTCCGCCTGCTCGTAGGAGTAGACCGCGTCCTTGCCTATTTCGTCGGTGAGTTTCTGCTTCATGGCGGTTATTTCCTGCCATGCGTAGAGGTTGTCCATTGTAAGGCCGCAGTCGTCGAGTATCTTCTGGAACTTTTCCTCTGCCTGCGCGGTCAGCTCCTCGTCTGTGAGGGCGTCGTCAGCGGATGCGAGAGTGGATTTCAGGGTCGTCTTTATGCTTTCAATGCCGGATTCCACCTGACTGTGGATATCCGCTTCTTCCTCGTCGGAGAGGGTCATGCCGTAATCGGCGAATTTCGCGCGGACTATCCTGTCCTCAATTATCGCGTCGATTATCTGCTGACGCGCCTGCTTTATCGTGTCGGCGTTGGAGCCGTCGGTGTCGTTTTCGTAGCCGCTGCGCTCAAGGAAGTACTTGTACTCGCGCAGGAAGTCCCCGAAGGTGATATCCATGCCTTCTGCGCCGTTGGACGGGGAAGCCGCAACGGCGTCCGCCGCTGTGCCGGATTCCGCGATGGACGGAACAGGCTCAGGCTCTGAGGTTTCGGCTGACTGAGCCGTGCTCTCCGCTGCGGAGCTGTTCTCGGTGCCGGAGGATTCAGCGGTAACGGCGGAGCTGTCCGTTGAGGACGTGCTCTTTATGCTGCACGCGGTCGAGGATAATATTACTGCCGCCGCTGTAACTGCGGCGAGGGTCTTTGTGAGTTTCATTTTTTATCGTCCTTTCAGGATCAGGCTGCGGTGGATTCCGCCGAGGAGGTCTGCTCGGGAACGGAGCTTTCCGCTGCGGAAGCAGTTGTGGATGCAGCCTCGGCGGTGTCTGATTCGTTTATATCAAGCTTAGCGTAGTCAAAGTCGTATGCGTATTCCGTGCGCCAGCCCTGCATTGCGTTGTTGTATGCGCTGGTGGCTGCATTGGACTGCATGTTCTCGTAAATTGCGTCGATGAGCGCCTTTTCGTTCTCCTCGGTCATTACTGCGTCTGCTGCATACATCACTACATGCCAGCCGAGGTCCGTACCTACCAGCGTGTAGTCACCGACGTTCTGAAGCTCGTAAGCCGCCTGCTGGAACTCCTTGTAGTAGGTCTCGCCGTTGGGAACGACCAGATAGCCGTCCGGATTGCTGGAAAGCCCGGTGTCCTCGGAGTATTCCTTTGCAAGCTCGTCGAAATCCGCGCCGTTGTCGAGCATGTTCTTTATTTCCTCGATACGCGGACGGAGGTTCTCAAGCGCCTTTTCACGCGCCTTTTCCGCACCGGCTTCGTCGTTGTTCCCGCGGCAGGCGGTTATCTCGGCGGAGTCATCGGAATCAAACTTTATAAGGATATGCTTTATCATGCGGGCGTTATCCGGCAGCCAGTAGTACTTGTAATATAAGTCCTGCTCGTAGTCTGAGGGGCTGTTCTCGTAGACCTGCTTTATACCAGCCACAATTTCGCTGTACTGCTCCTCGGCGTCGCTGTACTCTACCGGGTCGTCCTCCGCAAGCTTTGCCTTGAGCTTGTCGGCGGTCTTGGCGTTGCGGTACCACATCAGGATATCGTCACGGGTCATTCCGCATTCGGTCAGCTTTTCGTCGAAGATCTTCTCGGCTTCCTCAAGTATCGCGGCGTCTCCGCTGACCTCGCCGGTGCCGGATTCCCCGGCGTTTACATAGCTCCTGAAGCTCTCGATGGAGCTTTCTATGTAGCTGTTGTAGTCGCTCTCAATGCTGTCAAGTTCTTCGTCGCTGTATGCATACCATACTTTTTTATTTTTTTCCAGCTTTATTTCTTCAGACAAATCGTAAATTATTCCATCTACACGCACGCGAACATAACCACTTTTTCTAGCATTTTCAAGGTCTTTTATATGTTCGCCTTTCCTTGCACGTACTATCGGTGACAAAATTTGTAATTTAGTACCTTCACCTAAATTCATCACTCTGTCAACAATTTGATCAACAGTCTGTTGCTTGATTTCTCTCCCGCAAATTGGGCAGTGCGGGACACCTATTCTAGCATATAACAGTCTTAAATAGTCATAAATTTCTGTGACTGTTCCTACCGTCGAACGTGGATTTTTTGAAGTCGTTTTTTGGTCAATTGAAACCGCGGGCGACAACCCATCTATGCTTTCAACCGCAGGCTTTTCCATCTGTCCTAAAAATTGTCTTGCATATGACGATAAGGATTCAACATACCTTCTTTGCCCTTCCGCATAAATCGTATCAAATGCAAGTGAGGATTTTCCCGAACCTGACAACCCTGTTATTACAACTAATTTATCCCTAGGTATGGTCACGTCTATATTTTTTAAATTGTGCTCTTTTGCCCCTTTTACAACTATATTATTTTCAGACATTTTTTCCTCCATGTTTCTCGTGTCTGCTGGTCACGCAGAGCAGATTTCATCTGCTCTCGCCGCCTCATTCAC
>OGRY01002777.1_pt1 | contig 10760 bp, 10 predicted proteins | sample 1553551 | NCBI WGS metagenome assembly OGRY01 (sample SAMEA2580101, study PRJEB22360) | human gut metagenome | biome: human gut; feature: human-associated habitat; material: faeces | place: Denmark | collected 2008/2010
CCACTACCAATTGTGTTGAGTTGATTATAGTTTGCCATTAGTTAGGTTGTTTAATAGTTTCACTTTCTATATCTTCCACCTTAGTCTCGGTTAATTTACTACCAGACCAAGATGCAACAACAGTCTTTAGAGCAGCCCCACCATCCTGAGGAGTTGGTGTCCATGATGTGAAAGCTTGTTTAAGATTGTTTATATCCTGCTCTATTTTGTTTAGTCTCTCTACTGTTGAGGTAGATTCTGGAATACCAACTTCTCCACCCTGCATTATAATACTATTCGCATCGACGTTTATATTACCGTCTAGAGATTTAATAATTATATCTTGCTGAATTATTTCAGTTAATACTCCAGAATCACTTTCATCCAGTATAATTTTATTGCCTTTCGGGGTTATAAATCCCAGTACATTGGGCTTATTCAATTCTGGAGGCATCTCACCTATAGCCCAACCATGATATGACCATAAAGGGTGTCTTGGATCTCCATTCTCAAATTCTACGTATACTATAGAACCTTCTCTTGGTGATAACCATTTGAATCCGGATCCTGGTCCACCCTGTTGATGTTTAGGGTATGCCCAAACTTCTACTCCTCTCAATATACTTGGTAAGTATACACATACCTTATTCTGAGAGTCTGGGTCATAGTTAGTTATAACAATTCCCCGATATGTAGAATAGAACCTACCTATTGCCTCTATACCCCTTTGTTGAATTAGTTCATATAAATTCATTGCTCTTTTGGGCTTATATCCCTATCTACTCTAAAATCAGTTCTAGCATCAAATATCTCCCATTTATGAGGATCTGTATCTTGACGTACAACTATTTGTGTACCAATCTTTGGTTTATCTCCAGTCCTATTATATTCCTCTTCCCATATAGATGCTCTATGCTTTCTAGCTTCTGCCTTAATCTTACTTGGTATCTTCCAAGCATCAGTAGTATAAGACTCTTTAGCTATATCATGAGATTTCTGGAATACTTCTTGCATATTAACAGAAGTAGATATCTTATTGATTATGGAGTTTCTTGACTTCTTTTCAAAAGTCACCTCAGTAAAATATCCCCCAGTATCAAAGCTATGTTCAACTTCTTTAGCATACCAATCACCAGAATATTTTTCACCAACATTCTTGATCTCAATAATCTGAGAAGACTCCATTGATGGGTTACCAACAAACTTAGCTTTGGATTTAATCTGGCTATTTACTGATTCTATTATGTCATTAGACATAAACTCTCCAAGGGTAGCAAACAATGGATCAGATACTACTCGTACACCTGGTACTTGTACTTCTAATTCCATTTCTATAAGTACCTTTGAACGATCTGAACCAGGGTAATCATAGGGATAATCTCCATACGGTCTTTCATCTGAAGATCCTTGAATGACTAAGTTTATCTCCTTGTTCTTTTTAAGAGCATTATAACCTTGTCTCCATCTATTTTGCCAATAAGCTTTACTATCCTTAGGAGCATATTGTAATGGATCTACTTGTATCAATACCTTCCTCTTTATAATAAAATAAGATACTTCATCAGGTGGAAGAGGTAATTTAGGAGCATCTTCTTCATCTACCTTTATACCTTGTCTTACCTTATTATTAAAGTCTAATAAAGCTTTCTCATATTCATCTAACTTCCTCAAATAAGTTCTCCATTCTGACTCTATCTGAGAATTGTATGCTTTAACCTCTTCTTCAGTTAGTGAGGGATTTGAGGCTATTTGCTGCTTAGCATCCTCTACTGAGTTGTATACAGTACGTGTAGTTTTAACCGTATTTAATTTACGACATACAGAAGATAATGTTTCAAGAGATCCCTTTATTTTAGACATCCTGGTTACATCTCTCTGTATCAATAGTGGAGTAGCTTTATTCCACCTTACATAAGCATCCGGCTTACATGGATCATCATTTGTAGGTACACATTGAACTAAATCAGTTTCTACCGTTTTAGTATCTGGATCCACACTTGAAGCTTTACCAGCCTCTATACTTTGAACATATTTGGTTTGAACTCTGAATTCCAATAGTTCACCAGTACCACCAGCATAAGTATAAGCAAATACGGTTTTACCAGATTGCTTACCGTTATGTATCTCTATCTTATTATCCCGAGTATCCACAAAGTTTGGCCCACCAGCCATAGCCTTAGCAATACCAACTAACTGAGAATACTTATTCAGGAATGTAGCTGAACCAACAATAACGGTTCCTTCCGCATAAGTTGCTGGTACTGGTCTTAATTTATATCTCTCTGGATCCTGATATGGTTTGGCTAAATTACTTGGACTAAGGTCTAGTATTTTTACACCCACCAATCCATCATCTACTTCCTCATTATTTTGTATCTTTGTATAACAAGGTAAGCAAGGCTTACTTTTCTCGTTGCTCTGTTTTGCCATCACATGGATTATTATCTCTTATTTCCAAATGTACACCAGCTTTCTCAGAATAATCAATTACTGTCATTGGCATATTACCCATGGCTAATTCATTGAATACTTCCAGATAATCGGTCTTATCTCCCACAAATTTTGATGGCTCTGCTTCCAAGAACATCTTTGCATCAGCAAATTCTATGGTAAACCTTACACCATCTGGAGTAAATTCTATCTGATGACTTTTTATATTCACTAGCCTTACAGGACTAGACTTAAAAGAGCTATCACTAAATATCCACCCCCACTGTATTTTCAAGGGCATTTTGAATTGCAGAGATGGATGATCTACTATATCCACAAAGTCAGTTACTATAGTAAACTTACCTTTGTCTCCTTTACCTTCAGTATACTTGTAATTAAAGTTCTCTACCTCCATACCGATTGGCAGGTCATTGAAGATATCCATTATTGGAGATCCTGCACCATCGAATATTGCAAGATATGGTGTACCATTACCATTTAAGAGAACCGGTTTGCTATCCTCCATAGTTTGGTATGATTAACTCCATATCTGCATGAAGGTCCTCAAATGGATTGAGTATATCATTGGCATCAGCAATCACTCCCCAAAATCCAGAATCACCATAGTACTTGAAGGCAATGTTCTGTATGGTTTCTCCTTCGAGTACGGTGTGTATTAGATAATCGGTAGATATAGATGATATATTTCTTTCCAATGAGATATCTCCATCTGGGAACTTTATTACATAACTATCATCATAGGGACTTGTTCCAGGAATAGTTACCATAATTATTTAATTTTGTGTGCCTATTCTCTCTGTATCTGCATTTTCTAGAGAATCTACTTCCCCACCATCAAGAATTACTCCAGGCGTATATTGCAATTTACTAGATGGAATAATTTCTTCCCAGGTTCTATTGTTTTTAGTTACTCTTTTGAAAGTGAGAGTTTGAGTAGCACAGTTCGGTAATAATTTAAGGTCGTATGGTTGGCTAACCGTATTAGTTATCCTCTGACCAGTATCTGGATCATTATCATATCTCCTCATCATACGAGAAGCATTCTGAAAGTTAGTTAACTCGTATGGAGCTGAAGCCAATATGAAAAGGTCATCTTCAAATAATCCAGAATTTCCCCACTGTATTCTTAAGGTAGGGGGAGAAGATATATACCCATCAGCTCTTGCCCATGATTCCAATAGCCTGCATTTATTGACTACATCATCCCTGTGATCTGCATCTATTGAATACCATGATATATCAAAGGTTATGGTATCTTCTCCACCTGTATAGAAATAGAATGGATTGTTACGACCCATGGATTTAACAGCTGCCCAAGTAGCAGCGGGTTCAACCCTTAACCTATCTGGACGATTCTGTATTACTAAGCTAATTGCAGGTGATACATTTAAGTTAGCTATTACTATATCGTTCTTTATAAGTTCTGATGTTAACTTATTAGCTAAGGTATAATCAATAGATTTAGCTTTTAATATTTTATCTGGGTCTACACCTGATTTCTTAGCTTCTATGATATTTTTATACCAAGGATTTTTAGATTGAGCTGTAGAATATGAACCATTCCTAGCTATATGAGCATTAATGGCATCAGACTCTTTATTTTTTTCATCTGGCTCAGCTTTAGCCATAGGAGAAGTCTTCCTATTAATTAATATAAGAGATCTCCATACCTTATTTATTGGAGATTGAAATATTCTCCCCTGCTCAAGTTCAGCTACCTCTTGAGCCACTTTTCCAACCGGTTTTCCTATCAGTGATGCCATGATTGTTTAGTTTACTCCAGCAGCTACATTTATTTCTGAATCTCTCTCATTGAGATATTCTTCGAATACCTTTTTACCGTCTATGTTAATGATAGTGGTATTGCCTTTATTCTCTCTCTGATTAAGCTTTTCAGTGTATAATCCAAGAGTCTGTACTAACCACCTCATCTCTTGAACTGTTAACTCTTGTAGATTATCCTTTCTTAAATTATATCCCTCTTTGCTAGCCCTAACGGCAGATGCAAGATCATTAGTTGCTCGGGTATTCTCTTCATTAGAAGCCTGATTACTTTTGATAGCACTGTATATCATTGGTCCAACTATAGATATACCGGTTATGGCTAATCCCAAAGGACCTCCAAATAACCCTACTATTCTAGAACCAAATCCAAGCAGTCCTCTACCAACAGAAACCAATGCACCCCGAGAAGCAGCATTAGCAGCTGCAGCTCCTGCACCAGTACCCATGATAGTTCTGGTCATCCTACCAGCATTAGTTGTAGTTACCATAGCTGCTGGTACTGGAGTCCATCCAGAAGCTCCTCTACCAGTATTAGCATAATACCTACCATTGGCTCCCATTTTTGCTGGAATATTACCATTATAGTAATATCTTGGTAAACCAGCTTCTGCAGCAACCATAGTAGCACTTGCTCCTATACCAGCTTTACGTTGAGCAATGATGGCTCTCTCCATATTGAGGTAAGCTTGGGCAGATATAGTAGCTTGTGACCAACCTCCAATCAATAATCTAACCATTGATCTGAAGGTCACTTGAGTATCACCATTTAATATTAACCATCTAGCTCTCCAGTTAGCTATCTTATTGGTAATCCATAATACACCAGCACCTATACTTGCTAACCCAGCTATCCAAGGTCCAAATGGAGTTGCCACTAAGTCACGTACTTGGGATATTGCCCAACCTACCATATCAAGGAACCCCATAATGATAGGATTATTTTGTATAGCTTCAGCAAAAGTAGTCATAAGGTTCTCTGCAGCCGATTGAATTATATCAATCTTACCTGCAAGAGTTTCCATACGTTTTGCTACTACTCCTTCGGCAAATCCAGCAGATTGATTTTGTATCTTATCTAGAAGATCAAAGTATCCTTCGGTATCTCTCATTATGGCAACTGCAGCACGCATACCACGTACACCAAAGATACTCTTTAATACTGCATTCTGATCTACAGTTGATAAGTTCTTAGTAGCTTCATTTATTTTACCAAGAATTACACCAAAATCTTGAAGATCTCCGGTAGCATCAACAAAATCTTTTTTACTCAATCCCAGTCTAGCTAAAGCTTTAGCTCCCTTGAAATTTGGATTGGTTATGGACTGAGTTAAGTAGTCTGCCATATTTCTGATAGAAGTACCTGCCATAGAACCTTGTATACCTGCATTACCCAAGGTACCTATCATAGCAGCTACTTGAGGTAACTGTTGTCTCAGAGTTACCATGGATGCTGCGGAATATTTGATAGATTCTGCCAAATCCATCATGGACATATTAGATGCCATAGCAGCTTTAGTAAGCTGGTCACCAACTAATGTAGCAGCTCTTTCACCTTCCAATCCGAAGGTTCTCATTATATTGGTCAGTAAGTCTGCAGTACCTCCTTTACCTCCCAATTCCATTCCTGTAGCATTGGCCATCATTGCAGCACCAGATATCATTTCCTGTATCTGATTTGCATCATTACCAGCCATTGCTAAGTATTTCATACCTGAAGCTATATCTCTTGACATGAACATGGTCCTCAAACCTAATGTCTGGGCAGTTTCTGATAATCCAGACATCTGTTCATTGGTAGCTCCAGAGATAGCTCCCACTGAAGTCATCATATCGATGAAGTCAGCTCCAGTTGTAATTGTAGTAGCTAAGGAAGACACTATATTACTGGCTATACCACCAAACATATTTGTATATGCCTGAACAGCGGTTAAGTTAGCCTGTACAGCATTCTTAGCATCCCGATGTAAACCTCTTATAACAGAGCTGGCTTCTCTTGCTTGGTTAGAAAACCTATCTTGTAAGACAAGAGCTATACCTATCTCTAGTTGTCCTGCAGAAGGACTACCACTTGTAAAAGCCATATAGTTTCAGATTTATAGAACAAAAGAGAGATGACCCTATGTATGGGTCATCTCCTTTTTTAGTTGTTCGTAATATGCTTCGGCAGCTTCTATAAATTTCTTCCTACGCCGCCATGGGAGCTTTGCTAGAGTGTTAAAGTCAATACTAATCTTTGCTCTAACAATATATAAATATACATCTTCTAGTTCTCCCGTGGGTAGAAAAAATTATCTACTGCCATTACTGGTACCATAATACGTTGACCAGTATCTGGGTCCTCTATTTGAGTAGTTCCTGGGAATATTGGATCCATTCCTTTAACAGTGGAACGAATATCCATCATATCCTGAGAGGAAAACATTCTGAAGTTTTTAACGATCTCGTAATTTTCACCTACTTTAAGTTTAAGGTTACGAGCAATTAATTCCTGGTTCTTAGTTCTCTCGTTCATTGGTAAATTCATTACGTATGACTCACCTTCAGCACTGAGTAAATCAAAGCAAAGTTCTTTACCACTCTTAGTTGTAAATGTTATCCCCTTTGACTGTTTTGATACTGGATAAAATGGTATAGCATTCGGTTTTGCTTCCATTTCCTGCATTGTAGGAATTGTACCATAGTCAAAAAGGAACTCTTCTTCAAGATCTACTTCATAATCAATGGTTCTTACTTGACCCTCTGCTGGGCCTTCCCAGTCATACCTGAATTCAAGAGTTTTTCCCAGAGAGAATATACGAGAATTTATCATAATCGTATACCTATCAAGAGATGGCATTTTTTGAACATCATCAGCTGTGAGTAATCTTGTAGCCGTAATATCGGTATCTGTTACAATACCAGCAATAAATTTAGAGATGTTCATAAATGTTTTTGCATCTACTGGGTTTGAGAGAATATCATCATCCTCTCCATTCTGTTCCCGTATGGTTACTTCATAACCACTTGGTAGTTTAAAGGTAAGTTTCTTACCATAAAGTGTTTGATCTTCCATTGTGTTGAGTTGTTAAGTATTCTGAAAAATATAGTATTTTGTAACGAAAAAGGGAGAGTTCATTGCTGAGCTCTCCCTTAGTGATTCACTATTACAGCTTCTCGCAGGTATCTACTGAGAACTCCAAATCCTCCAGAGTGTTATCCGAACTCATTCGGTCTAAGTCCTGTCCGTTTACCTTGCAAGGCCATACTCCGGTACATGTCCAGGAGTTAAGGATAGATACTCCATCCTCGGCCAGCTCATTGATGAGTACCGTTTCCTTATACTGGCTTGGAGTTAAACCCCCACCAAGCAACATATCCTGAACTGACATAAGCCAATCCCATAACCAAGTATCTGACCCAGAAGTAGTTTCCAATTTGGAAGCTGTTAAGTTTCCAACTGATACTCTACCAGCTGTTTTTACATCGTAATTTACATCACCATGTGAAACTTGTTCAATACTTACCTCTGGTATACCAACCTTCTGAAAGAGGAATGCGTTTATGGGATGTTTGACAAATACAATTTGCCATAAGAACTTCTTCCTCGGATTTTTTACTTTAGCTCCTGCCATAGTATTATATCATTTATTTGTTTATTACTGTGCTGATATGGATATCTCACCAGTGCTCTTATTTACCGAAACATCTATGATAACATCCATCTCTATATCCTGCATTGGAACAATTTCATTATACTTCAGCTGAGCCTTATACTTACCCTGACGAACATCTGCCTCGTTATTAACCTGAAGATCCTCATAGCTCTGTGCATCCTGATCTCCTAACCATGTGTAGGTAGTTATTGCTTTACGATTCTGCAAGTCATCCAGAAGATCCTTTGCTTCGTAGTATATCCTTTTCCACGTTTCAAAAGTATTAGGCTCTTCTATATAGCTCTCCAGAATAGGTCTAAGATTCTTCTTCAGATACAGGTTAAGACGTACTATAGAAATGAACTTCTCTGAATCATCCACTGGATTAGAAGTGAATCCATTCCAAAGCATAGTACGTTGCCCCTGGGTACGAGTGTTCTTTATTACGAACAAGTTCATGTACCACTGAGCAAACTCGTTAAGAGTATCTATATCAGCAGGACCACCCAAGTTCTTCATCACTGGTCCAAGTGCCGAAGCAATTACACCACGGTTCATACCAGAGAAGGAATACCAAGGTCCATAAGTAGAAGCACAAGTTGCATCAAGTCCAGCTACAGAACCTAATACATCGCATTTTTGGAGAGAACCATTTTCGTTGTAGTACTTGATACCACCTCCGAAATATGCTACCTCCTTCTTAGGACCAATGGTCTGAACCATAGTCTTCAGAGCGGTTAATGTTTCATCAACCGTAGCAGGAGTACGGGTTCCGGCTGCATACTTTGGTACCTCTACATAGAGCATATTCTCGAATGTAGTATGTACATCATTAGCTACTTCAGTATATACCTCCATATAACTATCCAGATGCTGATGTATGTGAGAGAGTACTACAGAGTATGCCTCATAGTAAACCTTGCTAGCATTGTAAGCAGAGATCCACTCATCCTTACCCGGATTTGTACCAGCAGTTCCCTCGGAGCATTCCATGTATACATTAGTATCACTTACTTCACCAGCATCAACGGTTCCAGAAGTAATCTTACCGATCATAACGGTAGAATTCCAGTTGGAGAACTGACGGAGTATGGAAACTATGTCTTCCATGGTCTGTATACCAGTTGCCAGAGTTTCCATAGTTCCCTGGCCATCACCTTCTTTTCCCTGAATTGCCTCGAACGTAATGTTTGGAGCATTATCCAAGAAATTCTGTAAAGTATTTACATTGATAGAAGGAGTAGTTACACCGTTAGTAGTATTTGCAGATACCGCTGAGAAGAACAGAGTCTCATTCAGTATACTATCATAAGTTGGTATACTAGTTTTCTCATCCCTTGCACCATACTGAATGATACTTGCACGGAGTGTTGGCTCTGTGGATACATTCAATTTTAAGTAGAAGGGACGATTCAAATTTACCCCAGTATTATCAAGTACCGGAGAACCTGCTTCCCGAGTACGAATAGCCATATTCATTGTAAGGCTATTCTCTGCTCCACTTGGATCAGAAATTACTATGGATATAATTGCTGAACCGCCTGGAACTGAAGTTGATGGTGCACTGAGTGCTGCAGCTGCTGGAGTTACAGCCATTGGTTTTGCCCATCCATAACTAGCTCCCTTACCAGCTACTCTAGATACTCGAACTTTTGCACCCATTTCCAGGGCTTTCATTATGTTCGATACTGAACCATCCGGAACTATCTCCGAACCAAAGATACGAATGAACTGAGATGGGCTTGAAATCAAATCACTTGGGTCTTCGAACGGACCCTTAGTAGTCATAGCTACCATGTTGATTACGCCCAACAGAGGAACACTAGATTGCACGTTCAGGTTCTTAAAGTTGAACCTTACTCTTGGAGTCTGTGGCATATTTAATTATATTAAAGTGTTATTAAGCAATTGGCCCGTCTTTGTAAGCTAATATGGCATTTTTCAATCCATTCTTAAACTGTTCTGCAGTTAACTCTTCCTCAGTAAATCCAAGGTACTGATATAATGAATTAGCAATACCTTCTGGCTCTTCGTTTATATTTACGAATACCAATACATCTCCATCTGATAACTTCTTGGCTAAAGTTAATAACAGATAATCTAACTGCGGACCAGAGAAAGGGAATTGGTAATTACCAGCTCTTACTCTTGTGTTTCTATCCATGGTATCAAGGTTAGGATCTGAACCTTTAACCTCTTCCAAAAGTATTTTTAATCTTTTGTCCATATATTATGGTACTTTAATTGTATAATCTGTATTTTCTAGAAGAACAGAAATATCTCTTATTGGAGTAATTACCTCTGGAGGAGTATTTTTCTCTAGGAGGCAATCCTGTACTTCAAATTGATATACTTTTTCCATTAACCCATTTTCCAGGTCTGGCATATTATAAAAGTTAACTATCCTAAGGTATATGTTACCTGTGAATAAGAACTCGGGTTCATCGTAGGGTTTTAAGTAACCTCTTTGAGGTACTGACCAGAACATAATTTGATGCAGCAATCTCATGTGTTCTGATGATAGAGCACACAATCTTATGTTCATATATTGTGAGAGAGTTTCATAAGGTACCTCTGTAGCTGTGTAACCTATGCCCTCTTCCTTTTCTACTATCTTCCTGGGTAGTCCTATGTCTCCCGGATAGAAACCTTCTGAATCAACTACTATTCGAGGAGTTTCCTTTATACCTCTGGAATGATTATTACCCACTCCAAAGATACCTATATAGAACCCCTTGTCATCGATGATCTTTTTAAGGTCTTCTTTAAACCTTGCAGCATTTTCTGCACTGGTTGGGAGATAGTCTTCTGGGTTTATAGTGTAGCCCAATTCAATGGCCATATTCAATAGAGCCATGTATATGGACCTCTCTATAATTTCCTGAGAATTTACCATTTTACTTGATTGGGTCT
>OGRY01002781.1_pt1 | contig 10755 bp, 5 predicted proteins | sample 1553551 | NCBI WGS metagenome assembly OGRY01 (sample SAMEA2580101, study PRJEB22360) | human gut metagenome | biome: human gut; feature: human-associated habitat; material: faeces | place: Denmark | collected 2008/2010
TGACAATACAGAATCTCTTAAATGGATATAGTACTCAGAAAGATGGAACGATTATTGTTGCAGACAAGGGAACCATCGTTGCCAGCAACGATGAAAGCCTGCTGGGACAGGATACTGCCGGCAACCAGGTTGTCCAGGCAATGAAAGAGCATACAGACAGTCAGCATATTTTTCATTTAAAAAATGAAGGAACCGGAGGTTACGGAATCATGCTGAAGCAGCGGGATTATTATATTTATACCTATCTTCCGGATACGGAAGTATTCCGTAACCTGCCGCTAAGTGTAACAGCTGTCGTTTTTCTTTATTTACTCATATTCGGTATATTCTGCTTCTGGGGTTACAGAGCGGATCTGGCACACCGGAAACAGGAACAGGAAAAAGATGAAAAATATAAAGCAGAACTTCTGAGAGCAGCAAAAAAAGCAGAAGCAGCCAATGAGGCAAAAACCGAGTTTCTGCAGAGAATGAGCCATGATATCCGGACACCGATCAATGGAATCTGCGGCATGATCAATGTGGCAGACCATTATGCAGACAATATGGAGAAACAGACGGAATGCAGGGCAAAGATCAAAAAGACATCCCATCTGCTGCTGGAACTGATAAACGAGGTTCTGGACATGAGCAAGCTGGAGTCAGATGAAGTGGTTCTGGAAGAAATCCCATTTAATCTGAACAGTATTTTTGAGGAAATACTGGGTGTGATCGAACATATGGCTGCGGAGCAGAATATCCGGATCATTTGGGAAGAGAAAGAAGTTACACACTGGAATCTTATTGGAAGTCCGGTGCATGTGAAACGGATTCTGATGAATATTTTGTCTAATGCGGTGAAATATAACAAAGAAAACGGATATGTCTATATCAGCTGTCGGGAAATCCCATCAAAACAGACAGCAATGACCACATTGGAATTTGTCTGCAGAGATACCGGGATCGGAATGGCAGAGGCATTCCAGAAACGCATTTTTGAACCATTTGCACAGGAACATGCAGGAAGCCGCACAAAATTCGCCGGAACAGGACTGGGAATGCCAATCACAAAAAAACTGGTGGAGAAAATGGGCGGAACCATTTCCTTTGAAAGTAAAGAAGGCACAGGGACTACATTTGTGATCCGGATTCCATTCCAGATTGATACAGATATGAAGGACAGGACTGAAACGGAAGAAAAAACGAAAGCATCTATCCAGGGGCTCCATGTTCTTCTGGCAGAGGATAATGAATTGAATATGGAGATTGCAGAATTTGTGCTTCAGAATGAAGGCACTGTGGTGACCAAAGCATGGAATGGACAGGAGGCTGTTGACATATTCAGAAAAAGCAGTCCTGGAGAATTTGATGCTATTCTTATGGATATTATGATGCCTGTCATGAATGGATATGAAGCAGCAAAGATGATCCGCTCTCTGGACAGAGAGGATGCAAAAGTGATACCGATCATTGCCATGACAGCAAACGCGTTCACTGAGGACAAAATGAGAGTAAAGGAAGCAGGAATGGATGAACATATTGCCAAGCCTGTTGATGGAAAGTTATTAGTAAAAGCGATCAATGAGTTAGTAAAACATAATCAGGAGAAGTTATAATGAAAAAGAAAAAATGGAATAAGATACTTGCTGTGCTTTTGGCGATGGTGACAGCCGTATCACTTCTGTCTGGCTGCGGCGGGAAAAGTGCGGAAAAAGAAGATGCAGAAACCATCACAGTGTATTTATGGAGCACCAACCTGTATGATAAATATGCACCATACATCCAGGAACAGCTTCCGGATATCAATGTTGAATTTGTAGTCGGCAATAATGATCTGGATTTTTATAAGTTTCTTGATGAAAACGGTGGTTTGCCGGATATTATAACCTGCTGCCGGTTTTCCCTGCATGACGCAAGTCCGCTGAAGGACAGTCTGATGGATCTTTCCACAACCAATGCTGCAGGTGCTGTCTATGATACCTACCTTAACAATTTCAAAAATCAGGATGGCAGTGTAAACTGGCTTCCTGTGTGTGCAGATGCCCATGGCTTTGTAGTGAACAAAGATCTTTTTGAAAAGTATGATATTCCTCTTCCAACGGATTATGAAAGCTTCGTTTCTGCCTGCCAGGCATTTGATGAGGTGGGTATCCGTGGGTTTACTGCAGACTATTACTATGATTATACCTGTATGGAAACACTGCAGGGTCTGTCTGCATCAGAGCTGTCTTCTGTGGATGGACGTAAGTGGCGTACCATCTACAGTGACCCGGACAATACAAAGAGAGAAGGTCTGGACAGTACCGTCTGGCCGGAGGCTTTTGAATGTATGGAGCAGTTTATTCAGGATACAGGGCTGAGCCAGGATGATCTGGATATGAATTATGATGATGTGGTTGAGATGTACAAAAGTGGTAAGCTTGCCATGTATTTCGGCAGTTCTGCCGGTGTAAAAATGTTCCAGGATCAGGGCATTAACACAACATTCCTGCCATTCTTTCAGCAGAACGGCGAAAAGTGGCTGATGACTACACCATATTTCCAGATAGCTTTAAACCGTGACCTGACAAAGGATGAAACACGTCGGCAGAAAGCAATGAAGGTACTGAACACAATGCTTTCAGAGGATGCGCAGAACCGGATCATTTATGATGGGCAGGATCTGTTAAGCTATAGCCAGGATGTGGATTTCCGGCTTACGGAATATCTGAAGGATGTGAAACCTGTGATCGAAGAAAACCATATGTATATCCGTATTGCGTCAAATGACTTTTTTTCCATTTCCAGGGATGTGGTGTCTAAGATGATCTCAGGAGAATATAATGCAGAGCAGGCTTATCAGTCATTTAATTCCCAGCTTCTTGAAGAAAAATCCACTTCTGAGGATATTGTGTTGGATTCAAAGAAAACTTATTCCAATCGTTTCCATACCAGCGGAGGCAATGAAGCCTATTCTGTTATGGCAAACACTTTGCGCGGTATTTATGGGACGGATGTGCTGATTGCAACAGGAAACAGCTTTACAGGAAATGTACTGAAGGCCGGTTATACAGAAAAAATGGCAGGCAACATGATTATGCCAAACGAGCTTTCCGCTTACAGCAGTGAGATGAGCGGGGCAGAACTGAAGGAAACGGTCAGAAACTTCGTAGAAGGCTACCAGGGAGGCTTTATCCCCTTTAACCGTGGCTCTCTGCCTGTGTTCAGTGGTATTTCTGTAGAAATCAGGGAAACGGATAATGGTTATACATTGAGTAAAGTTTCAAAGAATGGAAAACAGATTCAGGACAAGGATACTTTTACTGTGACCTGCCTTGCAGCACCACAATATATGGAAGCTTATCCGGCAGAGGAAAATATTGTATTTGATGGAGGGGATACCTCTGTGGAAGATACCTGGACAACATATGTTTCAGATGGTAATGCCATTCTTGCAGAGCCTGAAGACTACATTACTCTGAGGTGAGAAGAATGGATGTTAAGAATCATAATACAAACAGAAAGAAACGGGTTGTGAGAAAACGATGGAATGCAGCAGTTCTTATTGCCCTATTTGTTGGAATCCTTTTGACTGTTTTCCAATATTTGGGGTTTGTATCGAAGACTGTTTATGAGGAAAGTGTTTCTCACCTGACAGAAATTTTTCATCAGTCTGATAATATGCTAAGTGAGCTGACAAATAAGAATCTGACTTATCTCCATATATGGGGGGAATATTTGCAGAACACTTCCGATGAAAGTGAAATTCGTGAGTATATAGAGAAAGCACAGGAAGATGCAGGCTTTTTAGATTTTTATTTCCTGTCAGCGGACGGGAACTATAAGATGGCAACAGGTGAAACCGGGTATCTGGGATTGCAGGAAAATATTGAAGATGAGATCCGGCAGGGAAATGATGTGATAACCAATGCAACGGTTCCCGGAAAATCCCAGCTCCTTGTTTTTGCTACTCCCAGGCCTCATGGAAGTTATCAGGGCTTTGAATATGATGCCATTGCCATTGCCTATGAAAACTCTGATATCGTAAATGTGCTGAATATTTCTGCTTTCAATGGAAATGCCCAGAGTTATGTGGTTCATCCGGATGGCCGTGTTGTTGTGGATCATTCTTCTGAGGCATGGGGAGAGGTGTATAATTTCTTTGGGATTCTGAGAGAACATTCCAATATGTCTGAAAAAGAGATCCTTAAACTTTCAGAAGAGTTTAAGGAAGGACATACAGATGCAATGCTGATAAATCTGGATGGAGAGGATTACTATCTGGTCTATGAGAAATCCAAACCTCAGGACTGGATCTTTCTGGGACTTGTCCAGGCTGATATCGTCAATGCAAGTATGAATGTTCTGCAGCGTAGCACTGTGCTGCTTGTAAGTGCAGTAGCGGTGTGTATTGCCGGTCTTTTTATTGGAATTATTCTCCGGAAAAACAGGGTAAACCTGAAGAGAAAGGATACGGAGATCCTGTACAGGGACGAATTGTTTCAAAAGCTGTCAATGAATGTAGATGACGTTTTCCTGATGCTGGATGCAAAAACATATCAGGCAGATTACGTCAGTCCCAATGTGGAAAAACTGCTGGGAATTACAGTAGAACAGATTCGTAAAGATATTTGTGTCCTTGGGAAACTGCATCCCGGGGACGTTGAAGATCCGGAGAAGAAGTATCTGGAAGAAATCCAGGTTCATGAGCAGCAGGAATGGGATCTTGAATATGTTCATCAGAAAACAGGAGAACACCGCTGGTTTCATAACGTTGCAATGGGCAGCGAGGTAAACGGAAAAAAGAAATATATCCTGGTTCTGTCAGATCGTACCTCTGATAGAAAAATGAATCAGGCCCTTTCTGAGGCGGTCCGCGCTGCGGAGACTGCAAACAAGGCAAAGAGCACCTTCCTTTCCAATATGTCTCATGATATCCGTACACCAATGAATGCGATCATTGGTTTTACTACACTGGCTGTAAGCAACATTGATGATAAAGAAAGGGTTCGGGATTATCTGGGTAAGATTCTTTCCTCCAGTAATCATCTGCTCTCACTGATCAATGATATCCTGGATATGAGCCGTATTGAGAGCGGGAAAATCCATCTGGAAGAGACGGAAGTCAGTCTGTCAGAGGTTCTTCATGATCTGAAAACCATTATCAGCGGACAAATCCATGCGAAACAGTTAGAGCTTTACATGGATGTCATGGATGTTACCAATGAGGATGTTTATTGTGACAAGACCAGGCTGAATCAGGTACTGCTGAATCTTTTGTCCAATGCGATCAAGTTTACTCCTGCAGGCGGAACCGTTTCTGTCCGGCTGAGAGAGTATCCGGGTACACAGAGAGGCTGTGAACTGTACGAAATCCGGGTAAAGGATAACGGAATCGGCATGAGTCAGAAATTTGTACAGAAGATCTTTTCTCCTTTTGAGAGAGAGCGGACTTCCACTGTAAGCAGGACTCAGGGTACAGGACTGGGTATGGCTATCACCAAGAACATCGTGGATATGATGGGCGGAACCATTGAGGTTCAGACAGAACAGGGCAAAGGTACTGAATTTATTATCCGTCTGCCATTGCGGATTCAGCCTGAGAACCACCGTATAGAGAAAATCGCAGAGCTGGAAGGTCTGAAAGCATTGGTAGTAGACGATGATTTCAATACCTGTGACAGTGTGACTAAGATGCTTGTGAAGGTTGGAATGCGTTCGGAATGGACACTTTCCGGTAAGGAGGCTGTTCTCCGTGCACGGCAGTCTGTGGAAATGGGGGATGCATTCCATGCTTATATTATTGACTGGCGTCTGCCTGATATGAACGGCATTGAAGTTACCCGTCAGATTCGCAGTCTTGGTGATGATACGCCGATCATTATCCTGACTGCTTACGACTGGTCAGATATTGAAGTGGAAGCCAGGGCAGCAGGGGTGACTGCGTTCTGTGCCAAGCCTATGTTTATGTCAGATATCAGAGAGACTCTGATGGCTGCAATCGGCCAGAAGCAGGCCGGGGCAGAGGATAATATTCTTCCGGCAGCAGATTTAGATTTCAGAGGCAGGCGCATACTGCTTGTGGAAGATAATGAACTGAACAGTGAAATTGCAGTAGCGCTCCTTAGTGAATATGGTTTTCGGGTTGATACAGCGGAAGATGGAGCAGAGGCTGTGGAGAAAGTTAAGAATTCAACACCAGGTGATTATGATCTGGTGCTTATGGATGTGCAGATGCCTGTAATGAACGGATATGAGGCTACTGAGCGGATCCGTTCACTGGATGATCCTTCACTGGCGGGAATTACAATTCTTGCCATGACTGCCAATGCTTTTGACGAAGACAAAAAGAAAGCACTGGCATGTGGTATGAATGGATTTCTATCCAAACCAATTGTTATAGAGGAACTGATCAGTACATTACAAAACAGTCTGGGGTAAGTTTTCTGTTTGAACTGTGATAATGGGATATGAAAAGTGGTTTGATGAAAGCAAGGAGGAGCAACGAATGATTTGTGGAATGACGTATTTTCAGATATGTCTGTATTTTCTTATTTATTCTTTTGGCGGCTGGGTTGTTGAAGTTATTTTTCATGCAGTAGCGTTGGGAAAAGTTATAAACAGAGGTTTCCTGAATGGACCGGTTTGCCCGGTATATGGATTTGGGGTGCTTTCTGTTTTTGCTTTGCTCAATACAATTCAGGGCAGCGGGCGTCAGATGAGTGATGGAATGATTTTTGTGTTTGGAATTGTTCTGGCAACTGCGGTGGAGCTGGTTGCAGGCTGGCTGCTGGATGTGTGTTTCCACGCAAGATGGTGGGATTATTCAGATAAACCCTTCAATTTTCATGGCTACATTTGCCTGGAGTTTTCTCTGATCTGGGGACTGGCTATCGTTATGGTAGTAAAAGTTTTCCAGAAGTATGTAGAGGCACATGCGTTACATACACCTGCAACCTGGGAATGGATTGTGATAGCAGTTTTGTATGCTGTGTATCTGACAGATTTTATTGTGACGGTAGCAGTGATCCAGGGACTGAATAAAAAGCTTACCAGACTGGATAAGGTTCGCTCAGATCTGAGAATTGTAAGTGATAAACTGAGTGATACACTGGCTACGACTACGATTGGCACAGCGCAGAAAGTGGGAGAAGGAAAGGTTCAGGCAACTCTTGCAGCAGCAGAACTGCGTGATGCAACTGCCGCACAGCGAGAAAAATCTATCGAAATGCTTCGTATAAAAAGAGCGGAGCTTCAGGCTCAGTTTGAGGAACTGTCCAGTTCTATTACCAATCATACCGTTGTCGGTCAGGGGCGTATCATCAAGGCATTTCCGAAGATGCAGCACAGAGACTATTCCGAACTGATTCAGGAGCTGAAAAAGAAATTAAAATAGATTAAAATGCAGAGGGAGGCTTCAGGTGAACAGACAGGCAGTACAAACCTTAAAGACTTATTTTGGATATGATACATTCAGAGAAGGGCAGGAGAGTGTTGTGGAGTCCATTCTGGAACACCGGGATGTGCTTGCAATCATGCCGACAGGAGCTGGAAAATCCATCTGTTATCAGGTACCGGCACTGATGCTGTCAGGAATTACGATTGTAATTTCTCCTCTGATCTCACTGATGCAGGATCAGGTAAAGGCTTTGAATGAAGCGGGAATACATGCCGCATTTATCAATTCTTCACTGTCGGAAAGTCAGATTAGCAAGGCGTTGTACCTGGCAGCAGGAGGAAGATACAAAATTATTTATGTTGCACCGGAACGTCTGGAAAATTATGAGTTTCTGGAATTTGCCAGACAGGTGGAGATTTCCATGGTGACAGTGGATGAGGCACATTGTATTTCACAGTGGGGACAGGATTTCAGACCAAGCTATGTCAAAATCGTAGACTTTGTAAAAAATCTTCCCGGTCGTCCGATCGTCAGTGCTTTTACCGCAACTGCAACAGAGGAAGTAAAGAACGACATTCTCTGTACTTTAAATCTGGAAGATCCGAAAGTAGTGATTACCGGGTTTGATAGAAAGAATTTATATTACAGCGTGGAAAATATCCGGCGAAAAGACGATTTTGTGATGGATTACATAGACAGACATCCAACAGAGAGCGGGATTATTTACTGCTCTACAAGAAAAAATGTGGACAATCTTTTTGAACTGCTTTTCCAAAAAGGAGTTGCTGTTACCAGATATCATGCAGGACTGAATAATGAAACCAGAAAAAAGAATCAGGATGATTTCATTTACGACAGAACCCCCGTTATTATTGCAACAAATGCATTTGGAATGGGGATTGATAAATCCAATGTGAGATATGTGATCCATTACAATATGCCGCAGAGTATGGAGAATTATTATCAGGAGGCAGGACGTGCAGGGCGTGACGGAGAGAATTCCCAGTGCGTTCTATTGTTTTCTGCACAGGATGTTATGATCGACCGAATGCTTCTGGATAACAAAGATTTTTCCGATGTGGATGAAGAGGATGAATTTCTCATTCGTCAGCGGGATATACGAAGGCTTCAGATCATGGAAGGATATTGTAAAACAACAGGATGTCTGCGAAATTATATTCTGGAGTATTTCGGTGAAAAGACCTTCGGTCCCTGTGATAATTGTGGAAATTGTCACAGAGAATACCATGAGACAGATATGACCAGAGAGGCGAAGTGGGTAGTGAACTGTGTAGCTGAGACGAGAGGAAGGTATGGACTGACAATTGTGCTTGGCACTCTGCTGGGGGCTAAGAGAGCCCGGTTGAGGGAGCTTGGAGCAGATAAGTATAAATCTTATGGAGCATTGAATGATCACAGTGAGGCAGAACTCAGGGCACTGATCAGCCAGATGACTGAGATGGGATATCTCTATCAGACACAGGAACGTTACAGTGTGCTGAAACTGGGCGATATTTCTCCGCTAAGAGATGAAAATACTCACGTGATCATGCGTACTTACGAGGAAAAAGAACCGGATAAAAAGAAAAAGCCCCAGAAATCTGTCAGAAAACGCAGTACAGATGCGCTTACGGCAGCAGGTTACGATTTATTTGAAGCCCTGCGGAAACTTCGTCTGGAAATTGCAAAAGAAGAAGCCATGCCTCCATATATCGTGTTCAGTGATAAGACGCTGATAGATATGTGCATCAAATGTCCGTCAAATGAAGAAGAAATGCTGGAGGTTTCCGGTGTGGGCGAGAATAAGCTAAAGAAATACGGTCAGAGATTTCTGGAAGAGCTACAGAAGTTCTGCCTGGAACGTCCTAATGCAGTTTTGAGTATGTCGGAAGATGAAAATGGTAATCCCTGAGAACAAAGGTTGGAAAAAAGATGAATATAGAAAAATATACGGAAGAATTAATCACATTGAGACATTACTTTCATCAACATCCGGAGCTGGCACTTCAGGAAGTGGAGACGTCTGCATATATCCGGAAATATCTGGAGAAACTGGGATATGAGATTGTGCCGATAGAACCTACAGGATTGATCGCGGAACTTCCATCTCTGAGAAACAGGGAGAAACTGGTTGTACTCAGGGCGGAGATAGATGCATTGCCCATACAGGAGCAGACAAATCTACCATATGCATCAGTAAATCAGGGATGTATGCATGCCTGCGGTCACGATATGATCCTGGCAGCAGCACTGATCCTTGCAAAAATTGTGGCAGAAGAGCAAAGAATGCAGGAAAGTTTTCCGGTCAGGCTCCGGTTCCTTTTTGAACCTGCAGAGGAGATTGGTGAAGGTGCAAAAAGAATGCTTCAGGCCGGAGCATTAGAGAATCCGAAAGCAGATGCATTTCTGATGTTTCATTACGCAGCGGATATGACATTTGGGATGGCAGTGCATCGGGGACAGGCATCTTCCATGATCAACAGTATGCAGATTCATGTTCATGGAAAATCCAGTCACTGGTGTGAAGCGGATAAGGGGATTGATGCAATTTATGCAGCTGCTCAAGTGATAAGTGCCATTCATAATCTGAATGAAAGTTTTGGAAAACAGCATCCGGATGCAGGAAAATATATTGTGGGTACGGGTACGATCCATGGCGGTGAATATACGAATATTATTGCAGACCATGTGGTATTAAACGGAAATATACGCGCAGTTCATGAAGAAACTTACATGGCACTTGAGCACGAGCTGGAGAGAAATCTGCAGGAAATTGAAAAGCAGACTGGCACACAGATCCGTATGGAATTTCCAAAAGATCCGGTATATGCGTTTGCCAATGATGAGGAACTTACAGAGACAGCAAAGGCAGTGGGTGAAGAAGTATTCGGGGATAAGTTTGTCCTGGAAGGAGAAGATGAGCTGTTTCTTTCAGGTGATAATGCATACAGATATTTCAGAGAAACCAGAGGACTTTTCACAGTATTTCTTGCAGGAATACCAGGAGAAAATCATCCTCTGCATCATCCGAAATTTCAATTGGATGAGAGAATACTGCCGTACAGCGTGGAGACATTGTATAAGATTATAACTACATTATGAGTATTGCAATTTTGGAAAATAATGAATTGTGATGTGGTTCAGCAGAGCGTGAAATTCTACTGAACTGGATTAATATATTATTTACGCAGATTGCTATGGAAGGAACGTCAGCAGGATGGATAATTTGTATCTGTTCTGCTGTTTTTTGAGTATACTCGTAATAATTTCAGAGAATACTGTAAATTAACCAAATTAAGTAAGCCCTGCTTCAATTGAGGATATCCACCTGACTCTGTGAAAAATCTCGTTACTGTTCACTCCGTTCACAGTAACGTAGCCAAAATTCATTCCAGATTGCC
>OGRY01002788.1_pt1 | contig 10703 bp, 8 predicted proteins | sample 1553551 | NCBI WGS metagenome assembly OGRY01 (sample SAMEA2580101, study PRJEB22360) | human gut metagenome | biome: human gut; feature: human-associated habitat; material: faeces | place: Denmark | collected 2008/2010
AAAACTATATTATCGTTTTTTTGGATGAAAACAGCCTGCTTCGCCGTCTTGGATACGAACGGGAGATCAGCCAGTTGAAAGAAGAAATAGAAAAGTACCGGGCGGATTACGAAGAGAATACCAAGCGCCTTAATGAAATAAGTACCAATCCGGATGCTATCGAACAGATCGCCCGCGAAAAGTATCTGATGAAGAAACCCAATGAAGATATTTACGTTTTTGAAGATTAAAGAATGAAGCAACTAGTACCCGCCCTCTTTGGCGTAGGCGCCGTAATGGCCCTCACAGGAGCAGCCGTATTCATTACAGGCTGGATTTATGCACCCTACATATATACTATTGGAGCCGGATTCATTGCACTGGCACAAGTAAACACCCCGGTAAAAGGGAAAAGCAAGACACTGAAACGTCTCCGTGTTCAGCAGATATTCGGAGCACTCGCTCTTATACTGACTGGTGCTTTCATGTTTACCACACGAGGCAATGAATGGATTGCCTGCCTCACTATTGCTGCCATACTCGAACTCTACACCGCCTTCCGTATTCCACAGGAAGAAGAAAAGGAAAGGGCATAAAAAAACCTGTCCAAAACTTCACAGCCTAGAACAGGAACATTATAATTTACATATTTCTAATATAAACAATGAAATCTCTTTTATAAGAGAAAAGCTAAAAAAAGTTACTTATTAGCAGCAGGTGAATATCTTGCATTCAACCCGTCTACGATTTCTTTTGTGATATTGAACGCGCTATCAGCATAAAGCAGATTATCAAAACCTGTATTACTGAAAATCAAGCTATATCCATGTGTCTTATTATATTCTTTCAAGAAAGCATTGATAGAATCACGGAACAGCAAACTGTTCTTATTGTTTTCTTCCATTAAACCGTTTTGAAGTTTGTTACTCAACTCTTGCAAGTCTTGTTCCATCTTAGCCAAACGATTGTATTCTTGTTGAGCTCTATCCTGTGACAGGAAAGCACCGTTTTCATACTTCTTCTGGAAGTCTTGTTTTTCCTTATTCAAAGCAGTAGCTTTCTGATTCAGTGTCATACGAACATTTTCGCTCTTCTTCACCATTGCCTCATTCAAGTCAATACAGAAGTTATATTTAGCTAATAGCGAATCTATTTCAACATAGGCGATTTTCATTCCTGACAGTTCGGCATTCACCTGAGCCGGAGTTGTTGAAGTTTGATTGTCAGTTTTGCCGGCACATTGTGAAAATAAAACAATAAACGCAAGAGCAGCCAAACCGTTCATGAGGTAGTTCATTCTATTCATAATTTAATAAGTGTATTGTTTTTAATAATTTAATTCATACTATCGTTCAAGGCTTTTTCCAACTCATCAATAGAAAAACGTGGCTTCTTCTGTGCTTCGCGATCTTGAGACTGTGCACACCCAATCCCTTTCTTACGCAGCGCTTTATTCCCACTCACATGACCGTTCGGGAACTTCCCTCCCTTCGTAAAGAATACTTTCACCCCTAATAATACCAGGGAAATAGCAACTATTAACAAAGTTATCAGTATAGTCTCAACCATTTCTATTAATTTTGTGAGTGCAAAGATAGGCTTTAATGAGATATGAGTTCAGATAAGCCAATCAAATTAACCATATTTAGCAATAGAAGAAGCCAAAACCACTCTTCTATTCCTATTATAAAATAGAAACAGCATGGAAAAAAAAGATTTGAAGCCGGCCGGCGTATTCAAGTATTTCGAAGAAATCTGCCAGGTGCCCCGCCCTTCGAAGAAGGAAGAAAAAATGATTGCCTACCTGAAGGCATTCGGAGCAAAACATAACCTGGAAACCAAAGTGGACGAAGCCGGTAACGTACTTATCAAGAAACCCGCTACTCCGGGAAAAGAAAACCTGCAAACTGTCGTACTGCAATCGCATATCGACATGGTGTGTGAAAAGAACAACGACGTTCAACACGACTTCCTCACCGACCCCATTGAAACAGAAATTGACGGTGAATGGTTGAAAGCGAAAGGTACCACCCTTGGAGCCGACAACGGTATCGGCGTAGCCACCGAACTGGCTATTCTGGCCGACGATAGCATTGAGCACGGTCCGCTGGAATGCCTGTTTACCGTAGACGAGGAAACCGGACTCACTGGAGCTTTCGCCCTGAAAGAAGGTTTCATGAGTGGTGACATCCTGCTTAATCTCGACTCGGAAGATGAAGGTGAGATCTTTATCGGATGCGCCGGAGGTATCGATTCCGTTGCAGAGTTTACTTATAAAGAGGTTGAAGTTCCCGCCGGATATTTCTTCTTCAAAGTAGAAGTGAAAGGATTGAAAGGAGGACATTCCGGTGGTGACATCCACCTCGGACGAGGCAATGCCAACAAAATACTGAACCGCTTCCTCACCCGCATGGCTACCAGACATGACCTGTACCTCTGCGAAATCAACGGCGGTAACCTGCGCAACGCCATTCCTCGCGAAGCATACGCAATCTGCGCGGTTCCCGAAGACGCCAAACATGACGTCCGCACCGAACTGAATATCTTCACCAGCGAAGTAGAAAACGAGTTATCCGTTACCGAACCGGACTTGCGACTAGTCCTTGAATCGGAAACTCCCCGTAAAACAGCTATCGATCAGGATACCACCGCCCGTCTGCTGAAAGCTCTGTATGCAGCCCCTCACGGTGTTTATGCCATGAGCCAGGACATCCCCGGACTGGTAGAAACATCTACTAATCTGGCTTCTGTCAAGATGAAACCGAACAATGTCATCCGTATCGAAACCAGCCAACGCAGTTCTATCCTGTCCGCACGCGACGATATGGCAAATACTGTCCGCTCCGCTTTCCAATTGGCAGGAGCCAATGTTACCTTCGGTGAAGGTTATCCGGGCTGGAAACCGAACCCACATTCAGCTATCCTAGAAGTGGCTGCCGAATCATACAAACGTCTATTCGGTGTAGATGCCAAAATAAAGGCGATTCATGCCGGACTGGAATGCGGTCTGTTCCTCGACAAGTATCCGACGCTCGATATGATTTCTTTCGGCCCGACCTTGACAGGAGTTCACTCTCCTGACGAACGGATGCTTATCCCTACCGTAGAGAAATTCTGGAAACATCTGTTGGATATTCTGGCACATGTACCTGCCAAAAAGTAACAGACAGATAAGCCACTATAAAAAAGGAGATTGTGGTCGTAGCAGAAAAAGAGCAGCTATGGCCATAATCTTTTTTGTTATGGGCTTCTGCACCCTCTCCTTTGCACAACAAATCCGTTTCAGAGTTGTAAGTTGGAATGTAGAAAACCTATTCGACATACATCATGATTCGTTGAAAAACGACCGTGAGTTTCTTCCCGATGCCCTCCGTCATTGGAATTACACCAGATACAAGAAAAAGCTGACTGATATGGCGCGTGTCATTACTGCCGTCGGCGAATGGGAACCTCCGGCATTAGTCGGGTTATGTGAGGTAGAAAATGATACGGTACTTCGCGACCTCACCCGCCGTTCTCCTTTAAAGGAATTGAATTACCGCTATGTCATGACCGACTCTCCCGATTTAAGAGGCATTGACGTAGCATTGCTCTATCAACGGGATTTATTCAAGCTCTTGTCTTTCCGTTCTGTCTCTATTCCGCCCCTGAAACAGTTTCGCCCCACGAGAGATTTGTTGCACGTCAGTGGTTTGCTACTGACCGGAGACACACTGGACGTATTTGTCTGCCACTTGCCAAGTCGTTCCGGCGGAGCAAAAGAATCCGAACCGTACCGCCTTCATGCAGCCCGAATACTGTACACAGAGGCTGACAGTATTCTCAACATACGGCTTCATCCACAAATTATCATTATGGGAGATTTCAATGACTATCCGACCAATAAATCTATTCAGAAAATACTGGAAGCAGAATCTCCTTCGCCAACTGCTCCTTCTCCTTTAAAGCTTTACCATTTACTTGCCCGAAAAGCCCAATCCAAAAATTTCGGTTCATACAAATATCGGGGAGAATGGGGATTACTCGATCACCTAATTGTATCCGGTTCTCTACTTAACCCAGCAAACAGTTTTTCCACAAGCGAAAACAAAGCAACCGTTTCCAACCTCCCTTTTCTATTGACCGAAGATAAGAAATATGGCGATAAGGAACCTTTCCGCACCTATAAAGGAATGAAATATCAGGGGGGTATTAGCGATCATCTGCCAATCTATGTCGATTTTAATCTGATTCTTTATTAATTAAGACCATAAACCTCATCCCAGCATACCTCAGACAAGGGATTATTCTCACCATAGCGAGAAAAAAATCTCATCGTAATGAGAAAAAATTCTCACCATGATGAGATTTTTTTCTCATCATGGTGAGAATACTTTGAGAATATAATCATTCAATCCGAATACTGATAAACCTTCAAATCGAACTTAGGAACCATTGCCAGTAAATGGTCGAAGATATCTGACTGGATACGTTCATATTCTTTCCAGACCTTATTGCGGGAAAAGAAATATACCTGAATAGGCACACCATACATCGTGGCTTCCTTCTGACTGATAATTAAGTCCAAATCCTGATTCACCACAGGCAAACTACACAAATACCGTTCAATATACACACGGTAAACCTGCGAATTGGTAGGCACGACTCCTGCCTCGGGTTGATAATCTGCCATTAAAGGTATTTCTTTTCGATAACGGTCGAGCATTTCCGGCGTACAGAATTGGAGGGTAGTCAAGTCCAGGGTTATATTCTTCATCACCCTTCGTCCTCCCGATTGCACCATTCCCCGCCAGTTCTGAAAGGGGCTGCTGACCAGAGTATAAGGCGGAACGGTAGAGATCGTATTATCGAAGTTCTGAATTTTGACTGTATTCAACGTAATCTCCTGCACCGTACCATTAGCTGCGCCGGAAGGAAGCGTAATCCAGTCTCCGGGACGAACCATATCATTGGCAGACAGCTGAATGCCTGCTACAAAACCCAATATGGAATCCTTGAACACCAACATCAGAATAGCTGCCGAAGCACCTAATCCGGCAAACAGGCTGGCCGGAGACTTATTCACGATAATAGCAATAATTACAATTCCTCCGACAAAGAACAAAAGTACCTGCAACACCTGAATGAATCCCTTCATCGGGCGGTTCTTCATCGACTCCTTTCCATCGTAAATGTCCATTATCATCAGCAAAATCCCATTAACTGCCAACAACAAAGAAAAGATGATGTAAACGGCACAAGCTTTCTGGGAAATAAGCAATAAATCCTTGCCACGAACAAAAGCCATTGGCAGCAAAGCATAAACCAGAAAAGCCGGGATCGTATGAATCAGATTATGAAACACCTTACGCTTCATCAACAACGTGTTCCAAAGATGTGGTTTCCGACGGGTGTATTGCTTCATTCCTCCTATAAGAATCGCCTGACACAGATAATTCAGACCGATAGCAATCGCTATCATCAGCAAAGCAATAATAGTTTCATCAAAACGATCAGCTACCTTCGGGTCTATTCCCCAATCTATCAGGATTTTGTTCATCCACTTTCCTAAATCTACTACTAGCATAACTTCTGTCTTTTTTAATTAATAACAGTAAAAGGTTCATTTGGTTTAATAAAAAAAAGACTGGCGTCTGATTCACGAGAAATCAAGACCGCCAGTCCTCACTGCTACTCTCTAAGCATATCTTTCAATGATGACAACTCCGTCAGGGGGTTATCTTCACTCCTATTTCATTCATTTCCACTTTTGCGGTTGTTGCGGTAGGCGTAGTAGCCTCCAACTTAATATAGCGTGCCTGCACTTTCTGACCGAAAGCAACGGTCTGCGGCAACGGGTTATGCATAATATTACTGAACTCACCGTTGGTAGGAACTTCCTTCCAGTTCTTGCCGTCCGCACTCACAAAGAATTTATAACGGAAAGCCATTGTAGGTTTCGCTTCCGCTTTCAATGGAGCATAGGTAAAACTGGTCAATGTCACCGACTTGCCCAAGTCTATCGTCAACGGCGAAGCAGCGACCTGTTTCCAACCGGTACGGGGCAGGTTGTTCCAATCTTCACCCTGAACGGTTGCCTGCAAAGGAGGCGCATAATAAGCAGCCACTTGATTAATGTGAGCAGTCAGACGACATTCATCAATCTTCACCCGCAGCCTGCCGGCTTTTACCGCCGGAAAACGCAGCATACGCTTATATCCGATTGTCGTGCCTTTACCAACTTCTTTCCAACCGTTATCCGTCAGAGCCTCAACGGTAAAAGCCTCTACCCTCTGCCCTTTCGTTATATCTTCCTGAAGCATTACAACATTGATTTCCGACTTCGGCTTCAAGGAATAAACAGCTTCACTACCCGAAGTGGCATTCCAGTAGTTTCTTCCTTTTTTCACCCGGTTGTCAGCAAATATCTGTTGGCGGTAAGCTGCAAATTCTTTCAGACGATTCACATCCGCCTCACTTATCAAGCCTTTACGATCGGGAGGAATATTCAACAAGAGCACGGAATTATAGCCTACCGACCGGAAATAGATATCCGACAGATGTTTCAAAGACTTTACTTTGCTATCTTCCGCCTCATGATAGAACCACCCCGGACGGATAGACACATCCACTTCCGACGGATACCAGAACAGTTCCGTGGCCTTCTCCAACATCTTACGGCTTCCTAAGTCCGCCGCTTTACTAAAGACACCCAGGCGCTTGTTGTTTTCCGCCGAACGGGCATAAATTCCCGGAGTGAGCACAGTGGCATTCCATTCTGTTTCACGTCCCAGTCCTTTCTCATTTCCTACCCAACGCACATCATCGCCCATAATTGCCATAACAGCTTTGGGTTGCAGGCGTTGAATCGTTTTATAGAAAGCGTCCCAGTCATATACTTGTTTCTTTCCGTTCGGTCCTTCTCCATTCGCACCGTCGAACCAGACTTCGTGCACTTCACCGTAATTGGTCAGCAGTTCCGTCAACTGGCGGATAAAAAACTCATTATATCGGGGAGAATCTCCATAACATTCCGCGTTTCTGTCCCACGGAGAGAGATAGACTCCGAACTTCATTCCATACTTATCGCAGGCTTTCCGGAGTTCTTTCACAACGTCTCCTTGTCCGTTCTTCCAAGGAGAAGAGGCTACGGAATGTTTGGTGGTGGCCGTAGGCCAAAGGCAGAATCCATCGTGGTGTTTCGCCGTCAGAAGCACCATTTTAAATCCGGCATCTTTAAGGCTGCGCACCCATTGTTCGGCATCCAGTTCCGAAGGGTTGAAAAGTGCAGGATCTTCTTTTCCGTCTCCCCATTCGCGTCCGGTAAAAGTGTTGATACCGAAATGGAGAAAAGCGGTCAGTTCCATTTGTTGCCAGGATAACTGTTGGGGAGTAGGTATCAGGCGCGCCGCCATATCTACTTTCTGTTCAAGAGTCGCGTTCGGGGGAAATTCAACGTGCTTCACATAATATTCTTCTGCCTTTTGTGCCTGAACACTCAATGTTATGACAGAGGATAATAATACTGCGGTCAGTAGTTTGTTCATGATATAAAATTTAATTAATACTGATAGTGCAAAGATAACGTAAAGGTGTGAATTTCACTACTTTCATAGAACATTTCTGACAATATTCAGAAAAGCCAGTAAAATCCACACCTATTATATATAATCTAATAACCTATTGGTTCAACACTTATTTTACCGGATAAAGGGTAAATTCAAAGTGCTGTTTCTTCAACGGAACCAAATATTGCGGCAATACACCGGGACCACAAGTAGCTGTTCCTACACCAGCCTGCTCTGCATCCAAGTGCACGGTCAACATTCCATCACGTTTCAGGTCATTGATATGACGGGCTTTCTCTAATAACACATCCGAGAAAGGAATGATACTAAACTGGAAAGCACGGTTTGACTCGACAAAGATACCTGCACCGGAGTGATCCGTAAACTTCGCCCATCGTACATCAGTACGATTACCCGTGGATTGCGGAGTGACATAATAGTGGAACATACGTTCGGGGGTTGTCTGATACAGTCCGATTCTACCGGATTGGTTACGGTCGGCATACGTTTCATTGTCACCACGTCCCAAATAGGAAACTTGGTCATACATATCAGCCACGCGGAACGTTACCCCCAAGCGAGCTATTGATTTCACAAGTGCTGTATCCGGTTCGAAAGTAGTGCTCACTTTCAATGCGCCATTCTTATCCAGTGCATAGATGAAGTCAGCCGTACCAACTTTCTGTCCTTTCGCGTTGAGTATTTCAACACGGGCAGTTGTTGAGGATTTGCCTTCTTTCAGTGATAGGGCTTTCTGGGTAATATTATCCAGTCCTGCTTTACGCCACAGACGTGCTCCGTTTCTATCACGGTTATCATTATCCGTAGCCGGACGGAAAAGACTTAATGTTAATGGAGTAGATAACAGCTCTTTGCCGTTCAGACTCAACGAAGTCAGAGCTCCTGTTTTTTTATCAACGGTAAATGTTGTTTCACCTGCTTTTTGCGGACGATGAGCCGTAGAATTCTTATTGCCGGAAAGTACAAACTGGTCATAAGCCACTTCCCAGTCTTTATCTATCATCGGGGAATCCTCTTTGCGGGTCCAGCTAACGTTCAGATAAGCCTCACGGTCCTTTTTCGAAAGAATCACATTACCCAACTGTATATCTATGGTAGCGTGCGGTTCGCAATCCAGCACTTTAGTCCCTTCTGCCAGTTTCTCTCCACTATCGGTTGTTACATTCCAATGGAATATATATTCATTCAGATTAGAGAAATCGTACCAGTTCTTGATACGAAGTTTCATGTTCTTCCGGTCAAGTAAAGTGGTCTTTATATTCTGATACACTTTCTTCACTTCGAGCAGATGCGGATGTGGTTCACGGTCGGCACCGACCAAGCCGTTACAACAGAAATTACCGAAACTGGGAATTCCTTGCGGACCATAATCACCACCGTAAGTCCAGTACCATTTCCCGCTCTTGTCTATTTCGCGGAAAGATTGGTCTACCCAGTCCCATACGTTACCGCCTTGTGCCATAGGCTCGCTTTCGAAGACATCCCAATATTCCTTCAGGCCGCCGCAACTGTTACCCATTGCATGCAGGTATTCACAAAGGATGAAAGGACGGTAAATGTCTTTCTTCGCTACATACGCTTTTATTTCGTCTACGCTACGGTACATACGGCAGTAAATATCCGTATTATAATTCAGTTCGGCACGTTCATACTGCACGGGGCGGGTCTTTTCTACAGATTTCAGCCAATCATAAGTACGTTCGAAGTTAATTCCGTTTCCTGCTTCATTTCCCAATGACCAGATAACGATAGCCGGGTGATTCTTAGAACGTTCATACATCCGGTGAGTACGATCCATGTGTGCAGTCAGCCAGGTACTATCCTTGGCTAGGGAAGCAGGACCATATCCCATTCCGTGAGATTCGACATTGGCTTCGGCTACTACGTATAAACCATATTGGTCGCAAAGATCATACCAGCGGTTGTCGTCCGGATAATGGCAGGTACGTACTGCATTGATATTAAGCTGTTTCATAACCTTGATATCTTGTATCATACGTTCGAGGGAAACGACATAACCACCGTCCGGGTCCATTTCATGACGGTCGGCTCCTTTAAAGAGTACTGGTTGGCCGTTGACGAGTATTTGTCCGCCTGTCAGTTCGATCTTGCGGAAACCTACCTTGACAGGGATCACTTCAGTAACGGTACTTCCATTTTTCAGAGTAGCGGTCAATGTGTAGAGGTTGGGCGTTTCAGCAGTCCATTTGGCAGGATTGGCTACGTTGATAGTCGTGTTTAATTTGCCGGAACCTTTCAGATCGGCTGTGGCTACACTTTTCCCTTGTGCGTCTGTCAGGTCAAGAGCTACAGTGCCGCTGCCTTTCATGTCGATAGCTATGTTCAGTGTACCGTCTTTATACTGGCTGTCCAGATCGGGAGTGACGCGAATATCCTGAATGCGTTTCTTGTCGCGTGCATACAGATAGCAGTCGCGTCCTACGCCGGAATAACGGAAGAAGTCCTGATCTTCCAGATAACTGCCGTCGCACCAGCGGAACACCTGGAAGGCAATCAGGTTTTTGCCAGGTTTCAGGTAGTTGGTCAGATCAAATTCGGCTTCCAGTTTGCTGTCTTCGCTATAGCCTACGTAGCGGCCGTTTACCCAAAGATACATATTGGAAGTTACCGAGCCGAAGTGGGCAAAGATGTCTTTTCCTTTCCAGTCGGCAGGAAGAACGATTTCTTTTCGGTAAGAGCCTACGTGATTGTTTTCTGTGGGGACAAGGGGAGGATTGTTCTGAAATTGGTTTCTCCAGGCATAACCGACATTTACATAGATCGGATCGCCATAACCATTCAATTCCCAAACGGCGGGCACTTTAATATTGTCCCATCCTTTGTCGTTAAAACTGGTCTGATAAAAGTTTGTCGGGCGTGCGTCTGCATTTCTTACCCAGTTGAATTTCCAGAGACCGTTCAGAGTCATAAAATTCTGAGAGTCTTCTTTGCTGCCCGCTTTAGCTTCATCAGCCGATGCATAGGCAAAATAATTAGTGTGCATTGCGGAGCGGTTTACGGAATTCACTTCCGGATCTTTCCACTCGTTAAAGTTTTGTGCTTGGATGGCTGTTGTTAGTCCTAGTGCAGCCAAACAGCAGGAAAGTAGTTGTTTCTTCATGGGTTTTTTGTATTAGGTTTGAATTTCGGGAGTCA